>Ga0187862_10002238_pt1 | contig 19753 bp, 14 predicted proteins | sample June2016WEW_10_1_FD_133003 | JGI IMG/M metagenome (GOLD analysis project Ga0187862, IMG submission 133003) | Peatland microbial communities from SPRUCE experiment site at the Marcell Experimental Forest, Minnesota, USA - June2016WEW_10_150 | ecosystem: Environmental > Terrestrial > Soil >...
GCGGCGAAGACCGGCATCTCTCGCGCGGCGGTACGGCGCTGCCTGTATACATTGGCCAAGCTGGGATTTGCCGGCGCGGAGGAGGGACCGCGCTACGCGCTGCGCCCGCATATGCTGGCGCTGTCGAACAGCTACTCGGCCTCTAACTCGCTGTCCACGGCGGCGCAGCCCATTCTGGAACGCATGTCCGCGGCGCTGCACGAGAGCTTTTCGGTGGCCACGCTGGACGGCGATGAGATCGTCTACATTGCGCGCTCCACGGTGTCGCGCGTGATGAGCGACGACCTGCACATCGGCAGCCGCCTGCCTGCCTACTGCACCAGCATCGGGCGCGTTCTGCTGGCGTATATGCCCGCAGAGCAGTTGGAGCAGTATCTGGCGCGCGTGGTTCTGACCCCGTACACCGCGCGCACGGTGAGCAGCGTGGAGAAGCTGCGCCTGGCGCTGCGCAACGTGCGCCGCCACGGCTACGCGCTGGTGGACCAGGAGTACGAGGTGGGCCTGCGCTCGATTGCGGTGCCCGTCCATTCGCCTACGGGGCGCGTGGTGGCCACCATCAACCTGAGCGGAAGCGCGCCGCGAATCTCTCTGTACGAGATGCAGACGCGGTTTTTGCCGCATCTGCGCAATGCAGCCACGGAGCTGGGCGCATTCCTGCGTTAGGCCTCTACTGCTTGATTGCGGTAAACGTCCCGTCCACGCCCATGGGCGCGATAGACAGGGTGCCATTCATCTTTGCGCCGTCGGCGGACAAGGTTGCGTTGATGGAGAACGAGATGGGCTGGCCATGAAACTGGTCATCGAAGCGCCAATTGACTCCCTTCGGTGTTGCTGTACCGGTCAGCGCACGCGGCGTGGTGTCTTCGCCCGCGCCGGTGCAGGTACCGGCCAGCTTATGATCTGCCTCGGTGAGCACGCAGGTCATGGTCACTGGATTTCCCATCACATTGCCATCGATCTTCCAGGTCCCGGTGGCAAGCGGTTGTGCAGATGCTGGAGTTGGTTCCGCTGCCCCCGCTGCTGCCGCCTCAGCCCCGGCCTGCGCTGCCTTAGCTCCAGCCGCAGACGCTTCATCCCCGGCCGCCGCTTCGTTTCCGGCTGCCAGGCCAGCCTGCGCCTCTGCTGCCCAGGCCTGTGCCGCGGCTGCGTCTGTCTGCGCGGCTGCCGCGTCGGCCTGTGCCGACGCCGTGTCGTGTTCCAGCTCCTTCACCGCTGAAAACAGTCCGCCGACGGCCATTGGCTCCACGTCCATATCGCCGTCCATTTTGGTGCGGTCTTCGTTGAGCGTGCCGCTGACGATGAGGGTGAGTGGATTGCCGCCAATGGCCGTCTGGAAGTAGAACTCGACCTTCTGCGCCTTTACGGCGCCTGCAATCTTGTGCGCGGCGTAGCCGTCCTGCGCGCCCGAACATACGCCGCTCAAATTGTGTTTGGTCTCGGTGAGGGCGCACATCATCCTGACCGGTTGGCCCATGATGCTGCCTTCCGTCTTCCACAGGCCCGTAATGGGCGGTTCGTCTGCCGCGGGCGCGGCAGAGAGCGCCACCGGCGACAGCAGCAGAAGCACCGTGCAGGCAAATCGTTTCATTGCGTTCTCCCGGCAGGGTTGAAGCCGCCCCGTCTTCCGTTGTGTTTCTATTCCGGAGCGGCAACGATGCGCGCTTTGGCCCCGGCGCTATTGCCGAGCGCCGGATCGAGCACCTTCTCCAGCCCCTTGACCTTAATCCGCTGGGCCAGCGGCGTCGCTCCGCCGACGCGGGGCGCAGTCCCCATCAGAGCGATGTACACCAGCGCGGCCACGGCGAAGCCCACGAACCAGGCATAGTCATAGAGAAAGCGCAACTGCGGCAGCGCCAGACCGATGAGCGCGGCAAAGACCCCGGCGGCCAGGGCGACGAGCGCGCGGGGATTGAAGCCCTTGAGATACTCATACGGCCCCTCGCGGCGGTAGAGCGACTCGGTGTCCAGACGCGTGCCGCGAACCAGGAAGTAGTCGGCGATCATGATTCCGGCCACCGGGCCGAGCAGACCCGAGTAGCTGACCAGCCATTGAATGTAATCGGTGTGGCTGGCCATTAATTTCCAGGGCATCACCGCAAGGCCAAGAATGCCGGTGATCATTCCGCCGGTGCGGAAGCTGATGTGCCTGGGAGCGAGGTGGGAGAAGTCGTTGGACGGGCTGACCACGTTGGCCCCGATGTTCAGGTTGAGCGTGGCAAGCAGAATGCTGATGAGCGCGAGGAAGGCGACCAAGGGCTGATGGAAGAGGCCGAGCAGAGTGATTGGGTTCCAGATTGCTTGGTGGAAGACGACCGTGGAGGCCGAGGTGCAGGCGATCCCGATGAAGGTGTAGAGGGTCATGGCAACGGGAAGGCCGAAGGACTGGCCGACGAGCTGCGACTCCTGCGAGCGGGCGTAGCGGGTGAAGTCGGGAATGTTGAGCGAGAGCGTGGCCCAGTAGCCGACGATGCCGGTGAGCGAGAGGAAGAAAAAGTGCAAATAGCCGGAATGAGTGTGGAACTGGCTGGGCGCGCTGAGCATGGGGCCGAAGCCGCCGGCCTTGTGGGTCATGTAGGCGAGCAACACCAGCGACATGAGGAGCAGAAAGGGCGCGGAGAAGCTCTGCAGGAAACGAATGGACTCCACGCCGCGCCAGACCACCGCCATGTTCAGCAGCCAGAAGCCCAGGAAGCAGGTCCACAGCACGAACGGCATGGCCGCCGAGGCCGGCCACAGCACATTGAGCATGGCGTAGATTGCCTGACCGCCGATCCAGGTCTGGATGCCAAACCAGCCGCAGGCCACCAGCGCGCGCAGCATGGCGGGAATGTTTGCGCCGCGCACGCCAAACGAAGCGCGCACAAAGACGGGGAAGGGAATGCCATACTTCGTGCCCGCGTGGGCGTTCAGGAGCATCGGAACCAGGACGATGAGGTTGCCCAGCAGGACCGTGCCGATTGCCTGCATGCAGTCCATGCCGCCGGCGATGAGGCTGGACGCCAGCATGTAGGTGGTGACCCCCATGGACATGGAGAACCAGAGCGCGATGTAGTTGTATGTGCCCCAGGTGCGCTGCTCCGGCGTGGTGGGCGCCAGGTCCGCGTTGTAGAGCTGCGGATCGGCGCGCAGGCCGTACGCATCGGTCAGGCTGGTTGGCCCCTCTGGGTAAAGACTCATCGCGCGGCAACCTCACGATGCAGATAACGGCCGCGTCCCACGCGCCCGATGAATTTGCCGCCGGCAACGATGCATTCTCCGCGCGAGAAGACCTGGCGCGCGTTTCCCTTGACTTCAAAGCCTTCGAAGATGGAGTAGTCGGTGTGCATGCTCTGGGCCGCTGCCGTAATCGTATACTTCGCCGACGGGTCCCACAGCACAATATCGGCGTCGGAACCGGCGGCCACAATGCCCTTGCGGGGAAAGATGCCGAAGATCCTGGCGGGCGCTTCCGCGGTGACCTCGACAAACCGCTCGAGCGAGATTCGGCCTGCATTCACGCCATGGTGATAGGTGAGCTGCATGCGGTTCTCGATGCCGGGGGCGCCGTTGGGGATTTTGGTGAAGTTGCCCAGCCCCAGCGTCTTCTGGTCGGCAAAGCGGAAGGGGCAGTGATCGGTGGAGACCACCTGCAGCAGGTTGTCGCGTATCGCCTGCCACAGCGGGGCCTGGTTCTTTTTCTCGCGCAGAGGCGGCGTGAAGACGAACTTGGCGTCCTCGAAGCCAGGCTTGCCCATGTTGTCCTCCAGCGACAGGAGGAGATACTGCGGACAGGTCTCGCCGGTGACGGGAAGGCCGCGCGCGCGCGCAGCCGCGACCTCGCGCATCGACTCCTGGCACGAGACGTGGACGATGTAGACGCGCGCACCGCCCGCGATCTCGCTGATTGCCACTACGCGATGCACGGCTTCGGCCTCGGCTTCCACGGGACGTGTAAGCGCGTGATAGAGCGGGCCGGAGTTGCCCGCGGCCAGCGCCTGCTGCACGACGACGTCGATGACCGTGCCGTTTTCGGCATGGACGCAGACCAGCGCGCCGAGCCTGGTTGTTCGCTGCATCAGCTTGAAGATGGTGGCGTCGTTCACCATCAGCACATTGGGATAGGCCATGAAGATTTTGAAGCTGGAGACGCCCTCAGCGACCATTCGGTCCACATCGTCGAGCCACACATCGTTGGGGCCGAGGCCGGTGACGGCCATGTGCAGGGCGTAGTCGATGCAGGCCTTTCCATCGGACTTGGCGCGCCAGGTCTTGAAGGCTTCGGTCATGGGATGGCCCATGGACTGCAACGCGAAGTCGATCACGGTGGTGGTGCCGCCGATGGCCGCCGCACGCGTTCCCCACTCGTAGTCGTCCGCGCTGACCGTGCCGCCGAAGGGCATGTCGAGATGGGTATGCACGTCGATGCCTCCGGGAAGCACAAGCATTCCCGCCGCATCGACGACTGTATGGCCGGTCGCATCGATTGCAAGCGCGACCAGTGCAATCGTCTCGCCATCGATCAGCACATCGGCCAGCGTTGTCGCCGCCGCACTCACCACCTTGCCGCCCTTGATCAAAGTTCCCATAAGCTCACACTCCACAATCATGCTCTCATTCAACGGGAGCAAAGCCAAGACGGACGTACTGCTCTGGAGAGTCTGAACAAGTACTGAAGATTCCCTCGGCGGCTAAAGCCACATTGGAAACAGGCCGCTTGCGGCGGGACTAAAGTCCCGCCCTTTCAAAACGGGGACTTATTCAGAGATTCGCTAATGTTCACTCCTCAATCTTGCCGTGCGCTCCGCCCAGGTCTGGGGAGGCAGGCCGGTGGGGAGCTCGATCATTTTGATGCAGCCGTCGACGGGGCAGACCAGCGAGCAGAGATTGCAGCCGACGCACTCCGTCTCATCGACGCGCGGGATGCGTTCCAGCGATGTCGCGTATGGCCCGACGCGCTGCTTCGGCGGATCCAGTCTCGGCATCGGCGTGACGGCGATCTTCTCCCGGCCGAGTTCGCGGGGCCTGGCGTGAAGTTCGACGGGGCCATCGATTGGGCCGCTGACGCGATCGACGTGGATGCACTGGTGCGCGCCATCCCAACATGCGATGTGGCAGAGCTGGCAGCCGATGCACAGCGCCTCATCGATCTGCGCGACGATTTTGAAGTTGAGGTTCAGGTGCTTCCACTCCGTCACCTTGTGCAGGCTCTTGCCGCGGAGATCGTCGAGGGTTGCAAATCCCTTTGCGTCCATCCAGTTGGAGAGGCCGTCGATCATCTCGTCGACGATGCGGTAGCCGAAGTGCATCACCGCCGTGCAGACCTGCACCGAAGTGCATCCCATCAGCAGGAACTCCGCCGCGTCCTGCCAGTTGCCGATGCCGCCGATGCCGGAGATAGGAACCGCCGGGCCATCGAGGGTGTCGGCCAGCACCTGCTGAATCATGTTCAACGCGATGGGCTTGACCGCGGGGCCGCAGTACCCGCCGTGCGAGCTCTTTCCGTCCACATTGGGCCGCGGCAGAAACGTGTCGAGATCGATGCCGGTGATGGAGTTGATGGTGTTGATGGCGCTGAGGCCATCCGCGCCGCCGCGCCTGGCCGCGCGCGCAATAGTGCGGATGTCGGTGACGTTGGGCGTGAGCTTGACCAGCACGGGGGTTTGCGCCGCCTCCTTGACCCACTGGGTGATGCGCTGGGTGTACTCCGGCACCTGGCCGACGGCGGAGCCCATGCCGCGCTCGCTCATGCCGTGGGGACAGCCGAAGTTCAGCTCCAGGCCGTCCGCGCCCGCGCCCTCGGCGCGCTTGACGATCTCGTGCCAGGCCTTGCGCTTCGACTCCACCATGAGCGATGCAACGACCGCGTGCCTGGGATAGCGACGCTTGACCTCGGCGATCTCGCGCAGGTTCACCTCGATGGGCCGGTCGCTGATCAGCTCGATGTTGTTGAGGCCCATCATCCGCTGCGCGCTGCAATCGATGGAGGAGTAACGCGAGCTGACGTTGGTGATGGGCTCGCCGATGGTCTTCCAGACGGCCCCGCCCCATCCCGCATCGAAGGCGCGCATCACCTGCTCGCCGGTGTTGGTGGGCGGCGCGCTGGCCAGCCAGAACGGGTTGGGAGATCGGATGCCCGCGAAGTTTGTGGTCAGATCAGCCACGGTGTTCCTCCGTTCGCGCGGGCTTTTGTTCACTCGCTTGCTCACTCAACCAAGCCGCGATGCCCAGCGCCGCGCGCTTGCCATCGGCGACTGCATCGACGACTTCGCGGCCTCCGTTCACGCAATCTCCTCCGGCGAAGAATTTGGGATTCGCGGTCTGGCCGGTTGCGCGGTCGATGATTACGCGCCCGCGCTCCATGGTCACGCCGCGCACCTGCGAGAGCAACTCCACCAGCGGCGATTGTCCAATCGCCGGAATCACCGCGTCGCACTCTATCGTAAACTCCGACCCGGCCTGCGGGGTGAGTCGTCCGTTGGCGTCCTGTGCCACGGTGACGCAGGTGAGCGTGAGCCCGTCTTTGGCAGCCGTCAGCGACTTGGGCAGCGTAGCCCATACAAACTCCACGCCCTCGCGCAGCGCGTGGTCGTACTCAAAGGCGAAGGCAGGAATGTTCTCGCGCTGGCGGCGGTAGAGAATGGTTACCGTCTCGGCGCCAAGCCGCTTGGCCGCGCAGGCCGCGTCGATCGCCGTATTGCCCGCGCCGATGACCACCACGCGGCGGCCTACGCTCAGAGGAGCGCCGGCCTTATACGCGGCAATAAACTTCAGCGCGTCCACTATTTTTGCCGCGGCGCTTACACCAGCCGCGGCGCCAATCCCCGCGCCTGCGGAGTCCGCGCCTTGCACATCGAGCCGATGCATCGCGCCGAGGCCCACGCCGAGAAAGACCGCATCGAACTCGCGCTCAAGCACTGCCAGCGACGCTGCGTCGACGTGGCGAATCTGGAACTCCACTCCGAGATTGCGGACCATTTCGACCTCGCGCAGACTGTCTGCCGCGCGCAGTTTGTACTCCGCAACGCCGTAGGTGTTCAGGCCGCCGGGCAGAGGGCGGCGGTCGATTACGCGCACCCGGAATCCCTGCTGGCGCAGCTCTGCCGCGCAGGCCAGGCTGGCCGGCCCCGCGCCGATGCAGGCTATGCGCTGGGTGCGCTCCTCTCGCTGGCGCAGTGGCAGCTTACCGCCGGCATCGTAAAACGTCTCCGTGGCAAAGCGCTGCAGACGGCCAATCTCAATCGGCCTCTGGTGCTTGCCATGCAGCACGCAGGCGCCCTCGCAGAGCACTTCCACGGGGCAGACGCGCGCGCAGCTCGCTCCCAGAACATTGGCGTCGAGGATCGTCTTCGCCGATCCCGTAACGTTGCCAGCAGCGATCTTCTGGATGAAGCGCGGCACGTCGATGTGCGTGGGACAGGCGCCCATGCAGGGCGCGTCGAAACAGTTCAGGCAACGGTTTGCCTCGACTGCTGCAGAGCGCGCGTCGAGCGCCGGATGCAGGTCGGGAAATCGCTGCGCGATTTCAGTTGTGAGTTGTGAGTTGTGAGTTGTGAGCAAAGTTGGTCGGGCCTCATCATGTTTTCATCGAACTGCTCAAAAAGCTGCAAGGAGGATCTGAATTAGAACATTTGCCAAGCTTTCGATTTCCTCAGGGGCTAAAGCCCCTTTGCTGTTGCGGTATTTACGGCGGGACTAAAGTCCCGCCCTTTCAAAACATCGACACATTCAGAGCTTTTTCAAGACGCGTTCTTGTCTTTGCTACCCACTATCCACTATTCACTGTTTCTATGGTTTCACAAGATCGCCGTAGAGGTCGGGCCGGCGGTCGCGGTAGAAGGGCCAGGCGCGGCGGACCTCGGCGATTGAGTCGAGGTCGAGATCGGCGGTGACGATCTCGTCCTTGTCGCGCGAGCCTTGGGCAAGAATCTTGCCGCGCGGATTGCAGAAGTAGCTCTGGCCGAAGAACTGGCCGAGGTTCCACGGCGCTTCGGTCCCCACGCGATTGATGGCGGCGACAAAGAATCCATTGGCCACAGCCAGTGCAGGCGGCTCGATCTTCCACAGAAAGTCGTTGGGACCGGCGATCACCGCCGAGGGATTGAAGACGATCTCGGCGCCGTTCAACCCCATCACGCGCGCGCCCTCGGGAAAGTGACGGTCGTAGCAGAGATAGACGCCGATCCTGCAGAGGCCGAGATCGAAGACGGGAAAGCCGAGGTTTCCGGGGCGGAAATAAAACTTCTCCCAGAAGCCTGGGGCGGCGTGCGGGATGTGGGCCTTGCGGTATGTGCCGAGGAATGCGCCGTCGCGGCCGATGACCGCGGCGCTGTTGTAGAAGGCGTCGCCGTCCTCCACCTCATAAATGGGAACGATGAGCGCGACGGCGAGTTCTTTGGCCAGCGACAACATGAGTTGCACGGTGGGGCCGTCGGGGATGCGCTCGGCGAACGCCTGCCAGCGCGCGGTCTGTTCGGCGCAGAAGTAGGGGCCGTTGAAGATCTCCTGCAGGCAGACGATCTGGGCGCCATCGGCCGCTGCCGCGCGGACCATCGCGATGTGCTTGTCGAGCATCGGCTGTTTGATTGCGGCCAGCGACGCACCCGCGCCGCCGGGCCCCGCGGGGACTACGTTTTTCGCCTGGACCAACGAACATCGAACGATTCTCGCCATGGTTCTCCGATGCCAGCACTTGCTGAGTTACCAGTTCCTCCTCAAGTCAATCTGCCTCGCCGATTGGTGTCAAGGCTGCGCGATTCGTATCGCGCGCGTTCCATGAGATTGCTCCGGCGCAAGCCAGCCAACGATTGCGTCCATGGTACGTTGGTTGGCAATCCCCAATCCATCTTCCACAGGCGTGGCCGGAGGGGTAAAATGGTTTGTGCCGTATTTGTCTGCATGAATTCTGCAACTTATCCGGCAGATTCACGCCTCTACGCCGCCGAGCACTGCTAGTGTGATTCCCTCGGTGCTCCTGAAGCAGCTACGCGACACCCCCGAAAGAAACCTGAATTCATGGCAACTGCGACACTCCCGCCAACTCCCGATGAAGCGATGGACTGTTCTGACGGACGACTCAGTCGACAAACCAGAATGCGCCTGCTGCTGATGGTGGCGGCGGCCTGGGCGCTGCGCATGGTGGTGGTGGCGCTGATCTTCCGCGATATTGCCGACCCTGCGCGGCACTACGAGCGGTTCGGCAACGAGGTGGGCTGGGTGGCCCGCTCGATTGCATGGCACCAGGGCTTCTCCTCGCCGTTTTTCACGCTCACCGGGCCCACGGCGCTGCTGCCGCCGCTGTATCCGTATCTACTCTCGTTGATCTTCCGGGTCCTGGGCGTCTACTCGGCAAAGTCGGCGTTCACCATCCTGACGCTGAACAGCATCATGTCCGCGTTCACCTGCGTGCCGATCTATCTGGCGACGCGCCTCTCGCTCAACGCGCGAGTTGCACTGTGGGCGGGATGGGGCTGGGCCATCTATCCCTTCGCGATCTACTTTTCGGCCGGGCGAGTGTGGGAGTATTCGCTCACATCGCTGCTGTTCACCACATGTTTCTGGCTTGCGCTGAGCCTACATCTGCAACGGCCCGCGCGCTGGCTGGGCTTTGGAGTTCTCTACGGGATCGCCGGGCTCTGCAACCCCGCCGTCTTCTCGCTTTTCCCGGTGCTGCTGTTGCTGCCGATGTGGAGGATGTGGAAGCTGCGCCGCGCAGACGGCGACGGGTTTTTGGGCGACGCGCTGCGCAGCGGGCTGCTGGCGGCGGCCGGAATCGTTCTTGTTCTCACGCCGTGGACCATCCGCAACTACCGCACGATGCACGTTCTATGTCCGGTGCGCGACGGATTCTGGTACGAGCTCTGGTCGGCCAACAACGGCGACGGCTCCAACCCCAACCTGGGCTGGACCCATCCGGCCAGCAACCCCGTCGAGATGCAGATCTACCAAGCGCAGGGCGAGACCGCCTACATCGCACACAAGCGCGTTTTGGTGAGGGACTACGTCACTCACCACCCCGGCTTCTTCGTGCGCATCACGCTGCGCCGCGTGGTCAACTACTGGACCGGCTTCTGGAGCCGCGACCCAGAATATGTCCAGGAAGAGCCCTTCCAACTGCCCAACATCTTCTTCTGCACCAGCCTTACCCTGCTGCTGCTCATTGGGGCGCGCGACTGGTGGCGCAGGGACCGCGAGGCTGCGCTGCCCTACCTGCTGTCGATCGCCATCTTCCCCCTCGCCTACTATGTCACGCACCCTCTGATGGACTATCGCCAGCCGATTGAGCCGGAGATTGTGATTCTGGTGGTTGTCGGCCTGCGCGCCATCAAGGCACGGGTGGGCGAGAGGGTCGAGGAAACCGGCGAGATGCGCGAGAGCGAAGCGGCGCAGATCCACGCCCAGATGAGCGGCCAGATGAGCTTCCCGATGGAACACGCTTTCGGCGTAGACGACTGCTCCTGCGCTGTCTGCATCGCCGCCAGCTCTGACAGCGAGCCCTCCACAACCACAGGCTGACCCCTTCGCCCTTGACCGCTGTCATTCTGTAGAGTGGTGGGAAGGGTGCGTTCAATGGGCGCGAGTGGGGAGGGGGTGCGCTTTGGAGCGATCGCTGGGGGCGTACATCTCGGTGCCGTTCTGCCGGGCGAAGTGCAGCTACTGCAACTTTGCCTCGGGGGTCTTTGGGGCGGGGGCGTCTGCTGTGGGCACGCGCGGGGCCGGGGCGTCCGGATCAGACCGGATGGAGCGGTATGTGGAGCGGGTGTGCGCGGAGATTGGATCGGCGCGGGGGCGAACGGCGGCGTTGCGGGCGGAGCTGCCGGAGCGCGTGGATACTGTCTACTTCGGCGGAGGGACGCCGAGCCTGCTCTCGGCGGAGCAGGTGCGGCGGCTGTTTGCGGCGCTGCGGGGCGAGTTCGAGTTGACGGCGGATGCGGAGATCACCGTTGAGTGCGCGCCGGGGCAGATGGGCGACGAGACGCTGGACGAGCTGCTGCGGCTGGGGATGAACCGCGTGAGCTTCGGGGTGCAGTCGTTTGTGGATGCGGAGGCGCGCGCGGTGGGGCGGATGCATACTTGCGCGATGTGCCTGGCGGAGATTGAGCGGATGCGCGCGGCGGACGTCCGGGAGATCAACGTGGACCTGATCGCGGGGCTGCCTCGGCAGACGGCGGCGAGCTGGCGCACGTCGGTCGAGGTGGCGATTGAGTGCGGCGTTCCGCATGTGAGCGTGTACATGCTGGAGGTGGACGAGGATTCGCGGCTGGGGCGCGAGCTGCTTGCGCACGGCACGCGATACGGCGCAGAATCCGTGGCCTCGGAGGACGAGGTGTCGGAGTGGTACGCGGCGGCGTGCGAGTGGCTGGAGGTGAATGGTGTGATGCAGTACGAGATATCGAACTTCGCGCGCAAGGGACATGAATCGCGGCACAATGTGAAGTATTGGCGGCGTGAGCCGTATGTGGGATTTGGGCTGGACGCGCACTCGATGCTGCGCAGCGGGGACGGCGCGGTGAGGTGGGGGAATACGGATGATCTGGACAGGTACGAGGGATTCAGGTTCGAGGTTCAAGGTTCGAGGTTCGAGGTGGGCAACCCTGAAGTGGAACGGATCGGCGCGGAGAAGGGATTTGAGGAGGCGATGTTTCTGGGGCTGCGGATGAACCAGGGGGTCGATGTGGAGGCGCTGCGGGCGGAGTTTGGCGAGGCGTTGGTGCAGGGGGCGGTGGCTGCGCTGAACGATGTGGAGGAGGCCGGGCTGGTGGAGCGGGAGGGGAGCAGGGTGAGGCTGACGGCGCGGGGGCGGATGGTTTCAAATGAGGTGTTCAGCAGGTTGCTGGTGGTGGGTTGCTAGTTGCTGGTTGCAGGGAGGGAAAAATGGCGATGATTGATCTGCGCAGCGATACAGTGACGCGGCCTACGGCAAAGATGCGGGCGGCGATGGCGGCGGCCGAGGTGGGCGACGATGTGTACGGCGAAGACCCGACGGTGAACCGGCTGGAGGCGCGGGCGGCGGAGGTCTTTGGGCGCGAGGCGGGTCTATTTGTGCCCACCGGAACAATGGGCAACCAGGTGGCGATCCGGCTGCACACCGAGCACGGGCAGGAGGTGGTGTGCGAGGCGCGGTCGCACGTGCTGAATTGGGAGATGGGAACGGCGGCGGCCTTCTCCGGCTGCACGCTGCGGCCGGTGACGGGGGAGCGCGGAATCCTGAACTGGGAGCTGGTGCGTGGGGCGATCTATCGCGGCGTGGCGTTCCATGCGTCGACGGGGCTGATCTGCGTGGAGAACACGCACAATATGGCGGGCGGAACGGTGACGCCGGCGGCGGTGGCGCGGGAGATCTGCGAGGGCGCGCACGCGATGGGGCTGCCGGTGCATCTGGATGGGGCGCGCATCTTTCACGCGGCGACGGCGCTGGGGGTTGGAGTGAGGGAGCTGACGGCGGGCTTCGATACGGTGATGTTTTGCCTGTCGAAGGGGCTGGGCGCGCCGGTGGGGTCGATGCTGGTGGGGTCGAAGGAGGCGATGGCGCGGGCGCGGCTCTTCCGCAAGGCGATGGGCGGCGGGATGAGGCAGGCGGGCGTGCTGGCTGCGGCGGGGCTGATCGCGCTGGAAGAGATGCCGGCGCGGCTGGGGGAGGACCACGCCAACGCGCATCTGCTGGCGGAGGCGGTTGCGGCGCATGATGCGGCGGAGATCGATCTGGCGACGGTGCAGACGAACATTGTGATCTTCAAGCTGCGGCGGGGCGGAGATGTGGCGGCGTTTTGCGCGGCGTTGCAGGCCAAGGGCGTGCAGGCGCGCGGGGCTGGGCCACGGACGGTGCGCTTTGTGACCCACTTCGATGTGAGCGGGGAGGCGTGTGAGCGGGCGGCAGGGGTGGTTGGGGAGTTGCTGGCGGGGTGGGGATGAAGGTGTCTAATTGCCGCCGGGGTCAATGATGGGTTTGGCGGCGAGGAAGACGCGGGCGGTGGTGCCGTGGGCGGGGCCGTCGGTGCGGCTGGCGAGGTCGATGGAGCCGGCGTGCTTGCGGATGATTCCCTGCGAGACCCAGAGGCCGAGGCCGGTGCCGCGTTCTCCCTTGGTGGTGAAGAAAGGCTGGAAGAGGCGGTCGCGGTCCTGCGGGGGGATTCCCGGGCCGTTGTCGGTGATTTCGACGATGGCACCGTCTTCGAGCGCCGGGGATGAGGCGGCGTCGGCTGTTTGGGAGGTGATGCGGACGGCGACGGCTCCGCCCTGGCCGGCGGCCTCGGCGGCGTTGGTGATGAGATTGGTGAAGACCTGGCGCAGCTCAGCGGGGAAGCCTTCGACGGCGATTTGGGGTGGGAGATCGGCGGAGACGGTGACGCCGAGGATCTGGAAGCGGCGCTGCATGAGCATGAGCAGGTCGTCGAGCATCTCCTTGAGGTTGATGCGGACGGGCGCCTTGGATTCGCGATAGAGGCTGAGCATGGCGCGGCTGATCTGGGTGACGCGGGCGAGTTCGCGCTGGGCCATCTGGAGGAACTGGCTGGATTCGTCCTCTTTGGGCTCATGCTGAAGGAGGTAGAGAATGTTTGCGACGGAGTCGAGGGGGTTGTGTATCTCGTGGGCGATGGTGGCGGCGAGGCGTCCGGCGACGGCCAGCTTTTCGTTGGCCAGCAGGGCGGCGCGGGTCTTGAGCTCGAGGGTGATGTCGCGGAAGACCATGACGATGCCGGTGATCTGGCCGGTGGCGTTGCGGATGGGGGCGCCGCTGTCGTTGACGGAGAGTTCGGAGCCGTCCTTGCGCAACAGGGTGGTGTGGTTGCCTACGGTGACGATGCGCTGCAGGCGCTGGACCTTGACGACGGGATTTTCGACGGGCAGGCGGGTGGTCTCGTTGACGATGTGGAAGACCTGGTCGAGCGGGAGATTGCGTGCCTCGGATTCGGTCCATCCGGTGAGCTGCTGGGCGACGGGGTTCATCATCTGGACGCGGCCTTCGGCGTCGCATGCGATGACTCCATCGCCGATGGAGGCAAGCGTGGTGCGCAGGTGCTGTTCGGACTGGAAGAGCTCTTCGGCGCGGCGTCGCTGGAGGTCGATGGCGCGGCGGAATGCGGCGTATGCGGACTCCATGCGGCTGCGCGTGTAGAGGCCGATGAGGAGGCCGATGGAGAGCGCGAGCGCGATGAGAAGGAGGAGGAGACGGCGGGTCTGGCGGCGCCATAAGGCGATGCGGTCGGTGCGGTGCTGTTCGGACGATTTCACGATGTCGTCGAGCAGGGCGTGCATGGAGTTCATTCTGGCCCTGCCGGTCAGGTTGAGATCGTCGTCGTTGGTGTGGCCGCCGGCGGCGACGGTGGCGATGAGCGGTTCGGCGAAGGCCTGATGCCAGGTCTGGTGCTGCTGGATGAATTGCTGGAGGTTTTTCCCTTGCTCCCCCGGCTTGAGCATGGGCTGAAGTTGGGCGATGGCCTGCTGCATGGGTGCTTCGGCGTCGCGGTAGGGCGCGAGAAAGCGTGGGTCGGCGGTAATCTGATAGCCGCGCAGGCCGGTCTCTTCGTCGACGACGAGCTTTTCAATCAGGGTTGCGAGGGCGATCCGCTGGTCGGAGTCCTCAATGAGGCCGACCGTGGAGTTGGCGCCGCTGATCTGCCAGACGAGGACGCTGGCCAACAGGAGGCAGGCAACAATGGGGAGAAGTAAAACCTGGCGCAGTGTCCGTTTGAATCGTTTAAACTCCAAGCCGTTTCATCCTTCTTTCGGGCTAGTCCGAGGGGTCGTTCATCCTGGCTGATGATTGAGATGCGGGTGGGGGGGAGAGCAGGTTGCCCAGCTTGTCGAGGAGGGCGGGCGCTCCCTCGCCCTTGGTCATGTAGAGGTCGGCCATTGAAGTGACCTCGGCGGGGAGATCGAGGTAGGCGGAGAGCAGGAGGATAGGAACTTCGGGCTTGGTCTGGCGCATCTTCTGGGCGACCTGGCCGCCATGCATTCCGGGCATGGCGTAGTCGAGGATGACGGCATCGACGGGATGGGCGGCGAAGAGCTCCAGGCCGGTGTGGCCGTCGGTGGCGATGAGCACACGGTAGCCGGCGCGCTCCAGCAGGACCTTCCGGATGCGCAGACCGACCAGCTCGTCGTCCACACAGAGGACCAGATGCGATTGGTTCTCCATAAATGCAACACTCTCCTGGGCCTTGCCCGATCTGTCGCAAGTATACCGTTGCAGGCGGGGCGGGATGGGTGCGGGGTGGAGGGATGCCAAGGATTTATCGTATGTTTGCAAAAGGAAGCATGTGCGTGGGCTATGCTGAATTGGGCCGCGCCCGAGGGTTTGGGCGGCGGCAGACAAGGGCAGGCATTTGAAGCGGAACGAGCGAGGGGATGCACATTGAGTCAGACGGTGTTTGTGCTGGAAGACGATGCGGACATTCTGCGGCTGGTCCAGTTTCATCTGGAGGCGGCGGGCTACACGGTGCGGACGTATACGGCGATGGGCCAGATTGTGGCGGACGCGGAACGGGAGGCGCCGGCGTTGTTTCTGCTGGACATCATGGTTCCCGGCGGGGACGGGCTGGACCTGTGCCGGAGGCTGCGGAAGAATGCCGCGCTGAGCACGATCCCGATCATCTTTCTGACCGCGCGGGCGGCGGAGAGCGACCGCGTGATGGGGCTGGAGCTGGGCGCGGACGACTACATTACGAAGCCCTTTGGGACGCGCGAGCTGGTGGCACGGGTGAAGGCGGTGCTGCGGCGCTTCGAGCGGCCGACGGCGCCATCGGTGGTGAAGTTCGATGCGGTGGAGATCGACGCGCACGCCATGCAGTTGCGCGTGAACGGCGAGCTGGTGACGACGACGGCGACCGAGTTCCGGCTGCTGGACTACCTGGCGCGGCATCCGGGACGGGTGTTCAGCCGCGACCAGTTGCTGGACGCAGTGTGGGGCGACGCGCGCTTTGTGACGCCGCGCTCGGTGGACGTGTATGTGCGCCGGATCCGGGAGAAGATCGAAGAGGACGCCGAGGCACCGCGCTATCTTAAGACGATGCGCGGAGCGGGGTACAGGTTCGAGATTCCGAAGGAAGCCAAGGTTTAGGGAAGATCTGAACAAGTAGTCACTTCCCCTCGGCGGCTAAAGCCGCGTCTAGAATTAGGCCATCTACGGCGGGACTGAAGTCCCGCCCCTTCAAGACGCGGACTGATTCAGAGGTTTCTTAGGGCGTAGGCCGCACGGCACAAGTAGGGTTGGCTCAGGGACGGAGGAATACATTGCGCGTGGGTCGGGCTTCGTTGGCGGGGCTGATATTTCTGATGATGCTGGCGATTGTATCGTCGGTCGAGCTGACGGCGTTGGTGGTTGCAGGGAACTGGTGGGCGGAGTGGTGCTGCGGCATCTCTCTGGCGACGGTCTTTGCGCTGGTCTATCGCTGGCGGGTTCGGCGCGAGATGGGGCGGGTGAGCGATGCGGTGCAGGCCCTGCCTGAGTTCGATGCAGACGAGGCGAAGGCATCTTTTGCGGAGTGGAGCGGAACATTTCAGGCGCTGGAGAGCACTTCGCAGCGGTTGCAGCGAGATCTGAGTCTGGCGGGGGAGGACCGGATCGAGTTGGAGGGGCTGCTGGACTCGATGCAGGATGCGGTGGTGGCGGTGGACGCGGCGGGGCGGATCCAGTGGGCGAACCAGCAGATGCAGCGGCTGGTAACTGGGGCGAATGCGGCAAGCTCCGTGCGGGTGGGACACGCTCTGGTGGAGACGGTGCGCGACCCGGATGTGCTGACGAGCGTGCGGACGGCGCTGGCCGAACGGGTGGTGTGCGAGCGGAGGACGACGTCGCTGGCGCCGGGACGCATCTTCGAGGTGAGCGTGTCTCCGATGCCGGCGGGCGGCGCGGTGGCGGTGCTGCACGACATTACGCGGATCGAGGAGGTGGAGCGGACGCAGCGGGACTTTGTGGCCAACGTGTCGCACGAGCTGAGGACTCCGCTGACCTCGATCAGCGGATATGTGGAGACGCTGCTGGACCACGAGGAGTCGCTGAGCCCGGTGGGGCGGGAGTTTCTGGCGACGATTCTGAAGAATGCGACGCGCATGAGCCGGCTGACCGAGGACCTGCTGACCATGGCACGGGTGGAGTCGCGGGAGGCTGTGTTGCATCCCAGGCCGGTGCGCGCCGACGTGCTGGTGCGCGACGCGGTGGCGGCGATGAGCGGCATGGTGCAGGACGCCGAGGCGGAGTTGGAGATCGGCGAGACCACCGGGGCGGAGGTCTTCGTGGACAGCGACTCGATGGTGCAGGTGCTGGGAAATTTGATTGAGAACGGGATCCGGTACGGGCAGGCCAAGGACTCCCAGCGGAGCCGGGTGGTGGTGAGCGCTCGGGAGGTGTGGAGACTGGATGCGGATGGGGTGGACGAGGATGAATTGGGTTTGCAGGGTGCGGGCGCGGTGGAGTTCAGCGTGCGGGACTTTGGGCTGGGAATTGCCTCGGAGCACCTGACGCGCATCTTCGAGCGGTTCTACCGGGTGGACAAGGCGCGCTCGCGCGAGTCGGGCGGAACGGGGCTGGGGCTGGCTATCGCGCGGCACATGGTGGAGATGCAGGGCGGGACGATCCGGGCGGAGAGCGAGCTGGGCGCGGGGAGCAACTTTCTGGTGAGGCTGCCCAGGGCGCGGACTGTCTCGGAATGAGGCAGTGGACAGGGTGAGTGGCGGGGGATGTTGGCGTGGCGTAAGGGTTTCTTTTGCATTTTATTGCGATGTAATCACTCCGTAACAATCGGGCGGCACACTGATTGGAAGCACACAAGGACGCGTCTTGCCTTGCCAGGCCGGGCGGTCCAACATCGAGGGGGAACCACCAGTGAGACTGAACTTTGTTGCAGCATGTTTATTGGCGATGGTTGCGACGGGCGCGAGCGCGCAGAACATTACGGCGGCGGGAGCAACATTTCCCTACCCGATCTATAACAAGTGGTTCACCGAGTACAACCAGATCCATCCCAATGTGAAGATCAACTACCAGTCGATCGGGTCGGGCGGCGGCATTACGCAGACCTCGGAGGGAACGGTGGACTTCGGCGCCAGCGACATGCCTGTGACCGACGACAAGATTGCGGCGGCGAAGGTTAAATTCATGCATATTCCGACGGTTCTGGGCGCGGTGGTGCCGATCTACAACATTCCCGGAGTGAGCAAGGTGCTGAACTTCAGCGGCGATGTGATTGCGGACATCTATCTGGGCAAGATCACGAAGTGGAACGACCCGCGGCTGGTGAAGGACAACCCCGGAGCCAACCTGCCGGACACGGCGATTCTTGCGGTGTACCGGTCGGAGAGCAGCGGCACCACGTTTATCTTCACCGACTATCTGTCGAAGGTGAGCCCTGCCTGGAAGACAACGGTGGGCAACAACTCGGCGGTGAAGTGGCCGGCGGGCATCGGCGCCAAAGGCAATGAAGGCGTGGCCGGGATGGTGCGGCAGACGCCTGGATCGCTGGGATATGTCGAGTTGATCTACGCGCTCAGCAACAATATGTCGTACGGCGCGGTGAAGAATGCGGCGGGCAAGTTCCTGCAGGGATCTCCGGAGGGCGTGACGGCGGCAGCGGCGGCTTCGGCCAAGACCATGCCGGCGGACTACCGCGTGTCGATCACCAACGCACCGGGTGCGGCCTCGTACCCAATCTCGAGCTTCACATACCTGCTGATTCCGCTGAAGTTTGCCGATCCTGCGAAGGGCGCGGCGGTGAAGGACTTTCTGAACTGGATGCTGGAACATGGCGAGAGCGAGGCCGCAGGAATGCACTACGCGCCGCTGCCGGCGCAGGTGCAGACGATGGTGAAGAAGACGATTGCGACCATCAAGTAGACTGTGAGTGCCGCGCGGACGCAGAGGGTTTGCGGCCGCGCGGCATGGTTTTTCGGGCTGGTGCGACCTGTAGAGAATCAGGCAACTACGAACTACAGAGATTCTGAGCTACGCTCAGAATGACAACCATTAATTGCTCAGAATGACGGCTGAACCATTGAAGATATATTGTGACACTATCGTCCATGTCGCTTGAGAGAGAGCCGGAGCCTTCGTTGCCTCTGACTGCGCCTTCGACGCAGACGGACGCGGGGCCGCTTCGCGCGCCGGCGATTGTTAACTTTGTCGCGGCTGCGGAGCCGGTTGCGGAGGAAGGGCCACCCACGCCGATCCGGCAGTACCTGAGAGCGCGCGGCAACGGCGCTCTGGCGGACGGGACGTTTGCGGCGGTGATGCTGGTGTGCGCGCTGAGCATCTTCGCGATTGTGCTGTTTATTCTGACGATTTTGATTGCGCGTTCCAGGCTGAGCCTGTCGCAGTTCGGGTTCGGGTTCTTCACGCGCTCGGCGTGGAACCCGGTGACGGGGGACTTTGGCGCGCTGCCATTCATCTATGGGACGCTGGCCACGTCGCTGCTGGCGCTGGCGATGGCGGTGCCGCTGGCTCTGGGGGTTGCGATCTTTCTCTCCGAGCTTTGCCCGGCGAAGCTGAGGGCTCCGATCTCGTTTCTGAGCGAGCTGCTGGCGGCGATTCCAAGCGTGGTGTATGGGCTGTGGGCGGTGTTTGTGCTGGTGCCGATCATGCGCGACCAGCTCGGACCGTGGCTGGTGAAGTACCTCGGCTGGACGGGGTTCTTCGAGGGAGCGAACTTCGGCGTGGGGTTGCTGACGGCGAGCATCATTCTGGCGATCATGATTCTGCCCATCATCTCCTCGATCACGCGCGACATCATGCTGGCGGTGCCGGTGTCGCAGCGCGAGGCGGTGCTGGCGCTGGGGGCGACGC
>Ga0187862_10002242_pt1 | contig 19741 bp, 16 predicted proteins | sample June2016WEW_10_1_FD_133003 | JGI IMG/M metagenome (GOLD analysis project Ga0187862, IMG submission 133003) | Peatland microbial communities from SPRUCE experiment site at the Marcell Experimental Forest, Minnesota, USA - June2016WEW_10_150 | ecosystem: Environmental > Terrestrial > Soil >...
AATACTTACCGGTTACCAGGCGCAGTGCGCCACTTGGCGAGTTCGTCGGCGTCTTGTAGACGCTCAGTCGGCCTGAAGCTCTCAAGATACGACGTTCTGGGAAGCCAGAAACGGCTTCCGGGAGATCACACCTAGCGGATCGACACCAAATGCAGCGCAACGGTTTTGAGCTGCTGGGATAAGTGCGGACCTGCGTTGAAGTATTGGCGTGCTGCACACGTGCTGCACAACTGCTCCCGAACAGGAGTATTCCAGGCCAAAAATCGCCTATTGTCTCCGCTGTATGTCATTGAATCCGAACAGCAGGCCCCAGGACGGTTTCATTTGCTAAACCGTTATACGGGCTAACACCTGTATCGAGGGTTCGAATCCCTCCCTCTCCGCCACGCAGTCTGGACTGATGCGAACTCTTGCCGTAGTTTGTTGAAATCCTCGCGAAAAGCGCGCCAATTTCGCGATTATCGCTTCGGTAGATCCAATCATTCGTTCTCGTCATTGGAAGAAGAACCCGTCGAGAAGAGTTTTTCTGCGAGCCTCAAAGCTCCCGAGATGATCAGGAAATCCGCGATCCCGATCGGCATCGTGTAAAAAAGCGTAGGCACATTCCCCTGGGGCCGTCGAACCATAAAAACTAATGGGATGTGGAGTGCCAAGATAACCACAATGACCGCCCAGAACCAGATGTGTTTTCTTAAATGCCAGCGGAGTTTGATGGCGAAGAGTATCAGACCTGACACAATGCAGGCGGCCAGACCTGCGTCGGCGTTATACAAGAAAGTAACGAGAAAGAATACCGGCGCTGCCATAGCCCCGATTTTGAGGCCTGTGTAGTCGACAGGTTCTTTCGGCTTGGGTGATTCGTAATCAAACATGCGCATTCACCAGCGATGAACTACTAGCCTCCCGAATTTCCTACCAGCATTTTTGAATCGTCTTGGCCAATTGATAACCGTCATATAGTCCTGTGGCTACCGAAAGAATATTGCCGACGACAGGTATCACCTTCCCACCTTCTAAGGCCGCATCTGCAAGCGTAAGGCCAAGCCCTGCACCTGCGCTAGCTGCTCCTACGGGGGATTCATCACCAAGTCCCGTGCCTATCCCATAAGCTGCACCGCCATATGCGACGATGCCGTTAACTGCCCTAGCACCAGCTGCAGTTGCCGAAACCGCGTTGCCAAATCCAGGGATAGCGCCCACAACGTCCAGCCCAACGGAGAGAGCACCCTGTGCTATGGCTAGGCCACAACCATGTGGGCGCGGCTGCTGTGGAGTTTGAGGCGTGCCGTTGTTTGCGGCTGCCACGCTTGTATTCTGCGTCACCACCGGATCAGGGTTAATTGCTCCTAAGCCGAGGTATGTCCAGCCATCCTCCGATGGGTGATTTTCGAAGCTCTGGCCCCAGAAATTAACAGGAACCCATTGTTCCTCGACTGGACCGTCGTCATCGGAGAATTGCCACCTGTCATACAGCTGGCCGGAGCCTTGAAAGAGTTGGAATTCACTATAGAAACCAGCTGTACGATCCATTTGGACATCGTAGTGGCACGCATCTAAGCATGGCCCTAAAAACAGTCCCAGTTTGTCCGCAACGTTGAGGGGCGAATTCCCGACGTACGCGTACCTGTTCCACGTCTGCGGCACAGCAGGGTTGACCGCACCGAGTCCCGCTCGGTCAGGCCGAATCCATCGGCTCTGCTGCGGGTCGTACTCGCGGAAAAGAAAATCATAAAGTCCCGAGGTCGAGCTTGGAACCGTGTCCTGATTCTGCCCGGTAAAGTTCAGATCCAGAGCCCCCGTGACGCCGTACGACTCTCCGTAAGGCGCATACTCGGTGTCGGCATACACGGTCGTCGGCGTAACCGGCGTCGACGCCAGCCGCGAACTCCCTAGCCAGTCGGCATGGCGATAGTACGCCACGTTCCCATTGGACGTGACTGTATATACCGCAGTACCGCCGCCCGGCAACGGGATGAAACTCTCTTCCATCGTCGTACCGTTCATCAACGCTAGTTTACGCCCACTTGGGGTGTAAACGATCTGAGTGTAGCTTGAACCTCGCTTCTGCTCTACCGCCCGCCCCAGCGCGTCATAGGTCAGCGCAACCGTGTCCACTTTGGCGACTGAACCATCCGCCAGCCAAAGGTAGGTGTGCGAGCAGCCGTTAAGCAAATCGCCATTGCTGTCGTAGCTCGGTGTGCAGCCCGGAATCGAGCTGTACCGGTTGGTTGCCAGATTGTACGTTGGCAGGAAACTCGTGCCTGTAGTGGCTGTTTTGTCGATGTTGCCGAACGGATCGAACGCGAAAGTCTGGCTCCAGAGCATAGTGGAGCCATTCACGCAACTCGCTGATGCAATTCGCGCCAAGTCATCATGGGAGTAGCTGCAAGTCTGCGCATTGGCCGGCGTGACATTGTCGGTGAGGGCCAGTGTGCCCAGGCTGCCATTCGCATTCCACGTGAGGCCCCCAGTCTTCGCCGTCGAGCCGTTCATGTTGAATATGTACTTCGTCAGGCGGCCAGTCAGGGTGTCATAGCCGAATGCGTCGGAATCGCCCGACCCCAAAGTGACACTCGTAAGTGAACCGATCGGCTGCGTCGTTCCGCTGGTGGTGTAGATGACGTTGTTCGCAAGAGTGGCGGTTCCCGATGAGGCCGTCACGCTTGTAACTCTACCTTCTCCGTCCAGCCCCAAGCCAGTGCTGCCGCCGTAGTAAATTGTCGGTAGGCTGGTGCCGACGAGGGTGAGGCTCGACAGCAAGCCATGTGCCCAATAGCTGGCGTTCACTTGATAGTACCCGCCAGAGTGTGGAGTAGATTCGTAAACGCTTATCAGCTCTCCACGCGCGGAATAGGTGAACCCGATATCAGTCAATTTTGTTGGGTTAGGAGTGCATGTTGTGCAGGTGTAAGCTTCCGCCAAGCGACCCTCTGTGAGTCCCATAGTTGTACCATTCACCACAGCGCTGTCGTAGACAAAATACTTGCTCGGAGTGGTATTCGGTCCAGCGGCGTAAATGATGTTCAGCACACGATGCAATCCGTCATAGGTGAGGCAGGCTACGTTACCGTTTTGGTCAATGGTTTTGACGAGGTCTCCAGGGGACGATGCAGTTCCACAATTTGCGTCGCCAGTCAGGCTGTCGTAGAAGTACTGATTTACTTTGGTTTCGGGATTGGATTCGTAGGTCAGGCGGCCTAACATGTCGTAGTAGTACGTCCTGTTTTGTGACGTGCCGCCGTTCGGCTGGCCGTTCTGGGTGACGGTGAGAGAATTCACATTCGGCGGCGTGTCATAGACATATTTGGTTAGGTAACCGGAATAGCCGCCCGTGACCTGGCCGCAGGTTCCGGACTTGGCGGCGCTTGTAATTTCGCAGACGGAAGTCAGTCGTCCCAGGCCGTCGTACTCCAGTTGTTTTTGCTTGGTGTTCTCACCGGTCGGTGCGGGGGCGATTTGCTGATACACATCATTTTGTGAATAGCTGGTGTTCACAATGCCGCCACCCGCATCCTGCACACTGGTCGTACGCATCATCGCGTCGTAGGAAGTTTGGGTATAGATGCCTGAACCGGGGGCCTGCCCGGCAGTGCCCTGATAGGGCATGCTCGTCTCGTAAGGCCTGCCGTCACTGTCATATACCAGCTGAGTTGAATCGAAATAGCTACTGCCGACTCCTTGCCGCTTCTGCTTGTACTCACGCCTTCCAAAACCGTCCAGCGTACTCACCACATCCACAGTAGATTTGTTGCCATTGAACGTGAGCACGCTTTCGGCAATGGTCTGCCCCGTGTAGCTGTAGGTCGTTGCGTTGCCGAGCTGATCAGTCGAGCTATAGGGGCGCCAAAAGTAGGGATCGGTGTAGCTCGCGGACTTTGTTTTTCCGTTTGCGTCCGTGCTCGAAGTAAGCACAGTACCCGTACAGTTGTAGGCCGCAGACGTGGTAAGCGTCGTCGATGCGAACTTGACCTGCGTCTGGCTGGGGAAGGCAGCGCAACCGCCCGAACCGTAGGTGAAAGTCGTCACGGTCGTCCCGTTCGGATCCGTGCTTGTGGCCACAGTTCCGTTCAGGTTGTAGGTCATTTGCGTTGTGAAGCTCGTGGAGCTACTGGCGTACTTCGTTAGTTTCGTGAGATTGCCTCTGCATGTGGTCCCCGCGGGCAAGCACGTTTCTTTATCGCCCTGGATGGCAAAATCGTCGTAACTGTATGTCGTTTCCGACTTTAGATTCCCCGAACCGTCCACCACTTCAACGGTAGAAGGATGATCCACGATTCCGTTGCCCAGAGTGGTGGTGTCGTAGGCGATCTGTGTCTCCTGTGTGTAGGTAGTTGCTCCCCAATCGTACTGGTCATGCGTCGTAACCAGTCCATACGTGTTGTAATTGGTATCGTCCTCCGAGTACGGGCCTCCGTTCAGGCTCCGGAAAACGGTTTTCCGCAGGAGATCCAAGAAACCGTCACTTTGGCACGAACTGGCAGTAAGCTGACCAGTTAAGCCGTAGCAAGTAATTACCATTTCGAGGGGAGTTCCGGTGGCAGCACCCTGATACACCATGCGCTGCACTTCGTACAAATTACTCGCACCATAACTGCCAGCGGAGAAATCATACTGGCTGACATTTCCTGCATTGTCAGTAACCTGCGTCGTCGATTGCTCAATGATGCCATATTGAGTATTGGTGGCGGTTCGCGAATATTGGACAGTGCCAGACTGCGTGCTCACCCGATTGAAGCCCGATGTGCTTCCATCCGCACAAAAGATTCCTAAGCCTGTGTCACCGCCCGTGTAGGTGTAGCTGACTGATCCTCCGGTTGGCAAATCGACAGTGCTAATTCGGCCCGTTGAATTGCCGCTGCCGTTTGGTGTCGCCTCATAAAAAAACTCGTAATACGTTCCGTCTGCTAGCTCAATCTTGTCGACCAGGTATTGTTGGGTTGGTGGGTACTCCGCGACGCCACTGCATCCCCAAGCCGATTGCACCGTGACCGTCTTGTAGGTAACCGTCACAGTGGCTTGGGCTCCCGAAGGCGCCGTATAGGAATACGTCACTCCGGTCGGCGGCGGTCCACCCGAAGATGTAATGGGTTGAGTACCAAGCGTGTCGAGGATATAATTAATTTGCGAGCTGTTGGCATTTGCAGATACATAGATCTCGTTGCCATTTGTATCTTTGATCGAGTAATTGCCATTTCCGAAGACGCCGTCTGACGGGCCAATCGACGGGGGCGTGATGACCGTTCCATTAGGCAAGGTTACGGTCGCAGTGGTATAACCCGTCATGTTTACCGTTATTCCCGACCCGTCTGATGCAACACCAGTCGGGCTATTTGTGTAATTTCCATAACACGAATTAGTGTACATCCAGGCACCGACCGGATGACTCGTGTTATCGGGTCCGGTATAGGACCCCACGGAATATCTCGTGACTGGGAATTTGGTCCCTTCATAAATGCAATAGTATGTCGAAGTTGAAAAGAAGACTGCTCCTATAGCCATCACTCCAACCGGCTGCGCCGTCGAGAAGTCGGCTCCCCAGTGATAATTCAAGTAGACGTCTTGGTATCGGTACCACACGCCATTGTCCATCGGCAGCGAATACGAAAACGGAAGACCAACGCCAGCCCTAGCAAACACCGGGACAGTGTAATGAATATTTAGGTTGGCGTCGTCGATGACATCGGGTCCACCGCTAAAAGTGCCGAAAGTCGGCGTTCCGTTGCTGGCAACCGACTGAGCTTGCGCTGGAGGAATCGCGGCCACAAGCACAAAGACAATGAGAATCTCATAGATTGGTTTCATTGTTCTCGCCCTCTGAGCGAAATCACTGGATAGCAAACAGGCTGTCTGATAAGCCGGAATTAAATTGCACACTCATCACTGACAAATCAAAGCCAAGATTCCCAGCGACATACCTCTGAATGCGGAAGGGCACCTGGATTCCATTTACCGACTTGTAGTTCGAAAAATCGGCTTCCACACCGATGTTCTGGGCCGCTCCACGGATTGGTGTGGTGTTGAAGGCAAAAGCTGTAGGCAGAAACGACGTTGCGTCCAAATAAATATCCATCGTGCTCAGAAGCCTAGTGGTGGCAGCACTCATTGAGGTGTAACGATAAGACTGGATATGTTGGACGGACACTCCGTTGCGGCTCTCCAGTCCGACGTAAACGAAGATCAACGTCGGGTCTCCCGTCGCACCCAAAACGGATAATTGTGGGAAGAACCAACTAGCATTAGTTAGGCAGTTCCCGATGGACCAAGGATGAACTGTCCCATCCGAAGCCAGCACCTCGCCCAGAGACGTACTGGAATTATCGTTGCGTATTTCACTGCGTGGCCCGACACCAAGAGTCATGTCAAACCGGCTTTCCTTTGTGCCCTTGGCCCGCAGCGTCGCGTTCGCAGTCTCGCTGCTGGACGCGACAATCCATTTCGCAGCCCCGCGAAGGGTGACATCGGACATGCTGGTGCCGCCGGTAAGAGCCGTCATTGACTGCGACACCAAACTGAGCGCCTGAGGATCGCTTACGGGTGGATTCTGGGAGAACAGGGTGGCTGAACCGACGAGAACAAGCAACGAACAGAGAGAACGGCAGCAAATGCGGATATGCATTGACTCTTCCCCTTTTGAGCACAGCACGACACTGCATGAACAAATCTTCCGTGCAAAGCACGGGAGAACTCTACTTAGGGAAGAATCCTGAAAGTTTCAGAGAAAGCGTTGACCTCAAAGTCTTTTTCCGCTTTGATTGCCAAACAATCTAGGCAAATTAAAAATCGATGTCAAGAAGAAAATACAGAAAAAAACTGCGATCAACTACCGCCGCGGTGCCCAGCTCGTGTGCCAATGATCCGCTTAAGAACATTTACGTGCCGGTCGCGGTTTGCCCGAGCGATTGTGGGTTCCCTGCAAACCGATCTGCAAAGATCAGAGGCGCAACGGCAGGAGCAAGTCGCCGCGCTTCAACGACGGCTGACGGCGATCAGCACCCGTATGGGTCAGATTTACGAGGACAAGCTCGACCGCAAGATTGACGAGCAGTTTTGGACGCGCAAGCAGGCAGAGTATCGAGAGCAGGAGCGCACACTGGAGGCTGCGCTTTCGAGCTTGAGTATTCCGGTTACAAGAGAAAATGTACTGACCATCGAAAGGATTTTTGAACTCGCGAACAAGGCGCAGTTTCTATATTTTACGAGGAATCCAGCAGAACGCGGTAAATTGCTCAGGGGTCATCGCATGAATTTGTGGCGGCGAAGGACAATTCTGCGGAATTCGTTGGTGCACGAGTCGGCATATCAGCGATCCGACGGCTACACCGCCCATTCCCTGCACTTTCCAGAGCAATCCAGGCGGGTTTCTCTGCATCTCAGACTGTGTGGCGGAGAGAGTGGGATTCGAAGTCACCCGCATATTGATAACACGCAACTTGTTGATTTCCCAGTACTCTAAATACACGAAAAACATACGTTGCATGATTCGCTAACACAAAACAAGCACAATTTCCGTTACAAATACCGCTTGAGACGCTCTCACCGCTCACCCCTCAGTATCATGACACAAAAAGGGCACACTTTCGGCGCTCCGGGTCCCGGTCCGCCCGACCAACAATTCAAGGCCGCGCAGATTCAAATCGAAATGTCCGACAATTTCGCCGACCTGATGCTGGAGATGGCGGGAGCCTCAACACCGGACACATGCGAACCCTCGAACCACGAACCGCCCGCAACACCACGCCGTTAAGGTGGGCCTCCCGACCCCTGCAAACACCAACTGAGTGTCTCTTCAGTCTGTATAATAGGTCGCGTCATGGGTGCTTGGTGTGGCGCTTCCTAACCTGTTGTTCATCGATACCAATATCTGGCTTGACTTTTATAGAGCCAAGAACGAAACCGGTCTCCAACTGCTCGAACGCATCGAAAAGATCGCTCATCGTCTCATCGTAACGTTTCAACTCGAAAGCGAGTTCAAGAAGAATCGTCAATCGGCGATCGTTGATGGCCTGGACGCATTGAAGGAACCGTCTCGACTGTCTCGTCCGGGAATCTTCTCGAATGCGAAAGCTACTCACGTTATCGAGCGTCACCTGCAGGAAGCAGAAAAGCGAGTCAAGAAGCTGCGCGACCGCCTCTTAAAAGCGCTGGAAAATCCAGCACAGAATGACCCCGTGTATCAAGTGTGCCAGCGAATATTTCAAAAAAACGACGATCTAACGTTGACTCGCAACGACATCACGAGACGCATCGTCCGCCGTGCGGCGATGAGGAGATTCATGCACGGCTGTCCGCCGCGGAAACAGGGCGATACTTCCTACGGAGACGCCATCAATTGGGAATGGATGATTCGATGCGCCGCGAAGAAGAGAGCGGGTCTCGTGATCGTGTCGCGGGACACCGATTACGGTATCACCGTGGGCAAAAAGTCCTATGTCAATGACGAACTGCGGCACGAGTTCAGCGATAAGGTGAGCCAATCGCGCAAGCTGGTGCTGTACACTCGGCTGTCAGACGCGCTCAAATCGTTTGACGTTCCAGTCTCGAAAAAAGAAGAAGAGGCGGAAAAGGACTTGGTATCCACTGCGGCGAGGTCGCTCTCCAATTTCGACGCAATCAACAGCTATCTCCGCACCATCAATTTTGACAAATCAAACCTCGACATAATCGACGACTATGTCCGCATGAATTGGGACAAATCAAATATGAATAACCTTGCGGCTGTGGCTGCCTCTCAAGTTCCGCCAGAGCAACTGAACAGCCTCGCGGCTCTCGCTGCTACTCAAGTCTTGCCACGATCGAAGGAGAAGGACAGAGACAAAGAGTGATTAGCACGTAGCAAAGCCCTGGGCGGGGCGGTCACGAGCGCCGCGCCAATACTCTCCCACTTCTAGCCTCTTCCACGTCCGAGGCAAGCAACGCAGCACAAGCCGCGAGGATCGTGAATGAATCTGTAATCGCGGCCATTCGCTCTCGCGCTCACCCCTCAATATCATGACACAAAAAGGGCACAATTTTTGCTCTTCGGGCAGGTTCTCCGCCGATCCCCCACCCGTACGGGCGGCCTGTCGTAAGACGGCTTTTGGAACTCCCTAGCAGCCCCAGCCTCTCCTTATCTCCTTCGATAGATGATCTAGATCGTAGTAGGTTGTGAACTGGTTAATATTAACGCGGTGGAGTTCGTCGCGTATTACAGGCTTTTGAGAGGCGTTGACCTTGATTGTTATTAGCGTTGGATTATCAACGGGTGCCGCGCGATGCATGTGGAACGTGAAGCAGGAACTTTGCTGACCAATTCGGCCTGGGATCACGTCCGGGCGGACCGGCAAAACATAAGGTTTGTACTTTAGGTCCAGCTGCATCCAGAATGAAACCTCGACTGCATATTGAACGATTGGATTGCGCATCAACATTACGGACGGCCACAGCTTTTTTCCGTTAGGCTTTATCGCGTCGTCGGGAATCACCTTTGTCGCATCCATCACGTACACGAACCCATCGTGACCGTCGTCTTTTTCACAAGCAAAGAACAGCGCCGCTAAGGGGTTAGTAGACCAATCAAGTAATCGCGTGGGCATCCCAAAATGCTGCGCCGAAAAGTACATTTCAGTTTGGCTGTACTTACTAAGAAATGCAGCTCCCGCAGTGCGAAAGTTGGAGATCATATCTCGTTCAAGACGGAGGCGCTTGTCCTCAATGTCTCCGCCGACCATGAGCTTCGCGGCTCGCTCGGTAAAGTCGTCTCGGTAAACCCCCGGAGCTTGGTCACCGAAATCCACACTCACGCCGCGATACCACAGGTTGCTCAACATCCCGGTATCAGGCTGGGAATGCTTGTTGTGCCATTCACCGGACACTTTGAGAAAGTCGGCTAGCTCGTTGACCGCCTCAGAGGGGCTAGGCGTTTTGATTACTGGAATATCCACCGTGCCGCTCATTCTACAGCGAACGGCCCTCGCCTTTCATTAGGCAGTGTGCCACTCTCACCGCATCCCACGGTCTCTCCAGACCTTCAGCCCTGCTGGAGTTTCCGCAGGTCCAAGCCGTCAACGAGATGAATGCCATTCGCCTGAGCCAAAGCACGAGCGGGTTGTGTGAATCTCCCGCTTGTTATGACCCATCCTTCGTCAGCTTTATAGAATTTCAACGCACCGACAACTTCTTGAACTGCCTGATTTCCGACGCTCCCCTTGTACCGCTTTGCTTGAATGGCTATCTTTCGACCATCCTTTCTGGCCAGCAAGTCCGCACCTTGGTCGCCTGTGGCAGGAGTTCCGGTAACGTCTTCAAAACCAAGTTTTTTCAAAAGTCTTGCCAAATAAACCTCGAAATCGACGCCTGAAAGCTCATCGAACGTCTCAGTCGGTGGGTTCGCCTTGCACTTGGCGTGATAGGCCCGGAATAACCCTTCTAGATTACGCTGGAGCCTCGTATATTTGAGCCAACCATAATTCACCCCTTTGCTGTCGAGTTGAGGAAGTTCATACATCTCAAACGTCCATTCCCCGTTCGCATCTCGAAATCGCTCGTCACCTTCAATCTTTGCTATTTTCAGAACGCAGCGGTCAACTTCCTTTTCTAGCGCGTCCCAATTCTCGTCGCCGTAATCGTCAACAACACCGACCTTACGCTCGGCGATTTCAAGAAACTTATCTATGAGACCACGGTGCTTGGCCAAGAGTGCATCGTCTAATTCTTTGGTCAGCCTTTGCCAAAGGGGATCACCTCCTGCAAAAGAAAGTGCCCTCACCTTTGTACGCGGTCTAGCTTTTTCAAACGAATCCAAGGCTTTCTTTGCCAACTCCCTTTCTGCGTTTGCTTTCTGCCTTTCTGCATTTGCTTTCTGTACGCAGTAGTCGTGAGCATCAGACAACCATCCAGCGTTTGTCTGGCAGTATCTGCAAATGCCCATACGTTCCTCCCATGGCTATAAAGACGTTTTTACCTCTTCCACGTCCGAGACAAGCAACCCAGCACAAGCCGCGAGGACTTCGCCTCGTGTTCTGGAGCCTTCATGCGCGAGCTTCTCAATGAGTGAGACTGTCCGATACGGCAGTTTGTAGGTCCTCGCTGTAATGGGAGATTCGAGAATCGAGGACGGGATTTTACCTAGTCTTGTGGTACGCCAGAGAATCTCAACGGCAATTTGTACGGCACGGGATTTCTGTCCGTGGATTTGCCCTGCTTGGTCAATTATCTCGGCAGCAGCGGTTGTGAGCTTGTATCGCTTCGCTACGCTTCTGCTTGCGCCAGTGAGCTTGTTGAGCCGGCGAGTCTCGCTTTTCATTGCAGCAATTCTAGAACAGACTTAGACACAGCTCAAAACCCGAGGAAGCCTTTCACTTTTTCCGCGATCAAAGTCTCCCTCCGGGTTACAAAAGACTCGAACGCTGGGGCCGTGAGGTTCTTTCTGGCTTGCAAGAACAGCTCATTCAGTTCACGATCATCCGAGCCGAAGAATTCAGCATTCTCCGCAGGCACACTCTTGCTCTTGAGAATGTTCCTCGTTTTGTTCAGTAGGCGAAAATTTCCGAGTCTGTTTGCCAAGTCCTCTCCGAATCCCTTGCTGATGAGAAGACTGTGTGGGAAAATATGATCCTTTTCCAAACTCCACCCTCTGAGCTTCGGAATCTCCGACACCCCATCTTCGGTAATGTTTAGCAATAAATCCAAATCGCTTGCTGCGAGAGCGAGCTGGAAATCGTATTTGATTCCAGTCCTTTCTTCCATATATGCGCCAATTTCTCGTCGTGGAAATTTATCTCCCTTGGCTTTAATTCTTCCGTGGATCACGTCTAGTTTGCCGTCCGGGCCGTAGGAATAGAACCTCATAAAAAAAGACATATATAGGTATTGCCGGATTCGTTTCGACTGTCCATCTGGCAATTGTTGGTGAGGTTGATTGAAAAGATAATCGATAACTGGTATCAGCGCCAGATCAGATTTGAGAAATCGCTTTGAAAGGAGTTTCGCGCCTGTCTTGAGGAGCTCTTTGGCAGATACCACGGCTCGTTCTAATCGCTCGAACTGATTTTCGAGGGCGGTGACGTACTTCTTATCTCTGAGCTTCTCGACATCATATTTCGCCCCCTGCCCTAGAACTACGAACGAGCTTTTGATAATAAAATCTGTGTCAAAATCGTACTCCCCACCACCGTTCATCTGGTCGACCAATTCGATAAACTTCTTCTCCATCTCAGGTGCATGCAACACAATCGTGGAGAAAACCAGATCAGATTTTGTCAAGATCATCCCGCCAGAATTAACCCGCACAAAGACCTCTAGAACGTCCTCGTAGGGCAGATCCTGCTTGACGACCTGAATCGCCAGTCTTTCATCGATCTTAAACACCTGTATGAACTTGGATAAGTTCTCGACAATTCTCTCTTTTATGTCTTTCGAAAAGTTTGCGAAGCGGCGTTCGACGAACGAACTTATCTTTGGAATTTCAATGCCGGATGCCTCACTCAATAATAGCCAGGGAGACTCAGCAACAGCGGTCTGGGGCTTGCGAAACTCGAACTGGTATTTGGAACCATCCTGTTCTTTCGACGGGTCGCTGTCGGCTTTGAAATAGAGACGCTTGCCGTCATAGCTTCCGAAAAACGACAAAAACAGAGACTGGGCGCGCTTTTCGCGAGGATTTCAACAAACTACGGCAAGAGTTCGCATCAGTCCAGACTGCGTGGCGGAGGGAGAGGGATTCGAACCCTCGGTACGGTTTTGAGATGGCGCAAGCGCCTGTGCACTTCAAAGCCGCTCGGGATATGAATTGGCTACGGCAGCGAATCCTCGCCGCCAGGTGGAACGGGCGACGCTGGAGGCGGCTGGCTCGTGGAGTCCAGTACGTTTTGAAGAGCCGTGAAGGAATCGGGCCGCCTCTCTCAAGTTCCCAAGTTCCCGAAACCCCTCACAAAGGATTGACCGTTCTATACCACTCCTGGATCGATCGTCGGCTAAGGCGGGGCATCTCCATCTCGATCTTGAAACGGCGATTCTGGGAGCAATTGGTTCGTGGAGTTCAATGTCGCGTGATTTTCCGGCAGCCGAGTGGAACGATTTTCGGCTAACAGACTGACTTCACCGTCGCTTTCGACCGGGTGCGCCAAGAGATCCCCGCTTCTATCGCATTCAGGAGCGATCGTATTCGCTTGATCAGAGGACTGATCGCTTTCCGCCGTGCCCTCACCCGAAGATTCCTCACTCGCTTCGAACATCTCGAAGAGTTTGGCTTTCACGCTGCTAGCCATCGCGTCCATATCCTCGGGTTTTACCATGCCGGGGGAGTAGATCATCCTGAGTTTTGCGTAGAGCTCGATCGCCTTGGGATCACCGCCCGCTGCTTTATTCACCAATTGCATGCAGATGGCTTCCTCTTTGGTTATGTACTTGGGCCCATTTTTTTGATTCACCAGGACTTTCTGTTTTGCCGCCTTCGCGAGCATGTCTGGAAATCCCAGTGGTTCCCGAGGACGCCCGCTCGGGTTACCAGAACGTCCCTTTTGGAACTGAAATGCCTTGGGTGGTTTCCGGTATCCAACGTCATACAAATCCTCAGCCACAGGTCACTTCCGCCGGATCGAAGTACTGACGAGTGGCAGCGTGAATCGCCCTTTGGCCGGTGTGCTTTTCCCATCGCTGGACCGCCGTGTCGATATATAAAGGATCAATCTCGATTCCGTAGCAAACTCGGCCGACTTTTTCCGCCGCGAGGATGGTTGAACCAACACCGGAAAAGTTGTCGAGAACGACGTCGCCACGTGCCGAGCAATCGAGAATCGCGTCGGCAATCATCGCCACCGGCTTCACGGTAGGATGCAGGGCCAAGAGATTGCCTTCCACTCCTGATTTCGACAAGGTATTCACGCCGGGATAGCGCCAAACATTGGTGCGGTTGCGCCCGAACCTTCCAAGCTGCACGTTATTGCGATGCAGTTCGTTTCCTTTTCTGAAGACGAAGATCAACTCGTGCTGGGAGCGATACAACGAACCCATTCCGCCATTGTCTTTCGTCCAGACGCAGAGATTGAGGAGCGTGTCATAGGCTTTCTTGCCGGCCAGCAGGATCTCGGCTGCATGACGCCAGTCCATGCAGATGAAGTGAACCGAGCCATCCGAGCTGTGGCGTTCGAGGTGTGAAAGTGCCTGACATAGGAAATCAGAAAACTCGCGTTCGCTCATCTCCCCGGAAGCCATCCGAAATTCGCGATGACGGATTGCTCCCTGGCCGCAGACGTTTCCATCGATTCGGACGTTATACGGAGGGTCTGCGAAAACGACATCAGCCTTCTGGCCATTCATGAGCCCGCAGTAGGTCGATTCGTCGAGTGCGTCGCCGCAGATCAGACGATGATCCCCCAACAACCAAATGTCGCCAGGCTTCGTAACCGCCGGGCCAGAGCTGATCTCTACCGGGTCTTCCTCTTCCTTTTCTTTTTCGGCTTCTTCGAGAATCAGATCGATTTCCGCCACCTCGAAACCTGTGATGGAGACGTCGAACTGGAGGTCAAGCGAGGTCAAATGCTGCAGCTCAATCGCGAGAATCGAAATATCCCAGCCAGCTTTCTCGGCCAATCTGTTATCCGCCAGGATGTAGGCCCTGATCTGGTCGTCGCTCAGGTTCTCCAGGCATATCGTCGGAACGCTCTTCATCCCTAGCAGTTTCGCCGCGTCAACGCGACCGTGGCCGGCGATGATCATGCGCGAGCGATTGACCAGGACAGGATTGGTGAAACCGAAGGTGTGGATGCAGTCGGCGATCTGACGAATCTGGCGTTTGGAATGGGTGCGCGCGTTTCGCGCGTACGGAACCAGATTCTGAATTTCCTCGTAGGTAACCTGCAACTGATTGAATGACATTGCCTCAAAACTCCTTCTCCTTGAAAACGTCGCCCATCACATCACCCAAGGCTTCAGCCGGTCGATCTGCCGCTCGATCTCTTCGAGCTCGGGCGAAATCGGCCGAATTTCGGAATGTTCGAAAATGATCTCCTGTTCGTAATCGTCACTTAATTCCGTCAGCGCCCATACCAGGGCATCCATTCGGTCGGGGGACTTTGAGGCCGTGGGAACGTAGTCGCACATCTGATCTTCGAGTATTCCGAAGGCTCCAACATGGTGCACGCGGTGCTGCTCGTAGAGGGCAGCAATGGGTTCGGCACGGGTCAACTTTCCGCGCGAGGCATGCACGGGCTGGTAAGCGAAGTTAAGATCGACGTTCCTCAGAACAGCTTCGACCAGGTCACCGCCGTTGTTGACTTCGGCCACGACCCGATCGGCTTTGTGCTGCTGGTAGGCGCGGACAATAGAGGCTGCAGCTTCCTGGGGAGAGTACTTGCCGCTCAAGTCTTCCATCACATAAAAGTGATAGGGATATTCGGCGCCGTTCGGATTCGGTCCCCTGCTGACCACGACAATCCCCCATTCGGCGGAATCTTCGCCGCTTGAGACCGCAGGATCGACCCCAATGACGACGCGCCACAGTGGAGGGCATTGGCGGACGCGGTCTCGATCGATCGCCTTCAGCGTCCAGAGTGCGCCAGGCCGATCGTCGAGCAGCTCCGCCATCAGCTCTTGACGGCCGAGCCGGGTGCCTTCGTACTTGGTGATGATCTTGTCGTAGAAATTCTTTGCTAAGTTCGCTTTGTTGTCATAGGTGGAGCCGCGCGTGACCGCCGTCGCAGGATTCCGAACCAGTTCCTTGATCAGTTTGATTGGCTTCGGAGTGGTAGTGACAACAACCTGTGGGTTGGATCCTAACCGTAGACCAAACTCGAGTTGCTCCCATACTTCGGACGGGTACCGCCAGGCTGCAATCTCATCGCACCAAGCCTTGTAGCATTGCGGACCACGCAGTCGCTCCGGTTCCTCTGCCGAAAACAGAAGCGACTGCGCGCCGTTTGGCCACAGCAGGCGGCGATTGGATTTCTCGTAAACCGGTCGCTCATCTTTTCGACAAATCTCCATGATTGCCGAACCGGAGCCGCTGCCTGCGACCATCACGTCGCGAGCGTCCGCCGCGGTTGGTCCGACGAGATTCACGATGCGAAATTTTTTGACCCACTTGCGGACTTGCTCCGCTCCGATGCGAGTTTTGCCAAATCCTCTTCCGGCCATGACCAGCCAATTCACCCAAGGCCGGCCCGCAGGTTCGACTTGATTGGGCCGCGCCCAAATCGACCAATCATGAAAAATGCATTCCGCCTCACGGTCGCTGAGCCCTGCGAGAAACAGTCTGCGCTTCTCGCCCGGAAGAGCGCGTAGCCGCTCGGCCCACGAGGGTTGCGAGCTATTTTTGCCTGTAGACATCGGTTTCATGCTCCTAGCGTTCCCTCGTTGTCGGGGTCGACCGGATTTGGCGAAGGCGCATTTGCGGATGATCTGCTCCCTTGCCAGCTCCAAAATCATTTCCCCCCTTTGTGTGCTGTACCGGACGTATTCATTGGAACAAAGCCCGGCGGCGTTTTTTCGGGATTCAATGCGTCTATGCGGTCGTTCGCACTTTTACCTACCCAATCGAAGACATCCCGGCCATTCACAGTGCCCGACCGACGAATCTCGCCTCTGCGCGCAAGCCTCGGGATGACGACCAGAATCCCAGCCAGGAGATTTGCCCATCGTTCCCTGTGGCCCGTCGCTTCCATTTGTTCGCGGACATCATGAGCAGACATCGACCGGCCTGCCGTTCGAAATACCTGTCGGATCGCGTCAGTTAATCCAAGGGCATCTTCCTCAATGAGCTCAGGTTCTCCGCACAGGCGTCGGAGTGATGCAATCGTCTGTCGCAAATCCATGATTGCCTGTTCTGCGCCTTGAATAGTTTTTTGGGCCCTGGCGAGAATTTCTTTCTGTGCTTTCAGATGGGCCTCGGCTTGGCGGAGCGCTTTCTTATAGGTCTGAATTGTCATGGGAGAAATTTACGCAATGTAAATAGCAATGTAAATATGAATGTTAATAATAAGTTAAACTATAGTAATGCCTATGCGATATTGAAGCTCGCGCAAGGGGAGGCTTCGGCTCGTGGAATCCATTTTCGCCCGTCTGGCTGGCCACAAGCGGCGCAGCGGGACTGCGCAAAACGGCCCGTGATCGCGGTGCGGAGTATGTCCGTCCCAGCCCCGCTTTGAGGCTGCGCTCAGGATCAGATTCCACTTGATTGTTAGCGCCAAGGAAGCGTGAATGTTCGGCTGGAGGCCCTTATGCCGGACGCGGTTGAACAACGTCTTGCCGCCTTGCCCACAATGAGCAAAGTGGCGCTCTTGGATCTGTGGAAACAGTTCTTCGATTCCACGCCGCCTTCCCAACTGCGCCGCGATCTGATGATCCCGATCCTCGCTTATCGAATCCAGGAGCAGGCTTTCGGAACGCTAGGCGCCCGCGCCCGCGAGCGCCTTCGCCAGCTCAGCCAGAACTTCGAAAGCGGGAGCGATTCACCTGTTACCGTCGCACCACGAATCCGGCCAGGAACACGACTCGTTCGTCAGTGGGGCGATCAGGTTCACCTGGTAAACGTGCACAGCAATGGCTACGAGTATCAGGGCACCCGCTACCGCAGTCTCTCCGAGATCGCCCGCCTGATTACGGGCACCCGCTGGTCGGGGCCACTGTTTTTCGGTGTCACAAATGGAACAGCAAGTCCCAAGTCGCAGGAGGTCGAATGAGTGCAGATCGAAAACCCGTGATGCGTTGTGCCATCTACACGCGGAAGTCTTCCGAAGAGGGTCTCGAACAATCCTTCAACTCGCTCGATGCGCAACGCGAATCCTGTGAGGCGTTTATCAGCAGCCAACGGCATGAGGGCTGGCGGCCCGTGGCTACGCATTATGACGACGGAGGATATTCGGGTGGGAGCTTGGAACGGCCCGGCCTGAAGCGACTGCTCGCCGACATTGCAGCCGATAAGATCAACGTCATTGTCGTCTATAAAGTAGACCGGCTCACTCGCAGCCTGGCTGATTTTGCCAAGATCGTCGAAGCCCTCGACGCCAAAGGAGTTTCCTTTGTCTCGGTCACCCAGCAGTTCAATACGACAACCTCGATGGGCCGGCTCACGCTCAACATCCTTCTTTCCTTCGCACAGTTTGAACGGGAAGTCACCGGGGAGAGGATTCGGGACAAGATCGCAGCCTCGAAAAAGAAAGGCATGTGGATGGGAGGACTCATTCCCCTGGGCTACAACCTGGAGGATCGAAAGCTGGTTCCGAATCCGAAAGAGGCCGAACTGGTCTCGAAGATCTTCACCCTTTATCTCGAACTGGGGTGCGTCAGGAAGCTAGCCGAACGACTCGACCGGGACAAGATCCGAAGCAAGGTCTGGATTACCCAGACCGGGGCTCGACTCGGAGGAGTGGCTTTCGCGCGAGGTGCTCTTTATGCTCTGCTTCGCAATCGCCTCTATATCGGGGAGATTCGGCACCGCGACCAGTGGTATCCCGGAGAACACGAAGGGATCGTACCGCGCTCACTGTGGGATCGAGTCCAGGCACAGCTGAATAGCAATCTTCGGAGGCGCCGGAACCAGGTTCGAGAGCGGGCATCGAGTCTATTGACCGGGCTAGTTGAAGACGAGCATGGCACCCGGTACACCCCGTCCTTCACGGTCAAGCGAGGCCGACGATATCGCTATTACATTTCGCAACTTGCCATCAAGAACACGGTGAGCGAGCGAAACGATCTGACGCGGGTACCAGCGCAGGAACTGGAAAGTCGAGTCATCGAGAAGCTTCTCGCTTTCCTAAAAACCGACGCCGAGGTTTTCGATGGGTTGGGTCTTTCGGGAGAAAGGCCTGGGGTTGCGAGCCGACTGGTCAGGGCTGCAAAACAACTTGCCACGCGTCTCGCTTCAATGTCCTCCCAGGATCTGCGGGACCTGCTGGCCTCCATCGTCTGGCGGATCACGATTTATGAAAACCGGATCGAGATCAAAACCCGCAGCCAGGAACTGCGTCAACAGTTGGAAGGCAAAGGCATGATCAAATCCGCTAATGTCCCCGTGCAGAACGCCGCTCCGCCGAGCGACTTAATCAGCTTGACGGTCGAGGCAAAGAGAAAAAGGTGTGGCGGCGAAGTCCATCTCGTCGTGCCGCCGAGCTCGGGTGTCCCGCGCGAGCATCCTAAGCTCCCGTTGATCAAAGCACTGGCGCGAGCCCAGGGCTGGTATGAAAAGGTGGTTCAAGGAAAAGCCTTCGATATGAGGTCGCTGGCCCGCGACGCCGGACTCACGGAGCGTTACGTTGGTAAGGTCTTCCGCTGTGCCTTCCTCGCGCCGGACATCGTCGAAGCGATCCTCGCCGGTCGGCAGCCGCAGGACTTGAACTTTGACAAATTGGTTCAGAACGTTCCCATGAGCTGGGCTGAGCAGCGGGAACAGTTGGGTTTCTCTCCTTTATATAGGTGTCGCCCGCGAACGTCCTCGGTCCAATAGTCTGGTTTGGGACAAGTCTCTATCTCGCAATGAGATTCGCTGCACCCATCGCTGATACCTGAAATCAATTCGCTGATCCACCGCTGAAAATTCCCTGCTCGATTTTCGACCCGAAGACGCTCTCTCCCCTGAACTGTGCAGCTTAGAGAGAGGGAGTGCGGTTTTCGGAGGCTAAAATCTTCAAAATTCCCTGTTAAATTCCCTGTTACCAGGGAATTTGGGCAGAGAAAGATTAGCGCCAGACTGCCTGCTCCGCCACGCAGTCTGGACTGATGCGAACTCTTGCCGTAGTTTGTTGAAATCCTCGCGAAAAGCGCGCCAATT
>Ga0187862_10002251_pt1 | contig 19708 bp, 18 predicted proteins | sample June2016WEW_10_1_FD_133003 | JGI IMG/M metagenome (GOLD analysis project Ga0187862, IMG submission 133003) | Peatland microbial communities from SPRUCE experiment site at the Marcell Experimental Forest, Minnesota, USA - June2016WEW_10_150 | ecosystem: Environmental > Terrestrial > Soil >...
AGAGCAGGAGACCTCGGTCCGAGAGATCCTGACGATGCGAAAGCCGGTCGTGGTCGCCCTTCCGGGGGTGGCGGCCGGCGGCGGACTCTCGTTGGCCCTGGCGGCCGACTGGCGGATCGCGTCCGAGACCGCGGTCCTCGTTCCGGCGTTCCCCTCGCTGGGTGCGGTCCCCGACGGGGGACTCACCTACTTCCTCCCCCACTTCCTCGGGATCGGCCTCGCCCAGGAACTCCTGTTCACGAACGCGCGGGTAGCCGCCGACCGCGCCCGGGAGCTCGGACTGGTCCACGAGGTCGTTCCCGCGGACCAACTGATGAACCGGGCGTGGGCTAGGGCCGAGGAGCTTGCCCTCGGACCGACGCGGGCGTACGGCTGGATGAAGCGACTGATGGTCTCGGCATTCAGCGCCAGCCTCGAGACCCAGCTCGCGCTCGAACGCCGTGGGATGGTCGACGCCGCGGAACACTCCGAGCTCCCCGAGGGGATCCGGGCGTTCCGGGAGAAACGTTCCCCCAAGTTCCCCGCTCCCGACGGGTCCACCTAGTCCGCGAGGGCCTGGCTCGGGACCTGGGGCACCATAGGGCGCCGGAGCACCCCCTACGGGTCGCCCGCAGGCGCGGTCGTCCACGGACGCCGCAAGAACCCTTCGAGCCGTTCGCGCACCGTGGGCCACTCGGTGCCGAGGATACTGTAGTACTTCGAGGTCCGATAATCGCCGTTCGGGAATCGGTAGTGGTCCCTCCGTTCGCCTTCGTAGACCGCACCCAGACGCTCGATCGCGCGTTGGGAGCGGTCGTTCCGCAGGTCCGTCTTGAGCTGGACGCGGTGCGCATGTTCCGTCTCAAACGCGTAGCGGAAGAGGAGCAGTTTGAGCTCGGTGTTCACGGGGGTGCGCCACACGCCCGGATGCAGCCACGTCCCGACCTCTACCCACCGGTTCTCCCGGTCGATGTCCAGGTACCGGGCGACACCACAGATCCGGTCGTCGTCCTGCCGCTGGACGACGAAGGCAAGGACATGGCCGGCGTCTTGCAGCGAAAGCAGGTCGTCGACCAGGCCTGCCATTCCCTCCGGGGTATCCCCGTGGCGGATCCTCAGCCAGGTCCAGATCTCCGGGGCGGCCCCCACCCGGGTGAGCTCGGGTAGGTGGAATCGCTCGAGGGGCACGAGCCGAATCGTCTGCCCCATAAGGCGGACGGGGGGCCGGAATCGAATCGGCGGAGGTTCTACCCGAGGGCGGGCGGCGGGGATCGGTTCGGGCAAGAACGCGGGTGCCGGGCCGCCGTCGGGCGATTGAGCCGACCAAGGTCGATCGAGTCGAGCGGTCAAGCGGGCCCGCACCGCCGGCCATTCATCCTCGAGGATGCTGAAGTAGCAGGACGTACGGAACGAACCGTCCGGCAGGAGGACGTCCTCGCGAAGTCGGGCTTCTCGCAACGCCCCCAACCCCTCGATGGCGCGCTGGGATCGGAGGTTGCGGAGGTCGGTCTGGAGCTGGACCCGATGGATACCCGCCTCCTCGAATGCGTACCGGAGCATGAGGAACTTCGCCTCGGTGTTTACCGCCGTACGCCAGAATGCGCGGTGAAGCCACGTTCCGCCGATCTCGACTCCCCGGCTGGCCCGGTCGAGGCGAAGGAACGAGGTCATCCCGATCGGCGCCCCCGTCGAGCGCAGGACGGTCGCGAACGGGAGGTCGGGCCCCACTTCGCCCGTTCGGAACCACCGGCGGATCCACGCCGCGGCCTCCTCCGGTGTGGGGCCGGGGGGTGCGCGAAGGAACTGGACGGTCGGCCAATCCAGAAGCCCGGGAACGAGTCCTGGAAGGTGCTCCTCCATCAACGGATGCAGCTCGACGTGGCGTCCGATGAGGCGGAGCGAGGAGGGAAAGGATGCGTCGGACACGGCGGTCCGACGCCCTCCGGAAGATAACCCCAACGTGGAGTTCTTTCGAGGGAGATTCCCCCCCGGGTGCCTTCGGCGTGTAGGAGTTAAATAACGACTGAGGGTCGGAGCGAATACTAGCTGGCGAGCCTAAGGAGGGGACGATGGAAGCGGGCATTACGACGTTCCTGGTCTTCGCCGTGATCGCCGCCGCGTTCGGCGTCGGATCCATCGTTGCGAACCGCCAGCTGGGGGCCCCCAGCCGACGCTCCTACCTGCAGACGACGACGTACGAGTGCGGGGAGGAAGCCGAGGGGGAGGCCCAGATCGACTTTCCCACCCAGCACTACACCTTCGCGATCGTCTTCGTCGCAGTGGACGTCCTGGGGTTCATCCTTGCCCTCTGGGGATTGACCTTCCGCGGCGTGAACTCGAGCTGGTACCCGATCTTCATCGCGGTCGGCTTCACCGCGCTCGCGATCACGGGCATCTACTACGCCCTCAGCGGGGAGAAGAGGTGGGTCGTGTGACGGACGCCCCGGCTCCCCCCAAGGTCGCATCGACCCCGGCCGAGAGCTACCGGTTGACCGGGGAGCTGCCGATGGTCGGCGAAGCGGCCGTCCCGTTCATCGAGATCGAGACCGTCCGCGCGAAGGAGTTCATCCCGGCCGCGAAAGAGGCGCTCTCGGCACTCATTGTCGAGCAGGGTCAATCCAAGGTCATCCGTCCCACGTTCAACTGGGCGGGCCGGAACTCTCTATTCCCGCTCCACTGGGGTCTCGCTTGCTGCGCCATCGAGTTCGCCGCGGCATTCTCGGCACGGTTCGACGCCGAACGGTTCGGGATCGTCCCCCGGTCCTCCCCCCGCCAGTGCGACCTCATGATCGTCAACGGCACCGTGACCTGGAAGGTCGCGCACAAGCTCATCACGCTCTACGAGCAGATGCCCGAACCCAAGTGGGTCATCGCGATGGGCAACTGCGCAACCGGGGGGGGTCCGTTCCGGACGGCCTACTCGGTCGTCCCGGGCGTGGACAAGCTCGTCCCCGTCGACATCTACATCGCGGGTTGCCCGCCCCGCCCCGAGGCCATGATCGACGGGATCCTCAAGCTGGAAACCCTCATCCGGGAGCGCAAGGAGTAGGCGCCTCGGCCGCCGGAACTGTCGGGGAAGGGGATGCAACCGGACGACTTGGCAAAGGCCCTCGCTCCCCGGTTGGGCGACCGCCTCCTCGGGGTCGAGACGTTCGTCGGGACGGCCGGTCGGGTGCGGTTTCGGCCCGAGGCCGCCTTGGACCTGTTCCGCACGTTCCGGGATGACCTGGGGTTCCGTCACCTGTCGATGGTGGGCGGGATCGACTGGGTCGACCACCGCGAGGTGTTCTACGTCGTCTGGTCGGACGACGCCCACCAGTACGCGATCCTCTCCGCGGACCTTCCGGCGGACCAGCCGCACATCGAGTCGGCCACCCCGGTATGGGAGAGCGCCAACTGGCACGAGCGGGAGACCTGGGAGCTGGTCGACATCGGGTTCGACCACCACCCGGACCTGCGGCACCTGTTGATGCCGGACGGCTACGCGTTCCACCCGCTCCTGCGGTCGTTCAAGCTGCACGAGCCGGAGGAGCTGGAGGTGAAGCAGCGCAGTGTCTGAGATGTGGTTGAACATGGGGCCCCAGCACCCCATGACGCATGGCCTGTGGAACCTCCGGGTGAAGATCGACGGGGAGATGATCCTCGACTGCGACCCCGAGATGGGCTACCTCCACCGGGGGATCGAGAAGATCAGCGAGGACCGGCATTACAACGAGGTCATCACGCTCATGGACCGGTGCTGCTACGTCGCCGGGCTCGCCTGGGAGCATCTCTACATCCTCTCGGCCGAGCAGGCGCTCCACATCTCCCCGCCGGAGCGCGCCGACTACATCCGCACGATGTGCGACGAGTTCCAGCGGATCGGCTCGCACCTCATGTGGTACGCGGCGTTCGTCCAGGATATCGGTCTCATGACCCCGTTCCTCTACGGGATGCGGGACCGGGACCTCATTCTCGACCTCTTCCAGAGCTACACCGGCGCGCGCATGACCTACGAGTACATGCGGGTCGGAGGCGTCCGCAATGACCTCCCCCAGGGGTTCACCGACCGGGCGCGCGGGGTCCTCGACTGGCTCGACAAGAAGTTCGTCGAGTACGACCGGCTCTGCCTCGGGTCCACGATCTTCCGCGAACGGTGCGATGGACTCGGGATCCTCTCCGCTCGCGACTGCGTCGCGACCGGCGTCACCGGGCCGATGCTCCGGTCGGCCGGGATGAAACGCGACCTCCGCAAGGACCGCCCATATTCTGTCTACAAGCAACTCGACTTCGACGTCGCGGTCGCCGACGGCGCCGACGTGACCGCACGCTATCTCGTCCGGATGGAGGAGATGCGCCAGAGCGTCCGTATCCTCCGCCAGGTGCTCGACTGGCTGGACCACCATCCGGGCCCCGTGCTCGCGGACCGGCTTCCCCGCTGGCTCGGCGCCCCGTACGCTCCGCAGGGACGCGAGGGCTACCTGCTCAAGCGAAACTACCCGAAGGGGCTCGGGTTCTCCTCCGTCGAGGAGCCTCACGGCGAGGCCCAGGCGTACGTCGTGAACGAGGGGAGCGAACACCCGTACCGTGTCAAGTTCCGGTCGCCGGTCTTCGCGAACCTGAGCGCCGCCCGCCACTACCTCGTCGGCTACCATGTCGCCGACATCCCGCCCATCATGGGCAGCGTCGACGTCTGTGTCGGGGAGGTCGACCGCTAGGCGACCATGGGCGGCGCAACCCTCTACAGCGTTTCGTTCGCGATCTCGAGCGGCCTGCTCGACGGCCTCGGCTCGATCCTTCCCCAGCCCCTCCGGGCATGGGTTACGAACGGTGACCTGATCCTCGGTCTCGCGGTCCTGATCTTCGGCGCCATCCTGCTCGGCGCGAGCATGATCAACACGATCGTGCTCATCTGGTGGGAGCGCAAGCTCCTCGGCCGTTTCATGGACCGCCGCGCGGCCATGCACGTCGGGTACGCGGGGATCCTCCAGAACTTCGCCGACGGGCTGAAGCTGTTCCGCAAGAACACGTTCCGGCCCAAGGAAGCCGACTCGCTCGGATTCTACTCCGGGCCCGTCGCATACATGGTGACGTCCCTCATCATCTTCGGGATCCTCCCGATCTCCTCCGGTTGGAACTCGGGCGCCCTCCCGCTCAGCCTCCTGCTCGCCCTCGCGATCTTCTCCTTTGCCCCGCTGTTCATCTTCGTCAGCGCCTGGTCGAGCAACAACAAGTACTCGCTGATGGGCGGCATGCGGTCCGCGGCCCAGATGATCGCCTACGAGGTACCGCTCCTCCTGGCGGTCGTCGCGGTCGTGGTCGTCTCGGGGAGCTTCGACCTCTCCACCATCGTCTACGAGCAGCAGAACTACTGGTTCTGGGGGCCGCTCGTCGTGGCCCTGATCGTCTTCGTGGCCGGTATGCTTGCCGAGATGGAGCGGATCCCCTTCGACCTTCCCGAGGCGGAGGCCGAGCTCGTCGAGGGCTGGAACACCGAGTACGGCGGCATGCTGTTCGCGTTCTTCATGCTGGCCGACTACCTCCGGGCCCTGGTCGGGAGCATCCTCGTCGTCCTCCTCTTCCTCGGCGGCTGGACCATGCCGAGCTGGGTGCCGTCCGCCGCGACCTCGTTTCCCCTCGCGGGGATCGTCTGGTTCATGGTGAAGACCTACGCGGTCTTCGGGCTCTTCGTCTGGATCCGCGCCTCCCTCCCGCGCGTCCGGACCGACCAGCTCCTGCGGATCGGATGGAACCGCATGATCCCGCTCAGCCTGGCTTCCGTGTTCCTGGCGGCGGTCCTGGTGATGGTGCGGTGCCTGCCCGTGTTCGGTTGCCTGCCCTCTGCGCCGGGGGTCTGAGGTCAGTTTCATGAGCGACGAAGCGACCGCCACGAGCAAGCCGTCCGACAACCCGATCCTCTTCGTCGCGAAGCCGATGCTCACCGCGGCGCGTCAGTTCGCCCGGAGCCTCGTGCGTCCCTCGACGATCGTCTACCCGTTCGAGCGACTCGAGGACCCGACCTTCCGGAAAGAGCTCCGGGTCGAGACGGGCAAACCGATCGGGGTCGCCGGGATCTGGGACAACTATCGGGGCGTCCACGCGCTGAACATCGCGACCTGCATCAGCTGCAACCTGTGCGCCTTCTCCTGTCCGGACCTCTGCATCGAGATGGTCACGGTGCCGGGGGGCGACCCGAAGCACGCGAAGAAGTGCCCCGAGATCGACTACGGCAAGTGCAGCTACTGCGGCTTCTGCTCGGACGCCTGCCCCGAGGGTTGCCTCACGATGACGACCCGCTACGAGCTCTCCACCCCGAAGCGGTCCGAGATGGTCTTCTCGCCGCAGAAGATGTTCGACATCTTCCAGACCAAGCTCCCGATGAACCCGATCCGGCTGGAGCGGCCGGAGAACGAGGACGCGATCCTCCTCGAGCCCCCGCTCTGCATCGGCTGCAACGCGTGCGCCCGGGATTGCCCTACGCAGTGCATCACGATGCTGGACATCCCCAAGGCCGAGGCGAAGCCGGGGGAGAAGGCGACCAAGCGGATCTGGAAGGAGCCGGTCGTGAACGACTCCGACTGCGTCCGCTGCGGCACCTGCATCAGCGTCTGTCCGAAGGAGTGCCTGTTCTGGGGGACGCGCAAGTGAGCCTCGAGGAACTCGCGTTCCTCGCGCTCGCCGTCGTGGCCATCGTGACGGCCGTGGCGGCCCTGCTCGTCCGCGAGCTGGTCCACACCATCCTGTGGGTCTCGGTCTTCTTCGTCGACCTCTCGGCGATCTACTTCCTCCTCCAGGCCCCGTTCCTCGGGGTCCTCCAGCTCGGGGTCTACGCCGGGGCCGTCACTATCCTCCTCCTGTTCGGGATCATGGTCACACGGAAGCGCATCTTCTCACGGGACGCGGCGACCGGCCTCGGCCCGGTGCCGATGGCCCTCGCGGCGGTCACGTTCATCTTCCTGGTCGCTTCGATCGGCGAGTTCCCGAGCTCGCCCACGTCACTCCAGATCTACGCCCCCGCGCTGCTCTCGGCACAGCTGTTCGGCCCGGATGGGCCCTGGCTGCTCCTGCTCGGGTTGGTCATGCTCGGCGGCGTCTCGGGCGCCATCTACCTCGTCCGGGAGGGCCGCGAATGACGTCGCTCCCGGTGGAGTGGTTCCTCGTCCTCTCGGGGGCGCTCCTGGCGGTCGGGGTGTTCGGACTGCTGACGCGACGCAACTTCATCCTCATCCTGATCGCGGTCGAGATCGCGATGAACGCGACGATCCTCAACTTCGTCTACTTCGCCGCGTTCGCGCCGACCGCGGCCGGGCTCTCGGGCCAGGCGATCGCCGTCGTCCTCATCGGGTTCGCCGCGACCGAGGTGGCGGTGGGGCTCGCCATCGTCCTCGCCCTGAACCGCATCAAGGGCACGATCAACGTCGCCCAGGCCACCGAACTGAGGGATTAGGGGGGGCGCACCACGAATTTCTTCACGACCCTGGACGGATGGGCCTTCCTCATCCCCCTGTTCTCCGTCGCCGCGTTCACCATCGTCGGGCTGACGGGCACCCGGCTCGGGAAGCTCGAATGGGGCGGCTGGATCGCGGTCGCCTTCGCCGCCGCCGCCATGGTCCTCGGGGTCCTCATCGCGGTCGGGGAGATGCTCTCCCCCGGCCAGTACGTGAACGCGCAGTTCACCTGGCTGCACCTCGCGGGAGTGCCCGGTCCGTTCCCGAACGGCATCTCGCTCGTGGTCGGGACCCTGGTCGACCCGCTCTCCTCGCTCATGCTGCTGGTCGTGACGGTCGTCGGCTTCCTCGTCCTGCTCTACTCGATCGGCTACATGCACCACGACCACGGGCTGCCGCGCTACTACGCCGAGCTCTCGCTGTTCCTCGCCGCGATGACCGGCCTCGTGCTCTCGAACAACCTGCTCGAGTTCTTCCTGTTCTGGGAGTTGGTCGGCGTCTGCTCCTACTTCCTGATCGGATTCTACTACGAGAAGCCGAGCGCGGCGAGCGCCGCGAAGGAGGCGTTCCTGGTGACCCGGGTCGGCGACGTCCTGTTCCTGCTCGGGATCTTCATCTATTTCTTCCACTTCGCGACGACGGGGCCGAACGGCGGCTGGGCCGCCAACGGCTTCGTCTTCACGAACGGCACCACGCCATTCCTGCCCGTCGTGTCGGGCGGCGGCTCCCCGCTGCTGACGATCGCCGGCCTCATGATCCTCGGGGGTGCGGCGGGCAAGAGCGCGCAGTTCCCCCTGCACGTCTGGCTCCCCGACGCGATGGAGGGCCCGACGACCGTCTCGGCGCTCATCCACGCCGCCACGATGGTCGCGGCCGGGGTCTACCTGCTCGCGATCACGAGCGTCTTCATCGGGTTCACCGCGAACGACCAGCTCGCGATCGTCGCCATCGGCGGGTTCACGGCGTTCTTCGCCGCCACGATGGCGGTGGTCCACCCGGACATCAAACGGGTGATCGCCTACTCCACGATCAGCCAGCTCGGGTACATGGTGCTCGCCGTCGGGGCCGGCTTCGCGATGGTGGGCCTGTACCACCTGTTCACCCACGCGTTCTTCAAAGCACTCCTGTTCCTCGCCGCCGGCTCGGTCATCCACGCGGTCGGGACCCAGGACCTGTTCAAGATGGGCGGGCTGAAGAAGCCCATGCGGGTCACTGCGATCGCGTTCGCGATCGGGGGACTCTCCCTCTCGGGAATCCCGCCCTTCTCCGGGTTCTGGAGCAAGGACGACATCCTGGGGGCGGTCTATTCCCAGCTCGGGGCGCACCCGCTCTACTGGCCGTTCTTCCTCCTCGCGTTCGCGGCCGTGTTCCTGACGGCCTACTACATCTTCCGGGCCTGGTTCCTCGCGTTCTCGGGCGACCACGCCCGAGACCCGACGCTTCCGCACGCGCACGAGGGGCCGTGGACGATGCAGGTCCCCCTCGTGATCCTCTCCGGCTTCGCGCTCGCCGGGGGGCTCCTCATCTTCCTCCCCAACTTCCAATCCCTCCTCCTCTACGGAGCGGGCGCCAACGGGATCCCGCCGGTCTACGGGACGACCGACATCCTGCTCTCGGGCGCCAGCGTCGGCCTCGGCGCGTGCGGGATCGGCCTCGCCTACTACCTCTGGGGGAACGGGCGCGTCTTCGTGCTCGCGGACTCAAGCCCGGTCCAGTCGGTCCGGCGGCTTCTCCTGAACCGGTACTACATGAAGGTCGGATACGACTGGATCGGCACCAAGCTCGTCTACGGGATCTCGCGGGGGGCCGACTTCGTCGACCGGTACGTCATCGACGGTACGGTCCGGGGGCTCGAGCGCGTCTTCTCCGGCCTGTCGAACCAGCTCCGCAGGACCCAGTCGGGCGTCGTCTCCGACTACGCCGCGTACGTCGTCGCCGGCCTCCTCGGGGTGTTCGTCCTCCTCCTGATCGTCGCGCCGTACCTCATCGCGAAGCTGGGAGGCGGGTAGGATGACCTTCCCGCTCCTCTCGGCGGTCCTCGCGACGCTCTTGCTCGGCACCGCCGTCACGTTCGTGGCGGGGAAGTACGCCCGATGGGTGGCTCTCGCGACCTCGTTCGCCTTCCTGGCGGAGGTCGCCTTCCTCCTCCTCGCATATCCGGGATGGCCGGGGTACGCGAACGGGATCCTCCCCGGGTTCGCCGACCAGGAGTCGTACGCCTGGATCCACCTGGGCTGGCTCCAGGTCAACTACACGGTCGGGGTCGACGGGATCTCGCTCGTCCTGATCCTCCTGACGGCGGTCCTCCAGGTCGCGACCGTCGTCTACTCGTGGAACGAGACGAAACGTCCCGGCGCCTGGTTCGGGCTGGTCCTCCTGACCTGCCTCGGGTGCTTCGGCGTCTTCATCGCGCTCGACATCCTCCTCTTCTTCCTCTTCTGGGAGGCCGTCCTGGTCCCGATGTTCTTCCTCATCGGGTACTGGGGAGGCCCCCGTCGGCGCTACGCCGCGCTGAAGTTCTTCGTCTACACCCACGTCGCGTCGATCGTCATGCTGGTCGGCCTGCTGGCGCTCGTCTTCTACTCGGGGGCGACCAGTTTCGACTATTCGAGCGTCTACCTCGCCGGCCACGGCCTGATGACCGTGACCCAGACCTTCCTCTTCCTCGCCCTGTTCTTCGGGTTCGGGGTCAAGTTCCCGATCGTCCCGTTCCACACCTGGTTGCCCGACGCGCACGTCGAGGCGCCGACCGGGGGCTCCGTGCTCCTGGCCGGGCTCCTGCTGAAGCTCGGCGGCTATGGGCTGATCCGGTGGGCGGTGTTCATTCTGCCGTCCGGGTTCCACGAGGCCCAGCCGCTCCTCTTCGTCATCGCGTTCGCCACCATCGCGTGGGGGTCGATCGTCTCGCTCGCCCAACGCGACCTCAAGCGGATGGTCGCCTTCTCCTCCATCAACCACATGGGGATCGTCCTCCTGGCGATCGCCCTGGGATCCTCCCTCGGCCTCCTGGCCGCGGTGCTGCTGATGTTCGCCCACGGGATCGTGAGCGCCCTCCTGTTCATGGTCTCCGGGAGCGTCCACCACACCTACGGGACTCGCGACATCCCCTCGCTCGGCGGGATCACCCCGAGCACCCCCATCCTCGCGACGATGGTGATGGTCGGCTCTCTCGCCTCTCTCGGGCTGCCGTGGCTCATCAGCTTCCCCGCCGAGTTCGCGGCGCTCCTGGCCACGTGGGACGGCCTGACCTACTGGGTCCTGATCCCGCTCGGGATCCTGGTCGTGACCGCGGCGTTCTACATCTGGATGATGCAGCGGATGCTGTTCGGTCCCCCGCGCGGCATCCCGGAGGTCGTGCACGACCTACCCTGGTACGAGTCGACCGCGATGGGCTTCCTCGTCGCGTTCACGATCCTGCTCGGGGTGCTGCCGTTCCTCCTGGTGAACTTGATCACGAGCTCACCCATCCGCCTCTTCCCGGGGACCTAGGCCATGGACGTGACGTCGTTCATCGGCCCATTCGTCCCCGAGCTGCTCGTCCTCGGGGGCGCGCTCCTCGTGTTCCTCCTGGACGTGATGGGGGTTCGCCGCAACGAGTGGCTCAGCACGGTCGCGGTGGCCGCGACGACCCTCGCGCTCCTCTCCGTGCTCGGCGACCTCGGATTCGCCCCGCTGAGCGTGTTCGCCACGCTGCCCTCGAGCCTGATCGACGCGGCGCCCACGGGAGCTCCGCTGTACGCGTTCACCTCACTCGGCCTCATCTTCCAGGCGATCTTTCTCCTCTCCGCGCTGCTGGTCTGCCTCGCCTCGGCCAGCCGACCCTCGACCGAGAAGGGGGCCCCGATCTTCTACGGGCTTCTGCTGCTCGCCACCGTGGGGATGCTGCTGGTCGCGGTCGCGACCGACCTCATCTTCCTGCTGCTCGCCATCGAGGTGACGAGCATCGCGACGTACCTCCTGGTCGCCTACCACCGGCGCGAGAGCCGGTCGCTCGAGGCGGCGATGAAGTTCTTCATCATCGGGGCCCTCTCCACCGTCCTCTCGTTCTACGGGGCGTCGCTCCTCTTCGGTGCCTACGACACCACGAACCTCTACGCGATCGGGCGAGCGACCGGCTCGGTCGGGTTCCCCGTCCTCGTCCTGCTCGGGTACGGGTTCCTGATCGCGGGCCTCGCGTTCAAGGTCACGCTCGTGCCGTTCCACGCCTGGGCCGTCGACGTGTACGACGGCGCGCCCAGCGACGTGAGCGCCTTCCTTGCGGGGGGAACGAAGAAGATCGGCCTCTTCGCCTTCTTCCTCGTCTTCCTCGGGCCGATCCTCTACATCAAGGCCGCGGGGGCGGGGAGCTCACCCTTCTCCGGCGGACCGCTCGATCTCAGCCCGATCCTGACCCTAACGCTCGCCGTCCTCGCGGTCGTCACGATGACGGTCGGCAACCTGCTCGCGCTCCTGCAGAAGGAGATGAAACGGATGCTGGCCTACTCGTCGATCAGCCAGGCCGGCTACATGCTGATCGGGGTTACGATCGGCACGGCCCCCGCCATCACGGGGGCCACGATGCAGATCTTCGCGCACGTCCTCATGAAGGGCGGCGCCTTCCTGGTCGTCGCCGGGGTGGCGGCCCTCGGTATCGGCCCCCTCATCGACGACTGGAAGGGGCTCGGGACCCGGCGCCCCCTGCTCGGGGCGGCGTTCGCCCTCATGCTCCTGTCGCTCGCCGGGGTTCCGCTCACGATCGGGTTCGTCTCCAAGTTCGTCCTCTTCTCGGCGGCGGTCCAGGCGCAGGGGTACTTCGTCTGGCTCGCGGTGGCCGGTCTGCTCAACAGCGCCCTCTCCGTGTTCTACTACGCCCGGGTCCTGAAGGTCCTCTACTTCGACCCGAGTCCGCCGACGGCACTCGCCACCGCCGGTAGTACGACCCTGCCGGTCGCGGACCCGCTGCCGGCGGGGGGCCTCGGCTACGGGCGGGCGGTCGCCATCGGCCTCATCGCGGTCCTCATCGTGGCGATCGGGGTGTACCCGCAACCGGTGCTCGGCGCGATCCAGTCGGCCGCCCAGCATTTCGTGGCGCTCGGAGCCTAGGGATGGACCGCTTCGACGTCATCGTCGTCGGTGCCGGCCCCGCGGGCTCGCTCGCGGCCCGCAGCGCCGCCGAGACGGGCGCCCGGACGCTCCTGCTCGACCATCGGCCCGAGCTCGGCCACCCGGTCCAGTGCGGAGAGTTCGTGCCCTCGCCGGCGGAACTGGCGGACCTGTTCGACTGCCCGGAGCTCATCCACCGTGCGTTCGACATCCCCGCCGCCACGGTCCTCCGGGAGACGGAGTGGATGACCTGCGTCTCGCCGTACGGCCACCGGTTCCGATTCCCCCTCCACGGGGCGACCGTCTCCCGACGGGCGTTCGACAAGGCACTCGCGTACCGGGCCGAAGGGGCCGGGGCCGAGCTGCGGTTCCCGCTCGGCGTGACCGGGGTCCACGGGACCGAGGTCCGGGTCGCGGGCGGAGGGACCCTCGAAGGGACGGTGGTCGTCGGGGCCGACGGCCCGCTCTCGACGGTCGGACGCTCGGTCCACCTGGTCCCCGAGCGGACGATGTTCCGCATGATCACGGCGACCGTGGACGGACCGCTCGGAGACGGGATCGACCTGTACTTCGGACGGGACGCCCCCCGGGGGTACGGTTGGGCGTTCCCCCGGGCCCACGACGTCAACGTCGGCCTGGGCGTGCCCCGGGTCCCGCCCGGACAGACCCTGGGCTCGCTCCTCGCCCGCTTCGTCGGGCGACAGCACCTCGGCGAGATCCGGGAGCGCACGCGGTGGTGGGTGCCGGTCGGCCCGCCTCCCGCCTCGCTCGTCCGCGAGAACGTGCTCCTCTGCGGGGATGCCGCCAACCTGGTCATGGCGACGAACGGGGGCGGGATCCCGACGGCGATGCTGAGCGGCTGGCTCGCGGGCCGGACGGCGGCCGAGCACGTCCGGTCCGGCACCCCGCTCACCGCCTACGACACCGCCTGGCGGGCGGCGCTGTTCGACCCCCTCGACCGGGCGGCCCGGGTCTACGAGTGGGGCGACCATTTTGCGCGGTACGACCCCCTCCTGGCGCTGGGGATGCGCTATATCGGGTCCTCCGGTCTCGATGCGATGATGCGGCTGCGGTGGCCCTCGCACCGGGGGAGGGGTTCGTGACGAGCCCGGCGCCGGCCCGGGAGACGGTGGATCCCTCCCTCGAGTCGATCGTCACGTCCACCTTCGGGGTCGAGGCGACCAGCCAGTTCTCCGAGCTCCTGCCGGTCCTCGTCCGCGACCTCGCGGACATCGACTGGCGCGTCGCCGAAGTGCTCAGCTCCACCTACGCCCAGCTCACCGAGGCCGCACGGTACGCCTGCTCCACCGGCGGCAAGCGGGTCCGGCCCCTGCTGATGGCCGCGGCCCATCGGGCCCTCGGGGCGACGTCGACCCAGCCGATCCACTCCCTCGCCGCCGCCTTCCAGCTGATCCACACGGCGACCCTCGTCCACGACGACGTCATCGACCACGCCGAGACCCGGCGGGGCCGACCGTCGATGCCCCGCGCTTTCGGGCTGCCGCTCGCGATCGTCTCCGGGGACTACCTGTTCGTCCGGGCGTTCGAGCTCGCGGCGGAGTACCCCCGTTCGATCATCATGCGCTGCGGCGAATCGTGCGCGGACCTGGTCGAGGGGGAGGTCCTTCAGGAGTCGTCCCGGTTCGACCTCTCGACCGGCCGGGACCACTACTTCCGCATCATCGAGCGCAAGACCGCGGCGATCATCGCCGCGGCGCTCGCCTCCGTAGCCGAGATCGCCGGGACCAGCCCCTCCTACGTAGACGCCCTCGCCGGCTACGGGCGCGCGCTCGGCATCGCCTTCCAGATCCGGGACGACCTCCTCGACGTCGTCGGCGACGCGGACCTCCTCGGAAAGCCCCTCTACTCCGACCTTCGGGAAGGGAACCCGACGCTCGTCTCGCTGGAGACCTTCGCCCGCCTCGACCCCCAGCACCAGGCGGAGTTCGAACGGTTGTTCCAGCTCCGTCGCAAGCGGACGAAGCACCTCCTGCGGCTGCGCGAGCTCACGCTCATGACCGACGCGCCCGCGGCGGTCGCCCGCGAGGCGTCCGACTGGGCCGCGCAGGCCACCCGCTGCCTCGAACCCGTGCCCCCCGGCCCCTACCGCCTCCTCCTGGAGCGTCTCGCCCGCGGGGCGGCCGAGCGGCGGTTCTGAGCCTCCGCTCCATCGAAAGCTACATCCGCCCCGGCCGGAGTTCTCGGGGGCACGGGGAGCCATGGGCGGGTCGTCGACGGCGAACGCTAACTCCGGTTCGTCGGCGGTCGCGTTCGACCGGCTGCCCCCCTCCTGGTCGCCCTCGACCGCCGTCCCGCGGCTCCCGATCGGGGTCGCGGTGGTCTCGGTCCTGATCGCGATCGCGGGGGTGGTCATGGTCCTCGGCGGGATCCTCTTCCTCCTCGGCGAGCTCGGGACGACGTTCTTCCCGTCCGCGCTCGACCTGTTCCCTTCGATCGACCTGCTCGGGGCGGCCATCCTGGTCGTGCTGGGCGTGGCGCTCCTGGTCATCGCGACCTCCCTCTGGCGGCAGGAGACCTGGGCGCTCTGGACGACGCTCGTCATCGTCTTCGGGACGACCGTCTACCTGTTCTTCACCGGCTCCATCACGATCCTGTTCGTCCTGCTGGTCGTCCTCTTCGTCTACCTCCTCTCGGTGCGTCGGTACTTCTATTGACGCGCCTCCTGCTCGGCCAGCTGGCGCCCAAGCCCGGCTCCACCGAGTCGAACCTCGACCGCATCGCGGCGGCCCTCCGGTCCGCGCCCTCCGACCTCGCGGTCTTTCCCGAGCTGTTCCTCTCCGGGTATCGGGTCGGGGACCGGTTCCACCACCTCGCGCTCACGCCGGGGGACCGCGCCTGGGACCGCCTCGCCGCGCTGGCCCGGGAGCACTCGACCACCCTCGTGGTCGGGGCCCCGGTCCGGTCGGAGGAGCGGAAGGGGGAGCTGCGCAACGTCGCGCTCCTCTTCCGCCCCGACGGGACGGCCGCGGCCCAAGTAAAGCGCTACCTTCCGACCTTCGGCCCGTTCGAGGAGGGGGTCCCGTTCACGCCCAGCGACCTGAGCCGACCCGTGCCCTGGGGGCCGCACTCGCTCGGGCTCGCGATCTGCTACGACACGTTCTTCCCGGAGATCTTCCGGAGCCTCGCCCTCGCGGGGGCGGACCTCCTGGTCGTCATCTCCGCCTCGCCGGTCACGAGCTACGCCCTATTCTCCAAACTGCTCCCCGCCCGGGCCATCGAGAACGGCCTCCCCGTGGTGTATGTCAACCGGGTGGGGGTCGAGGACGGGATCGTGTTCGGCGGCGGCAGTGGCGTCTGGGACTCGCGCGGAGAGCCGGTCGCCCTCACGGACGTCCCCTCGTCGGGGAGAGGACCCGAGGACCGGGTCTTCCGTGTCGATGTCGACCTTGCCGAGTCGTCCCGCTGGAGGCCGTTCCGGCCGGTACTCCGGGACGTCGCCTCCCGCCCCGGTGAGTCCCGAAACGGCGCGTCCCCCACCACAGATTAAATAGACCGGCCCAAATGAATGTGGTCGAGGGGATGAAGCTCCCCTTCAACCGCCCCGGCGCGGGCTGATAGCTTCTACCTCGCCCAACCGCGCCGACCGGAAGGCGGAAGCATGGTCGAGTGGAGCGTCCTCGTCGTCGTACTGGGACTGACCGTCGTCTGTTCCCTCGTCTCGACCCGGCTCGGGGTGTCGGTCGCCATCCTCGAGATGATCGCGGGGATCCTCGCGGGAAACTTCTTTGGCCTCTCGACGACGGGGCAGGACTGGCTGCCGTTCCTGGCCGGGATCGCGAGCGTCGTCCTGACCTTCCTCGCGGGCGCCGAGATCGACCCAGTCGCGATGCGCAAGACCTGGAAGGCGTCCATCTCCATCGGTGTGGTCTCCTTCCTCGCCCCGTTCCTGGCCGCGTGGGGGTTTACCTACCTCGTCCTGGGTTGGGGGTGGGACGCGTCCCTGCTGGCGGGGGTCGCGCTCTCGACGACCTCGGTCGCCATCGTGTACGTCGTGCTGGTCGAAACCGGCACCAGCCGGACCCCCACAGGCAAGCTCCTCCTGTCGGCCTGCTTCGTCACGGACCTCGGCACGGCGCTCGCCCTGAGTCTCCTGTTCGTCCGGCCCAACGAGTACATCTTCCTCCTCATCGCGGCGATCGTTGCCGCGACGATCTTCGTCCCGGGGCTCTTCCGCCGGTTGTTCTCCTACCTCCAGGGCCGGTCGGGGGAGACCGAGGTCAAAGTGATCTTCTTCCTCGTGGTGCTCCTCGGGGCGGTCGCCCAGCTGGCCGGCTCCCAAGCGATCTTGCCGGCGTATATCCTTGGTCTCGCCCTGGCCTCCGTCCTCGGGCAGAACCCGGAGATCCTCCGAAAGCTCCGGTCCGTGACGCTCGCCTTCCTCACCCCGTTCTTCTTCATCAACGCCGGGCTCGACGTCTCCCTCGCCGCGGTCGCCGCGGGAGCCGTCCTCGTCGTCGCACTGTTCGGGGTCAAGGTGGGGGCGAAGCTCGCGGGGGTCCTCCCGTTGGCGCGCCGGCTCGTAGGCCACGACTCGGCGTACATCGGCCTTCTCATGAGCACCGGTCTGACCTTCGGGACGATCTCCTCGCTCTACGGTTACGATTCGGGAATCATTGACCGGACCCAGTTCTCGGTCCTGCTGACCGTCGTCATCTCGACCGCGATCATCCCAACGCTCATCGCCGAACGATGGTTCCACCCCGAGGAGTCGCCGACTTGACCCCCACATCCCCGGTCTCCGTGCGGACGATCCTCGCCCCCATCGACGACTCCCCCTCCAGTCGGAACGCGGTTCGCCTGGCCTCCCAAATGGCGCACGCGTTCGGGGCTCGTCTCACGGTCCTGCACGTCGTCGGGCTGACCGAGGTCCCGGTGCTGATGGGCGAGGAGGACGCGACGGGACCGGTGGAACAGGGCCAGATCCTCCTGGCCGAGGCGGTCCGGATCGCCCGGAGCCTCGGGGTCGAACCGGAGGTCCGGCTCGCCCGGGGGCACGTCGCCGACCAGATCCTGCGCGCCGCCGCGCGCGCGCGCCCCGACCTCATCGTGATGGGCACGCGCGGATACCGGGGCACGCGGGCTGTCCTGATGGGGAGCGTCTCTCGGGCCGTCTCCAACCGCGCCCGCACTTCGGTGGTCCTGGTCCGGGCGTAGGCGACGCCCCGGCGCGGGGGGGTCCCTTCCGTCGGCGAGGGCGCCCGCTTCGTTCGATTCCAACAGGGGGCTTATAGCGGGGCGCCGCGGCTTCGCCCCTGATGCCCCCGCCCCCCACGATCGCCCAGCAGCTGGCGGCCAAGCAGCGGGAGATCTCGGTCGCCGAGTTCTTCGAGCGGAACCGCCAGATCCTGGGGTTCGACAACCCGCAACGATCGCTCCTGACGACCGTGAAGGAGGCGGCGGACAACGGGATTGATGCGTGCGAGGAGGCAGGGATCCTGCCCGAGATCCTGGTCGAGATCTCGAAAGAGGGGGAGGACCGGGTCCGGGTGGCGGTCACCGACAACGGGCCGGGAATCCTTCGAAAGGAGATCCCCAACGTCTTCGCCCGGCTCCTGTACGGCTCGCGCTTCCATTCGAACCGTCAGGCCCGCGGCCAGCAGGGGATCGGGATCAGCGCCGCGGTCCTCTACGCCAACCTCACCACGGCCCGGCCCGCGAAGATCACTTCGAAGGTCGAGGAGGAGGAGGCCGCCCACGTCCTCGAGCTGTTCCTCGACACCCAGAAGAATCAGCCGCGGGTCGCCTCGGAGGATGTCGTCCTCTGGGACCGTCCGCACGGGACCAAGATCGAACTGGTGCTCAAGGCCAAGTACATTCGCGGCCGGCAGTCGCCCTTCGAGTACCTCCGGGGGACGGCGATCGTCAATCCCCACGCCCGGATCACCCTCGTCGAGCCCGACGGCACGCGGGTGACGTTCGAGCGGGCGACCGAAGAGAAGCCGCCGATCGCCAAGGAGACGCTCCCGCACCCCTACGGTCTCGAGCTCGGCGAGCTCGGGTACTACCTCAAGGCGACCAAGCGTCCGACGTGCAACGAGTTCCTGACAAAGGACCTCCAGGGGGTCTCTCCCCGTGCGGCCAAGGACGTCCTCGTGGCGGCGGGGCTCAAGTCCTCCATGTCCCCGGGTTCGGTCCAGGGGGAGGACCAGGAGCGGCTCCTCACCGCCCTACGGGCCGTCCCGCTGGTCGCCCCTTCGGCGGACGGGCTCTCGCCGATCGGGGCGATGCTGATCAAGCGAGGGCTCCGGAACGTCCTCGGCGACGTCCGCCCCGAGTTCTTCGCCCCCCCGGTCAGCCGTCCCCCGAAGGTCCGGGGCGGCTTCCCGTTCATGGTCGAGGTCGGGCTCGTCTACGGGGGCGGGCTCCCCGCGGACCAGTCGGTCCAGATCCTCCGGTTCGCGAATCGGGTCCCGCTCCTGTTCCAGCAGGGCGCCTGCGCGATCACGAACGCCATCTCGAACCTCGACTGGCGGCGCTACGGTCTCGACCAGAAGGGCGGGTCCGGGTTGCCCAGCGGCCCGGCCCTCATCCTCGTCCACGTCGCCTCCACCAAGATCCCGTTCACGAGCGAGGCGAAGGAGGCGATCGCGGAGGACCCGGAGATCGACCGGGAGATCACCCTGGCCCTCCAGGTGGCCGCTCGTCACCTGCGGACCCACCTCTCCCGACGGAACCGCCACGACCTTGCGAGCGAGAAGTTCGCGATCATCCTCAAGATCCTGCCGAAGCTGGCCGAGAAGACGAGCCACCTCGTCGGCAAGGCGATCCCGGACCTGACGCCGGTGATCACCCGCATCATGGACGTCGTCAACATCGAGACCCCGGTCACCCCGGGACCGGACGGGGTAAAGGTCCCGATCGACGTCACGAACTACACCCCGCGCGCCCGCGTGCTCGAGCTGTTCGTTGAACTTCCCCCCGACCTGCTCCCGAAGGCGTCGTTCGATCCCGCGCCGGACGGCACCGACCTCGCGCTCGGCCGGGCCTGGTGGACCCTGCCCAAGCTCACACCCAGCGGCAAGACCCACCTGGAGCTCAAGTTCCCCCCGAAGACCGACGTCGAGGCGAACGATTTCGACTGGTACGTCGCGGGGATCGACCAGGCCCACCTGTTGGGGGCCGACCCGCTGCCGGGAGACTGGGACGTCCGTCTCCCGAGAACCATTGTCGAGGCGGCGGAGGCCGCCGAAGCCGAGGCC
>Ga0187862_10002254_pt1 | contig 19693 bp, 15 predicted proteins | sample June2016WEW_10_1_FD_133003 | JGI IMG/M metagenome (GOLD analysis project Ga0187862, IMG submission 133003) | Peatland microbial communities from SPRUCE experiment site at the Marcell Experimental Forest, Minnesota, USA - June2016WEW_10_150 | ecosystem: Environmental > Terrestrial > Soil >...
ACCGGCATCATCTTGATGCCTTCTGGCCTGGTGCCAAAAACCGTCATGATGCGTTGCTTTAACATCCGCATACCGCCGTGCTCAGGACAATCTCCGCCGCTTCAATCCGACACATAGTTGTCAATTCCTCGATAGTAAGCGCCGTAGCCGGACCCTTCATATTGCGGCGCCTTCGACAAATCCATCTTATTAAATACCACGCCCGCTAAAGTTGCCCCGTTCGCCCGCAGCACCTTGATACCTTGCTTGACGATATCTTTTGGAGTGGTTCTCCATTGAACGATGAACAGCGTGGCATCGGAGACGTTGGCGATCAGCACGGAGTCGGAGACCGCCAGAATGGGCGGGCTGTCCAGAATCACCATATCGAAGTCGTTGGCCAGTTTCTGGATCATCGCGCCAAACCTCGGCGAGCCAATCATGTCCGGGCTCAACCGTGACGATTGACCTACCGCCATGACCGTCAGCGGCAGCTGGTCAAAGGTTTGCAATGCGGTGCCGATCATCGAATTGCCCTGGATGACGTCGACGACGCCTTTCGACTCCTGCAAATGGAACAGGTTCGACACCGAGGAATTACGAATATCGAGATCGACCAGAACCGTGCGCAGACCGGCGATCGCGGCTGAGGTTGCCAGCGCCGCCGCCACGGTGGATTTGCCCTCGCCCGGCACCGATGAGGTGACGTGGATGACGCGTGGCGCGATCGGCGTCGAGTTGCGCAACCCGGCGCGCAGCGAGCGCAGCGATTCAGCGAAACGCGACAACGGCTTCGCCCGCAGATACTCCTGGATGCCGGAGCGGCGGCCGATCCCGGCCATTTCGCGACGGCGCACCAGCGGCAGCAATCCGAGGATCGGCAGTCCCAGGGTGTCCTCAGTCCAGGCCGCGGTCACGAAACGGTTCTCCAACAGCAACCGCGAGCCGACGATAACCACGCCTCCCATTAGACCAACCACCGCACCCAGTAGCAGGAAAATCGCGCGTTTGGGGAATTTCGGCGCGGTCGGCATGTCGGCTGGCGACAGAATGCGCGCTTCCACATCCTGACGGGTCTTCATCAGTTCGGCTTCCCGCAGGCGGCGCAGTTGCGCGTCATAGAAGGCCTGGTTGGCCTCGACGATCCGTTGCGCCTCGCGCAATTTCACCCGGCCGGTGCTGCTGGTATCGTCCTGCGTCGTATCGACCTGCGTGCCCAACATCTTCTTGAGTTCGTCGCGACGCGCGACCGCCGTTTCGTAGTCATTGTGGATGCTTTCGGCGATGCGCCCGACCTCGGCAGCGATCCTGGTGTCCAGAGCTCTCTTGTCGCGCTCGGCATCGATCAGCCCAGGATAGTTGGCGGTATAGCGGGCGGTGAGGTCGGCAATCTTGCGGTCAACCTCGGTCTGTTGCAGGCGAAGCTGCTGGATAGTCTGCGAGCTGGCGGCCTCGGGGAGCGATCCCAGGTCGCCATTGCCCTTACGAATACGTTGCACCTGCTGATACCTGGCCTGCTCGGTCGCCACGTTGCTTTCGGCGGTGACCATCTGGGCGGTCAGTTCGGTGATGACCTGGCGGTCGGTGGTAGAGTTGGGACCTTGCGCAGTCTCGGTCAGACCATATTGCTTGCGCAGCGCCTCGACCTTTTCCTCGCTGGCGATCAGTTCGGTGCGCATTTCCGCCAACTGGGAGGCGAGCCAGGTGGTGTCGCGGACCGCCGCCTCCTGCCGCGTTTTAAATTGATCGTCGAGATAGGCCTCGGCGACCGCAGTCGCCAGCCTCTGGGCGTCATTGGCCTTCGGCGCGACGACCTGCACCTGGATCACGTATGTGAAGTTCACCCGCGTCGTGGTCACTGAATGCTGCAACCGGTAGAGTGCGCGGGCCTCACGCGCTTCGCGCGTATTCGGCTCAGGCGGGGCCAGATCACAGACCGGGAACGGCACCCATTGCCGCACCACCGTGCAGCCACGGTCGAGCACCGACGGCATTGGGGCGTTGAAGTCCGGATCGTCAGCAAGGTTCTCCGATTGCACCACCCGGCTCAGCAGCGTTGAGGACTCAATGATCGAGGCGACGGTGCCGATCTTGGTGCTATCCACCTGCAGGTTGGCAAATTGCCCATCGTCGCTGATGGCGCCGGGCCGCTTCGGTTCGAGCAAAATGGACACCGTGCTCGCGTATTTCGGCGGCAGCACCTTTTGCATCCAAAAGCCCAGTACGATGCCGCCGAATGTCATGCAAAGCAGCAGAGGCCAGCGACGCAGCAGGCCAAGAACGAGCCGGCCAATGTCGAAGCCACTCGCCGGAGGAGAAAGGGAAATTGCCAGTGTCACTTGATACCTGATGTTGTTAATGGTGATGAATGCACAGGCACAACCGGTTTTCGGCTGCGCGAGGCTGGCGGGTCAATAGGCGTCTCTGTCAAACAGAGCCAACGCAACGGTGCGGAAAATAATCCAGGCGTCGAGAGCGATCGACCAATTCTCAATATAATGGCAATCCAAGGTCACACGTTGCCGCAATTTGGCTTCGTTGGTGACCTCACCGCGGCAGCCATTGACCTGCGCCCAACCGGTAATGCCCGGCTTGATGCGATGGCGCGAGGCATAAACGTCGAGTACTTCGTGCAACGGCAGGCCAGCCGTCGTCATCGTATCGGCATGTGGCCGCGGTCCGACGATCGACATCTCGCCACTTATGACATTGAACAACTGCGGCAGTTCGTCGAGGCTGGTGCGCCGCAGGAGCTGGCCGAGGCGGGTGACGCGATCGTCGTCGCGGCTGGTCTGGCGTAGTACCGGTCCGCGATCGGCGTCGGGACGCATGGTGCGGAATTTCCAAACCTTGAAGGCCTTGTCGTGGAACCCAAGCCTGGTCTGGCGGAAAAACACCGGGCCCCGGCTGTCGAGTTTGATCGCCAGCGCAATCAATAACATCATTGGTGCGGCCAGCAGCAGCATGATGCAGCCAAGCACCAGATCCTCGGTTCGCTTGATGAACGATTGGACCTGGGTAAGGGGGCGGCAGGCGACATCGACCGCCGGCAACATGCCGATCCGCCAGGCACGCAGCGACGGCGCGCGCACCCCCTGGAAATTCGGCAGCAAGGTCACGTCCACGGCCAGTTGCGCCAGCCGGCCAAGCAATGTGTTGGTTTCGGCGACATATTTGTCGAAGCCCGCGACAAATACATGATCGATGGAACCGGACCGGATCGCCGACTCGACGAAACCCAACGCCGGCGAGCCGGGAAGACCCGGGATCGGCGCAATGGCGGTGATGCGGATCTGGCCACGGCTCTCACGTTCAGCGGCATCGCGGGCGGCGTATCCGCTCGGCATGGAGCCGCACAGCAGCAGCGCGCGATCGAGGCAGTAGCCACTGCGTAACATGGTTTCCAGGCGTTGGCGGAACGCCAGCCGCACCACCAGGACCCACAGGCAGGTGCTGGCCCCCGATGCCATCAGCCAGAGGCGTGAAACGCCGCCGATGAACTTAAATCCGAACGCCAGCAGCATGAGCAGTCCGAAGGCGATGGCACAGGTGGCGATGGTCTTCAGAAACAGCAGGCGGCGGCCGGAGAACGTGGCGCCGCGCTCGTACAGCCCTTGCGAGTAGGCGGCCAGACTCCAGGCCACAACAAAGCCGCCGAGCCCGGCCCAGAGCTGGGTTCTTGCGTAATTCAATGGTTCTGCGTAGACGTTGAATATGATCAACGAAAGAACGATCGCGCCGCAAATATCGGCGCACATCAGCGCGGCCATCCAGCCATGCAACCGGATACGGATGTAATGCGCGGTCGAGAGTTTGGCGTCTTCGATCTGGCTGATCGCCTGACCCGACTGAACCAAATGTAATCGTTCGAGCAGCACGCCCCACCTCACTGTTCAGAGTGCAGGCCCAAGAAAGGCAATAAATCGTCTTAATTTTTAGACCAAAGCCTAATCAGCAAGCCTCTCCATCGCAAAAGGCCAGAGAGCTGCCCAACACATTCGTTCTGTAATCGATGGCAGTAGTTAACGGCCTGGTCAAAATATGTCAATCAAATATCTTTGTCGAATTATAGAGACGATCGATTTTCGCCCGTAACGCCAGCCCGGACCGCCCAACGCCAGTCAAAACGGCGCTATACGATCGCCTGCCGGGGCTCCGAAGCCGCCTTATATCGCACCTCGCAGCAGACCGGCACCGCCCCACCGCCGTCTCTCTGACCAAATTGCCGCCCGATCCGACCGACTCCAAACAGCCTGGATTCGGGTTATTTACAACAACTGATGTCGTTAGATTAACTTGCAAAACGGACGCCGTCCCGAGCTTCGTCAAAGACCGCACCATGGCGCAGCAACCAGCTGGCGTCCAAAGATAATGCGGGGAACCAGGAAAACCCGACAAACGCCTGCTCGGCATCCGGGACCGGCCATTGCGCGGGCCTGGAGACCTCGCCCGTGCACAACAACACCGCGTCAGATACTCATAGCTCGCGGCACCCCAGTGGACCGTCGGCACGCGCGATTCTGTCATCCCGTCACCACCTGGCTCGTCACTCAGGGACTCGGTGACGGGCCACCTCGAATCGGTTCCGCGCCGGAGCGGACGACCGATAGCCGGCCGACAGACAGCACGTTCTGCCCGTGGTGATTCTGATCTAAGTGATGTTTTTTGATATTTCCTGACCTGAATCAATAAAACGTGGCGGATCAATCGGCCCGTCAAGAATGTTTTAGCACAGTACGTAACGTCCGGAATTCCGACACATTCCGCACTGAACGAGATGCCTGCCGACCGACGAAGGCATGCTGTCTGGGCATCGTGCCATGGGATCGAGCCGTACATATAATGTATCCATTCATGGTCCGTGCCAAAAACCCAACAATCGGAGGCGCCGCAAGTTCCCTGGTTTTGGCCAGGCGATCATGCATTGCTGGCCATGCTCCCTCACGATCGATTGCAATGCCGTTTCATAGGTCGGCAACAACGCGGCGCGGCCTGCCGCGAAGCCTCCCCCGCCGGGCCGGTCCGGGAACGCCACGACGCAGGTTGGTGCGAAGCAAACGGCCCCTGATGCGCAGCAACCCGAGGTTAATACGTAAGCAACCCGCATCGATTGCTGCGTTGGGAAGCAGGAATAACTGTCGGAGTAGGCACGGCAATCCGTTGCCGCCAACAACCTGGTTCGAACCTCGCCGGCCTGACCGTCCGGGTCATTGCAAATAAGATGGGATCGAACGAATTGCGCCCGGCTAGCCGGTGAAGTTTCGTCTGCCGTTTTGTTAGCAGCCCGGAATCAACCGCACAGCGCGCGGGATAGTCGCGTCCGGTTGATCGAAAAGTGTAGCGCCGGCCGGGCCGGGAACCCGCCCCGCCTGGCGGCCCGCGGTTCAGCCCGCCGCCGCCGCGAGTTCACGCCGGTTGAGCGCACCCAGTTCGCCCAGATGCGCTCTGAGGCCGGTCAGCAGGCCCACCAGGATCCAAAGCGACCCCCAGAAATGCACTGTGAACCCGGCAAAGATAATCACCGCCATGATCACGCCCGACACTGTGCCCGCGCGGGACTCGGCCGGACCCAGGAGGGCTCTGCCGAGGTCGGTGGGCAGCGAACAAGCGCCAATCATCGACAGCCCGACCATGGCCGAACATGGGATGCCATAGGACGCCGCCAGCACCAGCCACAGCGAGTCGACTGAACCCTGGTATTCGACGTCTGGGGCGTACACCCCGAACCACGGGCTCGCCAACACATAAGGACCGACGCTGTTCCAGACGTACAGCCGGTAATAGGCCGTCGAGGGGTCGATGGTGGCAACGTCGAACAGCGCTCCGAATGGCCGGTTCGACGCCATAAACAGGGTCAGCGCAAACGCGGCGATCGCGCCGATGATAAGCAACCACTTGACCCTCAGGCCGGCCATTACCCGGCCATAGACCAGCAGCCCAAACCCCATGAGCACGCTCTGTTCCGGGGCCGACGAAAAGCAGATGATAATGCCCAGGCCGCATGCCGCGATGCAGAAGGGGCGCCATCTGATCCGCACATAGGACGAGTATAAAAGACCGATTCCCGCGATAATGCCGAACAGGATCGGATGTTCGATCGGACCGGCGGCGCGCAACAGACCAAACCGGAAGGCATCCTCCCACCCGCCGTTCCACTCCTTCTGAAACCCGGTGATCGCGGTGACCACGTCGCGGGTAAAATAGTGGCCGGTCAGGGTGTCCATGAAAGCATCCAGACAAATGCCGGAGATCACCGCGCACAGCATGCTGATGAATGCCAATGACTGGCCATTCTCTTCCAGCAACACCCGGGTGGCCATATAAGCAATCAGGTACTCGAGGACGACCGGCCCGGAATGGGCGAGCGAGTCGCCTATGCCATAAATCACGGCGGGCCCAAGAAACATCCAGAACGCAGAGAGCGGCACGAACAGGTCCGACAGCACGAAGCGGTAGCGCCTGCTGCTGATCTTGTTGGCAAATCGGGCGAACACCACCGGGGTGAGTACCAAAAATATCACTCGGATGACGTTGAGTCGCATGCCGGCGATGAAAAATGACATGCCCTCGGGCAGAAACCAGGACAGCAGTACGAGTTTCATCGCCAGCGGCACTCTGGCCTTTTCGTTGATTGCGTTGGGGCCGGGGATAATGGCCGGTTGCGGGTTGCGTCTGGCGTCAACGAGGAATGTATCCATACTGCAATTATCCCGTGGGAAATCCGCTGAAAATCCCGGTTGCCGGGCAGACCGCGTTTTGCTGGGACCGGCCGGCTATCCCGCGCCCAAGTTCGACCACGGCCCACGGCTCCGGAACCGATGGTGTCCGACCGTATGTGACTGGCACTGGCAGAATGGTTTCATCGGCGTGACCGCTGGGTTCGGTAAACTGCCGGGAGCATACGCTGCCGCCCACCTGATTGCAGCAATCGATTGTGTCATGCGGTCGATTGGTCGGTGCACCGCGAGTGGCTCGGGTAACTCCCCGGTTTTTTCTTTCCCTATGACAACCGAAGCGCTTAAATAGCCATTATATCAACAATTAGGCTTGCGGAAGGTGGACCGGTTGCTTCGAAAGTTAACAAAGCGATTACTCGGTCCTTACCTGGGCAACGCGCGCTTCATGTTTGCCGCGCCCTTGGCCTACCCACCCGGCCATTTTTATTCGCCGATCTGCGATCCTGCGGAGCTCACGCGCCATTACCGCGATCCCGCTACGACCCCTCCACCTGACGCACTGCCGGGCATCGATCTCGCGCACGGCACACAGCTACAATTATGGGAACAGTTGGCACCATTCCTGGCGGACGCCAGTGCACTCGTTACCGGCAAGCTATGCAAGCGGTACCCGAAACCCTCTCTCAGCTTCGGCGTCGGTGATGCGATCATTTATTGCTGTATGTTACGCCACTTGCGTCCAGCCCAGATCATCGAGATCGGCGCGGGTTCTTCCTCAGCTTTGGCGCTTGACACGCTCGACCAGTTTTTTGCCGATCGTCCGCGGTGCTGCTTCATCGACCCCTATCCGGCCCTGCTGCGATCCATGTTGACGCCAGAGGATAACGCGACAGTTGAAGTGATCGAATCCGGAATCCAGGATGTCCCTCTTGCCCGTTTCGACGTACTGGGGAACAACGATATTTTGTTCATCGACTCAACGCACATCGTCAAGACCGGCTCCGACGTGACGTATGAGTTGTTTGAGCTTTTGCCTCGGCTGCGCTCCGGCGTGGTGGTGCATTTCCACGATATTTTTTATCCGTTCGAGTACCCGCGTCAGTGGGCGGTGGAACTCAATTATTCCTGGAACGAGATATATGCGTTGCGGGCGTTTCTGACCGGGAATCGCGACTGGGAAATCCTCTTCTTCAATGATTATTTTGCCCGTATCGAGCGGGCGCGGGTGGCCCAGGACGCGCCCGAGATCCTGACCAACCCAGTTGGCAGCCTTTGGCTGCGGCGACGCTGAGAGGTTATGCACGCAATAGTAGTATGATTGTGATATTCACTCGTAGTCATTGAGAGAATCAGCCAGGAATTATCCAACAGGCGAGAAAAATCTCGGCTCAAACGAAAACGCTTCCCCTCAGGTAGTAGGTTGCCTAGAATAAGGCGTTAAGAGGCTCGACGCGGATTGCGAGGCAAGCGTGGTAACACAAGGCATCACCACTTCGCGGCCGTTCGTATCGGTCGTCATACCGCATTACAACGACCTCGCCCGGTTGCAGGTTTGCCACGCACAACTGCTGGCCCAGAGCTGGCCGCGCGATCAATTTGAAATCGTCGTGGCCGACAACAACTCCGCCCGCGGCCTGGCTTCGGTGCAGAAGGCAGCTCCCTCCGCATTGGTTGTACCGGCACCGATCCAGGGCGCCGGACCAGCGCGCAACGCCGGCATAGCGGCCAGCCACGGCACGGTGATTGCCCTCATCGACAGCGATTGCGTGCCGGAACCCAACTGGATCGCCGAAGGCGTCGCCGCTCTGGACCGCTTCGACTTCGTTGGCGGGCGGGTGTTCACCTTCGCCCAGTACCCCGAACGGCCCACGCCGGTCGAAGCTTACGAGATCGTGTTCAACTTCAATTTCCGTCGCTATATCGAAACTGTCGGGTTCACCGGCACCGGCAACATGTTCGTACCTCGCGAGGTATTCGATCGGGTCGGCGGCTTCCGCGCCATGGTCGCCGAGGACATGGAATGGTCGTTCCGCGCCCGCAGCCTTGGCTACCGGCTGGGTTATGCCGAGCGCTCGGTCGTCGGCCACCCGGCGCGCCGCAGTTGGGCAGAGCTCGAACGGCGCTGGGATCGCATGTTGCAGGAGGACATCGCGCTGGTCCACGAACAGCGGTACGGCCGAACGCGGTTCGTCCTCAAGGCGTTGGCCATGCCGCCCTCGGTCGTACCGTATGCGGCGAAGGTCCTGTGCACATCAGAGCTTCCGGGCATGCGGGCGAAGCTCGGGGCGATCGGCGTGCTGACGCGGCTGCAGCTGTGGCGTACCACGCGCATGTTGCGTCTGGTGTTTGACAGTGCCGTGCCGATCAGCTTGCCGCCGGAAACGCGTCTGCGATAATCGCAGACCTGATTTTGTTACACGAAATTGGAGCGAGGTCAATATTGCCACCCAGCAAAAGCGCCCGCAGTGACGCTCTGAACGCATGGATCCGCGCACTCGGCAATACTGGGGCGCTGGCGAAGAACCCTTCCGTCACGCTGCCGGCGTTGATCGACGAACTGGCCGGCAAGTACGGCGAACGCCCGGCATTGCTGTCCGCCGGCGGCGCCCTGACCTACCAGGCGCTCGCCGAGCGATCGAACCAGTATGCCAGATGGGCGCTGGCGAACGGCCTGCAGCCAGGGGAGGTAGTCTGTTTGCTGATGCCCAACCGGCCCGAGTATGTCGCCTGTTGGCTAGGGATCACGCAAGTCAGAGGCGTGGTGGCACTGATCAATACCAATCTCACTGGCGACGCATTGGCGCACTCGATCGGCATCGTGGCGCCCGTGCATGTAATCGTCGATGCCTCGCTGGCGCATGTGGTGACGCAATTGCCGCCAGGTGTGCGGTGCTGGGTGCATGGCGATCGCCCGGCTTGTGGATTTCCACGCATCGACCTGGCGATCGAACAGTACGCCGGGGCCGCGCTCGATGAGACGGAACGGCGGCCGCAGTCGATCAACGAGCGGGCGCTGCACATCTACACATCGGGCACCACGGGTCTGCCAAAGGCGGCAAATATCAGCCATTTCCGGCTGTTGGAATGGAGCTATTGGTTTGCCGGCATGATGGATACCAAACCATCCGACCGGATGTACAACTGCCTGCCGCTGTATCACAGCACTGGTGGCGTACTGGCGATCGGCGCTCTGTTGGTCAACGGCGGATCGGTGGTGATCCGTCCGTCGTTCTCAGCCAGCCGGTTCTGGGATGACGTCATTGCCAACGAGTGCACGCTGTTCCAGTACATCGGCGAACTTTGTCGCTACCTCGTGAACACGCCGTCGGTGCCGCGCGAAACCGAACATCAGCTGCGTTTATGCTGCGGCAATGGGCTGCAGCCTGACATCTGGGAGACGTTCCGGAAGCGATTTAATATCCCACGCATCCTGGAATTCTACGCTTCGACCGAAGGCAACGTCTCGTTGTACAATTGCGAGGGCAAAGCGGGAGCGATCGGCAGAGTCCCGCCATTTCTCGCACACAGCTTCCCGGTGGCATTGATCCGCAGCGATGCAGCGGGCGAACCGCAACGCGATGCGGAGGGGTTTTGCATTCGGTGCGAGACAGAGGAAGCCGGCGAGGCGATCGGCAAGATCGCCGGCGGGGACGCGCCGCATATGAGTCAGTTCGAGGGTTACACCGATGCGGGTGCGTCAGACACCAAGGTACTGCGCAATGTGTTTGAAGCCGATGACGTGTGGTATCGCACCGGCGATCTGATGCGGAAGGATGCCGCCGGGTTCTTCTATTTTGTAGATCGGGTCGGCGATACGTTTCGCTGGAAGGGCGAGAACGTTTCGACCGCACAGGTGGCGCAAACGATTTGTGCCTGCCCAGGAGTGCGGCAAGCGGTAGTTTATGGCGTGGCGGTGCCGGGGACTGACGGCAAGGCCGGCATGGCAACGATGGTGGTGGATCAGGCGTTTGACCTGGCAGCGTTTCGGCAACACCTGACCGCGACGCTGCCGGGTTATGCCAGGCCTTTGTTTGTGCGGATTGGTGCGTCTCTGGAGATGACGGGAACCTTTAAACCGACCAAAGGGCAGCTGGTGCGGGACGGTTTCAACCCGGTTCGGACGGAAGACGTCATCTGGTTCGATGACCGCACGCGCGGAGCATTCGTGCCGGTCGATGCCGAGCTCTATGCCGCGATCTTAAACGCCAGGGTTCGGCTGTAACCGGACTTATACCAACCGTCTGAACAATTGACCGATGAACCCGCTCTTTCAACGTCATGGCCAAGAGTCAAACGAAATGACGACTGGTATTATACCGTATTCCCCGCGTCGACCGTGACCACCGTGCCGGTGATGTTGCCTGCCTTATCGCTCAACAGAAACTCGACAATATCGGCAACGTCGCTGATTTCCGGCAAGCGGCGCAGTGCACTGCGGCGGATGATCTGATCGCGTTGTACATCCTTCATATCGCGCGTCAGGTCGGTATCGATGAAACCAGGTGCCACGGCATTCACGGTGATGCCAAGCGGCCCCAGTTCACGGGCGAGCGAATGGGTGAAGCCGATCAAGGCAGCTTTGCTCGCCGCATAAACCGACAATCCGCTATAGCCGGTCGAGGCAACGATCGACGCGATATTGACAATCCGTTGGCCACTGCGGTCGGCCATCATCGAACGCACGACGTATTTGGTCAGTGTGATCGGCGATTGCACATTCAGCCGCAGCAATTGCTCGGTCATCGGGTCTGGCATGATCGCCAGCACACCGCTGGTGCCGATGCCCGCATTATTGACCAGCGCGTTCAGTGCACCGAACTGGCCCCGCAGGTCTTTCACCAATCCGGAAAGCCCAGCGATATCGTTGAGATCGAAGGCCCGGAAGTGAAGTTTGCCGGCGCCGCGATCGTTGACCTCGCGGATTGCTGCAGCCAAAGCTTCGCTGTCCCGCCGCGCGACGGCAATGACCTGATCGCCCGCCAAAGCAAGCCGCGTGGCAACACCCAGACCAAGCCCTCGGCTGCCGCCCGTAACAAGGACATTACGCACGAACGCGGGCCAGCTTTCCGGATACGCCGACGTCCAAGGCGGCTACGACACGGATGTTCGCTGGGATTTTGTGGGCGGGTAGTGCGTCCCGGCATAATGCCAGAATTGCTTTGCGGAATTCGTCCGGATCGCCGTCAGCGGCCGGCTTGCGCACAACTTCGGCAACCACGATGGCGCCCGTGATGGGATTGGCGCGCGATTTGACGAGCGACATTTGCACATCCGGATGCTGATTGATGATTGCCTCGACCTCTTCCGGATGCACCTTCAGACCACCGACATTGATGATCCCTTCCCGTCTGCCGGCGAAATAACAGCGGCCGTCGCGCTGCTCGATCATATCGCCGGTGTCGACGAAGCCTTCGCCGTCCATCAGGTTGGGCATGTTGTCGCCGAGATAGCGCAGAGCGGTGCGATTGGAGCGGATTCGCATCGATCCATCCTGAATGCGGATCGCCGCTACCGGTCCGTTGTCGCTGATCAGGTGCGCCGGGAAGCCTGCCTGACCGTCGTTGACATCGAACGCGAGACCAGCCTCCGTCGAGGCAAACGCATGTGCCACGGTGGCGTTCGGGTAGAACGTGCGCAGCTTGTCGATGATTGCCTGGTCCGCGACCTCACCCGACATGCGCGCGTATTTCGGGGAAATATCCCGCGCCACCGGGCTCATCAGCGCGCGGCGCCAGTGCGACGGCGTGCCGGTAATATGGGTCACGCGGTTGGCGGCCACGCGGGCAAGATATTCCGCCGGCGACTCGTTTGGGCTCGACAGTACAATCGAGCCGCCGCCAAGCAAGGCGCGCAGCAGGATTTGCAAGCCGCCATAACGCCTGATGTCGTAATATGTGCTCCAGATCGCTCCGGCGCCAAGCGCGAGTATGCGTTCGATCGGTCCGGCCAAAGTATCCAGCGTGTGCACCACCATTTTCGGGGTGCCGGTCGTACCGGACGTGAACAGAATCCATTCTGTCACCAGGCGATCCTCGCCGGCCGGTACCGGGGAAAGCTCGTCCGGCCGACAGGTGACGTAGCGGATTGTCGTAGGTACTTCGGCGTTATCGGGCGCGTGGTCGGAGACGATGGTGTCGACCTCGGCGGTGGCCAGCACGTAGGGCAAATGGGTTGGCTTCAGGTCTGGCGGACAAAGCACGATGCGCCGTGCGACGCCGTCGAGTGCCAGCAGCGCCAGTGCCGCGGTCATCTGTTCATGCGAGGAAACCAGGATACTTTGCTGACGCAGTTCCGCTGCCACCCCGGGACCGCTGGCGTTTTGCGCCAACGTTGCGAGTGGCAAACGCAGCGTGGCATCCGCGATGAAACGCTCGACGTTGGCGCCGGCGGCGCGCGTAAGGTCCCAGAGCGATCGGCGGTTATCCAGCTGCATTCTCATAAATTCTGATGAAGTCGCCCACCGTGACCGGCAACATCACGTCGTCGCCACCGCTGAACGGATCCAGATTAAGGTCGTCGTCGAGACGGGCAACGATAATGGCAATACAGAGCGAGTCCAGGCCGGAATCCATCAGGGCCAGATCGTCGGCCAATGGTTCCAGCGTCTTGCCTTGCTCCTCCGCCACGGTTGCGAACGTCGTGGTGATTGCCGTCCTGATTGATACGGTGGCCTGGCCGTTGGCTGACATGGAACCCCCAATCGACAAAATGAGGTGGCGAGGAAATGAAGTGGCCGCGACCGCCACGTTAGCGACAATTGGTTGCCTGTGGGTTACCTGCGCAATCGGGTCACGTTGACCTTCCGTGCCACAATCCCAGGCGCGTGTCCACAGATTTGCTCCGAAATTGCGACAGAATACGAATTTCACACCTTGATATAACGCCCGATTTCCCGGCCGCAGATCACGCGGTCAGCCACTCGACCGGACCCTGCTGGCCTGGTGCTCCGTGGGTCCCGGCGACCACATATTGCTTGGTCAGGTGATCGCGCAAAATACGGCCGGTGACAGCATCGATCAGGCGGGCTCGCGGCCCGTCAAACCCTAACCGAACACCGCGCCGGACAACGAATCCGGCCTGATTCATCAGGGCGACCACCGACGCGCGATCAAAAAACCGCAAATGCGTGCGATCGAGAATTCCCGCGTCCTGGTACTCAAAGCGTGCCCGCAATAACAAAGGCAGCGAAACCGACGCGTGCGCGACGTTAGGCACCGACACAATGACCGTCCCGCCGTCCGGCATCGTGCTGGTGACGCGTTTCAGCACATCCACGGGTTGCATCAGATGTTCCAGGACATCGAGGCACAGCACTAAATCCGGCGTGCCGACATCCGGAAGTTGGCCATTCAGATCCAGGATCACGGCTTCATCGACGTTGCGGGCCAACTCATCCCGGATCGCCGGATTGCCTTCGAGCGCGATCGTGGTGCAACCTGGGTAGCGTGATTTGAGCCACGCCGACGTCGCACCAACGCCGGCTCCAACGTCGAGAATGCGGTTGGCTGATGGTGGCAGCAACCGGTCAATGTCGCGACGGACATGACGAAAGTAGGCCTCGTCCATAACGTGACTCCAAAGCAGACTCGTTCATTTGACGCGGCCGCCGCCGGTCGCCGGGCAAGAGGGGGTCGCGACTTTGCATTGCAATAATATCTCACATTCCCCAGCGCCTGAAATGGCAATTCAACTTCGCTCTCAGGCGACGGCATCGCGATACTCTCAATGCAACGTAGTAGCTTGAACCGCACAGCAATACTACCTTGGGTTGTGCGTCATTCACCCCCAGGGAGTTGCAGCTCCTTTCGATTCCCGGTACCGTGAGATTCCGGCACTGTGAAAATTCCTGGGCGAATGCTTCTTTTCTTGACACAGCGGCGGCGCGGCGATAGACATTAGCCCAGGCCATTCATTCAACCGCCGGCGGCATTTAGCCACCTGACATTCGACACAAGGTTGCCAACGCGATGACCCACACCACTAACGCCACGGTACGGGACCGGCTGATCAGCATGGTCGAGCGGACCCTCGCAAACAATTCAATCAATCGGCCATTTTCAATCAACGATCAATTGGTGGATATCGGTTTAACCTCGCTCGACATGGTCAATTTATTGTTTGAGGTTGAGGCGGCATTCGACGTCACGATCCCGTCACACGAACTTACCACTGAGAACTTCGAGACCATTGCCGTCATCGAAAACCTCATGACGCGGCTGGACGTCGGGGTCCACGCCTGACCAAAGTCGCGTGCAACGATCACGAAGGTACGGCTCCGCTACGACAACGGTTACGTTCGCCAGACAGACCACTGCCTGGCGCTGCTGCCGTGTGAACACCTCCGTTCTGCAAGTCTCGGCCGGGTCACACCATTCGGACAAAACAACGTCGTTGGCCCAATTGTTTCGCCGTGACCTGACCATATACCACGCTCACATGATGCAACTTTAGTGACCGTAGTTGCGGTGCAATTATCAGGCTTTCGGCACCGAGGTCCTCACCAGGCGCGGATTCCCTGCGAACAGCAATTCCGACCGGGCTGGCAATGTCGAGCCGGAATTCGGCGATTCCGCGAGAAACGGTCCATCACTGGCACACCCTCCCCTGAGACGGTTTTTCAATACAACCGGTCCGCTCAAATCGCGGCGCCGAATTTGCTCTGAATCAAATATCCGTTGAATTGTATCTTATTGCATCATTAATTGGGCATTTTGGACCCAAAAGAAACGACTGAGTACCAAAGAAACGACTGTGTGCCCTCGAGGCTCAGGGCCGCCGGGCTCACGACATATGGCGAATCCTGCCCGTGACAACGCCGGTATTGCGCGCGCGTCCCCGGGCGATACGGCACTCAGCCCAGATGCGATGGCCGGCAGGCAGAGCAAGGACCGGCGGTTGCACGACCGTGATGGCGCAATTGGCCCGGTTGCAGATCGACCTGGATCCTGATCGCACGAGCCATCTCTCCAGCCGGCTCGTGATATCGGGCGGTGAAATCTTCGCGACCCAACCATCCGGAACGTCCCGATCACGCCTCCGGCGACGCAAACTCGATTCGGTTGGTCAGCTCCAGGTAATCGTCACGCCCACCAAACGACCACAGCAGCCAGCCGAATTCGTAACTGCGCATTTCCTTGGTCAGCTCCAGAGGCACCTTGACCGACGGCCACGCGCCGGTCCCGACCGCGGCAGCGACCGCGGCTCGCATCAGGCGCGCTTCACGGCGGCCACCCAGGCCCCGCCGCCGCTGCGAACGGTAAATCAGCTGCAAATCCGGCCGCAGCATCGACACGCCCATCTCGTTGCCACCGAAAATCCACCGAAATCCCGTGACGATCGCCTCCCTGGCCCCCGGGACGCCATGCTGAACCGCGTAATGCAATAAGGCCGGCGCCATCCCATGCTGATGCACCGAGTAAATTTCGTAAGGGTCGAGGACCCGATCCGCCCGCGGCAAATAGAACCACGGCCATTCGCCCAACGGCCCCTGCAGTTCGATCAGCTTCGCCACGCAGGCATTCGCCACCGCAATGGCGTTCGCATCGCCAATCACCTCGCCATACTGATACAACGACAATGCCGCGTACACCTGGGTTGCGAAGGTCGCAAAATGCCGGCGCGGGCCATGCCCGCTGTCGCGAAACAGCGCGCCTGGGCCGCGGAAATGCTGTAAAAGGACCTCGGACAATGGGCGAGCGACGGCGTGCCAGGACCGATCCCGCCGCGCCTGGGTTGCGGCGCCTGATAACGACAATCCGACATCCTGCGCGGTCCACGTCGAGGCTGTCTCTGGATCGGCTGCTACCCCGCGCACCCGGTCGGCCGCCAGCCCCGGTGCGTCCAGACCCAGTTCGCCCGCGGCCCAGAGCGCCATGCCCCACGCGCCGTTGCGCACAGCATGCTTCGGCAGCTCGCCGCAAATCGCGTTGAACAGCACCGGCACATCGTACGGCTCGTTCGCCAGCGCCTGCCGCACCGGGGCAAATCCCAGCAGCACATTTAGCGAGTAGTAAAGATCGCTGTGCGGGATCGACTCGTTTGGCGACGGCCGCCCGTCCAGATGATATTTGTGCGACCACCTGTTGTGCTCGGGCATCCAACAGCGCCGCAAGCCCGCGAGGCCATAGCGAGTGAGCGGGCTGATGCTGTTCATGCTCGAAATTCCCTTTGGCGTAGTAATCGTAACAATTGCCGTCATCAGTCCTCCCACGCAACCGGAACGTGTAGCAGTTGCAGCCTCCACGCATCACGGCGGCGACGGCTCACCCAAAGAACTGGTGGTTTCCACAGCGGCCGCCCGCACACTACGCGCGACCATCCTGGGCGGCGCGCAGCGCAGCCACGAGTTCATCGACATCACGCTGTGTCGTTTCGCCATGCGTCAAACAGGCCCGAATGACCGCCTGGCCTTCGTAGGTCGCGGTCGAAATCCAGGCACGGCCCGACTTCAGAACCCTGGAGACGACGGTTGCGACATCCGGCGACCCGGACGGCGGCAATATCGACAGCACCGCCAACGGCGAGTCGTTGACGATCGTCCAGCCCAGAGACCGCAATGCCCGGGCCAGGCTGGCAGTCAGTTCGACAGAATGTTCGATGTGCTCGCCATAACCGGCCCACCCGGCCGCCGCGAGCGAGAGAAACAGCCGCAGACCGAGAAACCGCCGCGACCACTGCAGCGAGGTCACGTATGGATCCAGGGTCTTCAGGTTGGACGGCATATAGGTGGTCGACACCTGGAACGCGGAAGAAAGCAGCCCAGGATCTCGGGTGATGAACATGCCGCAGCCCATCGTCGTGGCGAACCACTTATGAGCATCGATGGTCATCGAGTCGGCGGCTTCGATGCCCGCCAGAAGACCCCGCAAGCGGTCGGAAGCAATCACTCCGCCGCCCCAGGCGGCATCGGCGTGGTACCAAACGCTTTGCTCGCGTGCGATTTCGCCGCACGCAACCAGCGGATCGATCATACCGGCATTGGTGGTCCCGGCCGTGGCTACGATCATGACCGGCACATGCCCCTCGGCACGATCAGCGGCGATCGAGGACTGCAATGCAGGGATCGACATCCGGCCGGTACCGTCGGTCGCCACCAGCCGCACCGCAGAGCGGCCAATCCCCGCCTGATGCGCAATTTTCAGCCAGGCCAGATGGGATTCCTGCGATGTATAGAAGGTCGGACGACCACTGAACGCCCTCGCGCCATCCAGGGCAAAGTCGGGACACGCGCGCGTCAAAGCACAAATCAGCGCGGTGTAGTTCGCTTCGGCTCCGCCGGTGGTGAAGTGTCCGCTTGCCGTCTCAGGAAAACCGGTGCGTTGCGCAACGGCGCGGATGACATGCGCCTCGATCGCGACCGGCACAGGCGCCGTCGTCGAGGTGGCGAGCTGTGGATTGAACACCGCGGCAATGCGGTCCGCACACTGCGCCGGGAAGCTCGGCGCCGGATTGAACAGACCGAAATAGCGCGGATTGGTGATGTGCGTGATGCCGTCTTCCAGCCGCGCGACGATCCAGGTCAGTGCATCATCCAGCGACCGAGGTGCCTGGAAATCGAATCCCGCCAATTCTTCCCTGAATTCTCCGACATTGACGGTCGGGGTCACCGGGCCGACGACAACGCGATCGTTCGCATCACGCAGTTGCCTTGTCAGCCGGTCGTCGATGCGCGTCCTGTCCTCCGGCATCGGGAACAGTGCGGATTTCCCGGCGGATGCCTGGTCGTTGCGGTTCATCGGCGAAGCATCAGCCCTATGCCGGTTCGGACGGCAGAGGTTTGGATGGAGGCGGGCATTGGACGAATCGCAAACAATCCAACCGAGCCGTTTGAGGCGGGAATTGGCATGCCGGGCTGGTCTCGCAATCTCGTCTCCATGTCCGTGGACCGAAGCACAACGGCACCATCATGTCCGTCAGCAAGGTATCCACTCCATTCTTACGTAGCAATTCCAAACGCGCCGCTGGCGGAGCGCTGCGCGAATGCCGGCATGGTGCCTCATCGCTTCCGGGCGTGACTCTTGACCGGGGTGTGCGGCAGGTCTGGGCGACTCGAATAAGTGTCGCCTAGGCCGGGTCGACCATGGTATTCCTGCCCCGAAGCAAGAGGATACTTTCCCACGCGGAAATTGTCCCTGTGCCGGCATCGCCTGACCGCAAAACCGCGCGAGTTACCGAGGGGTCGGTGAGTGGACTACCGACACGGGGCCTGACGGCACAGCCCGCCAGAACGTTCCGCCGCGCGATCCGGTCTGGGAAGAATAGATTCCTTGGCCTCACTCCACACGGGGGCAGTTACTTCGAAAGGGCGCGGAAGTTGGCGCCCGGGAAACTGAAACCGGGCGTGGTAGCGAGAGCAAAACCGGCACTGTCTTCGGGCGACCGTCGGTCGCCCAGGCTGTCCCGCGAAACTCGAACGTAGCAACCGCCCTAATATTCCCCACTCGGTGCCTGTGCGGCGCCCCGATGGCGAAGGAATCTCGTGGCCGAACAAGCTTTACTGGTCCAGCACGGCCCGCCGAATTCGGGCGTACGAGCGACCAAAGATCCTCACTCCAACGTCATTCCGCCCAGCAACCCAGGATGGAAGGCCACGGTGGCGGCGACATTGAGATCGCTGGACCTGAGCCGACGCGTCCTCGGTGCCGATCATCAGGAAACCTTCCGTTGGATGAGCAAGCTCGCCGGCGCCATACAGCCGATCGACGCGGGCCTGGCGCTTAAGCTACATCGCTTCACCGCCACCCGGGCTGCCGACGCTTTGGGTATCAGGCACCCGCGGACACTGCATTGTCGGCATTATCTCGCGATCTGCCTGCACGAGAGCGGCGAAACCGAAGCCGGGTTGGCGCTGCTGCGGGAGGTTCTGGACCGGCGCGAACGAGCCCTCGGACCCGAGCATCCGGACACCCAGGCCACTGCCAAAGCCCTCGCGCGCTATTTGGACGCAAATGAAGGCTCCCAGGCGGTGGTGCGGCTGTTTCGCGGGACGCTGGAGCGGAACCAACAGAAATACGGCGCCGACCACCCGCGCACACTGA
>Ga0187862_10002257_pt1 | contig 19675 bp, 21 predicted proteins | sample June2016WEW_10_1_FD_133003 | JGI IMG/M metagenome (GOLD analysis project Ga0187862, IMG submission 133003) | Peatland microbial communities from SPRUCE experiment site at the Marcell Experimental Forest, Minnesota, USA - June2016WEW_10_150 | ecosystem: Environmental > Terrestrial > Soil >...
AGGCCCGGCGTGTTGGGAGAAGAAATGTTGATAACGGCGTAGTCGGCATAAGGGGCAACAGCGGCGATCAAGGCCGGATAGTCACGCACCGGGTCGGCGCCCTCCTTGTTGATGCCGACATTGGCGCCAAGCGGCACTCCACGATCGGACAGGAGTGCGAGTTGCCGGAGATAGGCGCCGAGACCGGCGTTGTTGAAGCCGAGACGGTTGATGACGGCCCGGTCCGGTTCCAGGCGAAACAAGCGCGGCTGCGGATTGCCCGGCTGCGGCAGCGGTGTCACCGTACCGGTCTCGACAAAACCAAAGCCAAGCCGCATCAGCGCCTTTGCCGCAACGGCACCTTTGTCGAAGCCGGCCGCGAGGCCGATCGGATTGGCAAAGCGGCGCCCGAGGACGGTGATTGCCAGCGCGGGATTGTCCGGCGCGCGGGATTGCCCGCCGAGACCAAGCCGGAGCGCGCGCAACGCGATGCCATGGGCGCGCTCGGGGTCGATCCGGCGCAATAACGGTAGCAGGGCAGAGGCAAACATGATGCGGGCTTATGGGCCAACGGCCCAGGAGTCGCCACCTGGTCTGGGGGCCGGATATGGCGGCGGTTATTGCCGCCTGCCGACCTCGCGCGCGATCCAGACCGATAACGGCAGCATCGCCGTAAACAGCGACACCAGTGCGGTGATGGCGAGCACGAGTGCCTGTAATCGGTAAACCGGGAACCAAAGCGTCACATCATCCAACACATGCGAGATACCGCAACAGAAAATGAATCCTGCAAAGCCCCAGTACAGCCAGGATGGTATCACCGGCGCGGGCTCGATCGCCTTGAGGACCAGGCCGCCGGCAATGAACATATAAGCGAGCGCGATCAGGCCGTTCGAAAGCAGGACCGCCGCTACGAGATCGGGTTCCCATGCCATGCAGAAGCCGTGCGGAATATAAGCGTCGGCGCCGAACCAGTCGGTCATGGTATTGCGCTACGCAACACGGTGTGACTGTGGGCGAGATCTTGTTCCGGTGATTTAATCAAAACTTTCACGCACCGGAACCTCATCGCTGCAACGCGCGCATGATCAGTTGGACGACAACGGTTCCCACGCCTCCCGCGGCCAGTCCAATGACCCCTCCCCACAACTTCGCCCGCAATTCCAACATCGCGACCCGCAAATTGAGTTCCGAAATGCCCGACTGGGCCTCCTTGGCCACCTCGATCGCCTTCTCGCGCGCTGAGTCGTTGAACTTGTCGATTTTGGAACCAAGGTCGCGGATGGCCGCTTCCATCGTCGCCAGTTGCGAAATAATCAGCCGGCGGGACTCGATCCAACTCGAGAACTCGTCAGCGTCCCGCATCGGCTTCTTCGAGGTCCCGGTTCATATCTGGTGACGGTTGCTGGACGCTCCGCGCCGCTGCCTCGAGGTCGACGATCTTCCGCGAAAACCGGATCAACGCGAGATTATAGATACCCGTTGGCACCACCATCCGCGCCAGCGTGATATCGACCGGAAATTCGTGCCCATCTTTGCGAATGCCAATGAGGTTGGCGCCAATTCCCATGGTTAGCGCCCGCTGACTGATGTCGTACCGGTTGTAGACCTCGCGGTCATGAGTGTGACCTGGTCTCGCGCGTTCCGGCATCAGGTTTTCCACCGGTTGGCCGATCATTTCGGATCGGGGGTAGCCAAACATGAATTCGGCCTTTTCGTTGAACAGCGCGATTTTGCCGGTGGCATCGACGACGATCAGGGCGTCGGGTAATGCCTCGATCACCGCTTCGGTCAATGACAGATGGGCTGTCCGTTCGATTTGCTTCATGGACTCTTGTTCGTCCAACTCAATCAGGCGGTCGATGGCTTTCGCCAAATTACGGCACTCCTCTTAACGCGGGCCAAAATGGCGTGGTGGCAGCCAATGTGTACCAGCGTCGAGACCGACCCAAACATCGGCGACGGTTGCCTGGGCGGTTCCGCCAGGCAACCGTCGCCTGTGCGACGGTCGACCGGCTGCCTGCGGACCGAAAAACGCGATAACGGGCGCCTCACGCGATGATCGGCCACTCAAATGACGATGGACTACTGCTCTCCCGTGCAGAATCCGCATCTGGACCCGGCGCGTCAAGGTTGAAATTCCTGATAGTTCCGGCTGTCTGAAGGAGGTCGGCGAATTATCGGTATATATTCCTGGGATCGTGCGCGTTGCCGCCACTTGCCCTGCTGCCGGCGGCCTGCGTCTTCGTGCTGCTATTGGTTGATTAGCCGGTCAGCTGACCGGCGCCGTTCGGACACTGCCGGCCTCGGCGTGCGTAATACACAACATCCGACAGCCCTTGGCGCCGGAAATCAGGATCATGTCGCCCGCCGCCATCATGTCGCTGGCGTCGGCGTAGTAATCGTCGCATGCGACTTCGGCGAGGGACTCAATCCCTGCCTTGTAATGCCACAAAGTAAAGCCATTGGCATACGCCAGTACAGATAGATCGCGGATGGTAAAGGCCATGGTGACGGTCCTCGCAAAGAAAAGGCCGCCACCACTGCTGGTCGCGGCCTTCATGGATTGGGATAAGGAGGGATGAACAATCAGCGGACACACCTCGCCCGTTGACGGGAGACGATATAGTCTTCGGCTATAATTCCTGTCAATGATAATATTTCCTATAACAGAAGATTTTCCCGCCCATCCCGGATCATCGCCGCTCGCCGCTGGCATTGGCGGGCCTGAACCCCACTCGCCTCGCGACAACCTAAGAGCGGCCCAGGTTGGCCGGGAACCGATTCCTCACAGCGTCGCGGAAACCATCGTCTGACCCGTGCTCCGGCGGCCAGGATCGATCGCCTGTCCGGTAAGCCCTGAATTTCGACGCCCGTGAACGTCGTGGAGGCAAGGTCTTTTGCTCCCAGGGCCAGGCCTCAGATCCTTGCCATGAAGCTGATTGATCCGGGATCCAGGTGCATGCCAGGGGACCACAACACCAACGATTCCATCCCGACGGTACACGAGCACAACCAGCGATATGTGCACCGGCATGCGCCCTTGATCAGCGCCGCAAGCAGTCGCCGGTCAGGCCACGATACCCTTGACGCGTAACGGCCAGTCGAGCCGTTCAAGCGCCTCCCGCCACAACCGGAAGTCGCAGCTCTCGCTGGCATAGGCAGGGTTCGGCGGCATCTGACGCTCTCCCCAGGCCCGCAGGACACGAGCGTGAACCAACTCGATCCGATGGCGGCGATACAACGCATCCAGACAGCGGATCACATCGTCAGGCTCACATGGCCGGCTCACCAGACCGCGATTTGCCGTGTATCTGGCGCCCTCCCGTCGCGCCTGCAGCGCCGCCATGGTCCATAACCAGGCTTCCTCGGCGGACCGGAAGGGCCGCGCCGGAATGTCCGGCCGGCCGGCCGATGCGATGTTCCGGGCAACGCGAACCTGAACGCGACTATCCTGACCGGGCATGGCAATCTCACAACAGGAGGTAGCTGACGGAACAAGGAAGCTAAACCACAGGTTGCATACAGGAGCAAGCAAGAAAAGTTAATTTTCCTGTTTCAATTTGCCGCGATTCTTAGGACAATGCACCTTGACGCCGGGATAACAATGATTTGATTGAAAAGTGTTTTCCTGATGCCGGCAAAATCGGGCGGGCAGCACGGCACAGGTTGGGATGATGGTCATGAAACATGAAGATATCTGGCGTGCGATCGACGCGCTGGCAGCAGAAAATGGCTTATCGGCCTCGGGTCTGGCCAAAAAGTCCGGCCTCGATCCTACCACATTCAACCGCTCCAAACGCCGGACCCAGGACGGTCATGAGCGTTGGCCCGGCACCGAAAGCGTGGCGAAAATCCTCAATGCTACAGGAGCCAGCCTGGAATCGTTCACCGCACTGGTCACCGGCACCCGCGCTTTATCGCCAGGAGCGGTGCAGCGGATGGTGCACCGACGGGTCCCGCTGATCGGCTTCGCACAGGCTGGAGGCTCCGGGTATTTCGATGACGGCGGCTATCCGGTGGGCGGTGGCTGGGATGAGGTCAGCCTGCCGGAAATCTCCGATCCTAACGCCTATGCGCTGGAAATCAGTGGCGATTCCATGGAACCGGTGTATCGCGACGGCGATCAGGTCATCGTCTCGCCGGCCTCCCCGATCCGCCGGTCCGACCGGGTCGTCGTGCGCACCTCCAAGGGTGAGGTCATGGCCAAACAGCTGGTGCGCCAGTCAGCCCGCCGGATCGAGCTGAAAAGTCTCAATCCGGCCCATCCCGACTACAGCTTCGATCTGCGCGAGATCACCTGGATGCACCGCATCATCTGGGCCAGCCAATAGGCGTCACCGTTTTTTACTGGACAGCTCCCCGCCCACGGCGAACACTCGCGTTCGCGGCGCGTGATCGTACTGGGCTGAACCCCGGCGGTGCGTGAGTTGCGCGATCAACCAAAGGGCTGAGCCGTGGCACCCGGCACTGCCGGGATAATATGGCTTCGGCCAAACCGGAGACGTGTGCCATGGCACGGTTGCGCTGGATCGTGCTGGTCATTGGCCTGTTGCTGTCGATCGCCTCGGTTCTGGTGGCGCCGGCCTGCGCGGCGGACGATGTCGATCTCGCGCTGGTGCTGGTGACCGACGTCTCTCGCAGCATCGACGATAGCGAATTCGCCCTGGAAAAGAACGGCTATGCCGCAGCGTTCACCAGCCATCAGGTGCTCACTGCCATCAAGAATGGGCCGCTCGGGGCAATCGCCGTCGCTTATGTCGAGTTCGCCAGTGGGTTCGAAGTGAAAACGGTGCTGGACTGGAACGTGATCCGCGACCCCGCCTCGGCCAAGGCGTTCGCGGACAAGCTGACGGCTGCGCCACGGTCGTACTGGGGCCGCACCGCGATCAGCGCCGGTATCGATCACGCCGTTGGGATGCTGGCCGAGAACAACCTCAACGCCTCGCGCCGGACCATCGATGTCTGCGGCGACGGCACCAACAACGCAGGACGCGAAGTATCGGAGGCGCGCGATGACGCGGTAAAAGCGGGCATCACGATCAATGGACTCGCCATTATCAACGAGCACCCGGTGTCGTGGACCTTCGCGCATGTGCAGCCGCCCGGCGGCCTGCCGAAATACTACCAGGACAATGTGACCGGCGGACCGGGCAGCTTCGTCATGGAAGTCAGGGATTTTAAAGCATTTGGTGACGCGATGACGCGTAAACTGGTGGCCGAGATCGCGGCCCGCATGCTACCGTCGCAGTTCGCCGCGCGTGGCGTTTCGCGATCACACTGACCGCAGAGACGGTTGTGGCTCGTATGCGCTACCGGCCGGAGGTTCCGACTGCCGTGCCGATGGGCAAGCTGCATGACTGCGACGCCAGACCCCAACGCACTCAGCGGTGGACCATGCCATGACTGTCGTCCTGTTGCCGGTACTGACCGAATTGCCCACCGGCTTCGACGCGCTCCGCAGCGATGCGCGCAGCGAAGGGCATACCAACATGGAGCGGCTCGCCGCCGATTGGGCCAGCGGCAGCAACCGCTTCGAGGCCAAAGGTGAGGCATTGCTCGCGGCATTCGTCACCGGAGATCTGGCCGGAGTTGGCGGCATGACGGTCGACCCAACGTGCTCACAGGCGCTGCGCCTGCGCCGTTTCTATGTACGTCCGGTGTTTCGCCGGCTTGGGGTGGGACGTTGTTTGGCGCTCGCGCTGGTCGATCGGGCGCGGCTGTTGACCGACCGCCTGGTGCTCAATGCGGAGACTGACCTCGCCACCCGCTTCTGGGAAGCGTTGGGCTTCGTTGCGGAACGTCGCGATGGCCACACCCACGTTTGGCCTTGACCTGGTGGCGATAGGCCGGAACCGGAAAATGGTTGGCGACGGCCAAAATTTGCCAGAAGGCAGACCTTTTGCCAGATATTTGCACAAATCCAATGCTGTCGCGTCGGACGGCTCGGGCCATGCGCAGGACCGATTGAGACCTTGGTACAAATTCCCCGGGAACCTCCGGTCTGCGCGCCCCGCCGGTCTGATGGCGACATCGCCAGCAGGATCCCGGTGAACATCCAGGAGCATCTGTGCTCATAGGGTCAAAGAATTTGTTGTCTCCTGCCTGCCTTCCGTCGCCCCAGGTCAGCCGCCCCCCGCTGTCATGGACAAGGCCCCCCACCTTTGACATGTTTCCGTGCCGCCGAACGCAGGAGCAAAGCCGATGGAAATCCGAAATCTGGGCTCGTCCGGCCTGCTCGTGTCCACCATCGGCCTCGGCTGCAACAATTTCGGCGGCCGGATCGACCTTGAGGCGACCCGCACCGTCATCCACAAAGCCATCGATCTCGGCATCACTTTGTTCGACACCGCCGACACCTACGGCGAGCGCGGCGGTGCCGAAATCGCGATGGGTCAGGTATTTGGCGACCGCCGCAAAGACATCGTCCTGGCCACCAAGTTCGGCAACCCGATGGATGACGTCGGAGTAAAACAGGGCGGCGCCCGCCGCTACATCATGGCCGCCGTCGAGGACAGCTTGCGCCGCCTGCGGACCGACTGGATCGACCTGTATCAGATCCACAGTTTCGATCCGCGCACCCCGATCGAGGAAACCTTGCGTGCCCTTGACGACCTCGTGCGGCACGGCAAGGTGCGCTATATCGGCTGCTCCAACTTTCCGGCATGGCGGCTGACCGAGGCCCACTGGACGGCGCAGATGCACGGGCTGAACCGGTTCATTTCGCATCAGGACGAGTATTCGCTGACCTTCCGCAAACCGGAGGCGGAGTTGATGCCGGCGGCGCGGGCCGCCGGGATGGGAATGCTGCCCTTTTCGCCGTTGGCCAGCGGCCTGCTGACCGGCAAGTATCGCCGCAACGCACCGCTGCCGTCCGGCACACGGCTTGCCAACGCGCCACGCCTCGCCGATCGTTACTTGACCGATCGAAATTGGGCTATTGCGGAGCAACTCGGCGATTTTGTCGAGGCGCGCGGCAGGACCATGCTGGAACTCGCCTTCTCCTGGCTGCTTTCAAGCCCACCGGTGACCAGCGTGATCGCCGGCGCGACCCGGCCGGAGCAGGTCGCGCAAAACGTCAAAGCCGGGGCGTGGCAGTTGACCGAAGAGGAACTGGCAGAGATCAATCGTATTACGGCGGTCTGAGGCGATGGCTGTCGTGGGGGGCCCTGCCCGGACCCCGCTCGACGCCCGGCGCGCCTTAGAAGCGCATCCAACGCCTTGATAATACGACTTTCTTGCTGAAACTCGACGCGCGCGATGGAGCCAGACCGCCACGGTTCGGCGGAACATGGTTGGCACGCCACGAACCCTGCTGCGGACGCTATGGTCCGGCGCTGTAGCAGTCCCAATCAGCAGGGAGACGCAACGGGCAAGTCGCGGGCTGTCCGTACTTGAAAGCGATATTTCTTGCGGATACCCGGTGCCACAGGCATTTTGCCAGCCATGAGCATGACCTCGACTCAGGGCAACGCACCCGAACAACCTGCCTCCGCGCAAGCAACCCTGGCTACCTCCGCGCAAGCAACCCTGGGGCGACCCACGTCCGGGCAATCCTCACCGGGACAGCCTCCGGCTCCGCAAGCTGCCGCCGGTCAGACAGCGCCTGGCCAACCGGCCACGGCTCAGTCCAGCCCAGGCCAGCCCGCCGCAGAAACCCCGGATCAGGCCCTTGCCCGCGCGCAGTCGGCGGCGCAGGCAAAGCGGCTGAGCGAGGCGAGCGGGATTTGCGAGGATGTGCTCGCCGCCAACCCCGACTACCCGGCGGCGCTCGCTCTGCTTGGCATCGTCATGGCGATGAAGAACGACCTCGAGCGCGGCGTCGAACTGATGCGCAAGGCGATATCCTTGCGACCGGGGATACCCAGTTGGTACGCCCATTTGAGTTCGATGTGCCGCAATACCTACCGCATGGAGGAAGCTGTCCAGGCCGGTCAGGAATCGATCAGGCTCGATCCCAACAACGCCGACCACCTCGTGAACATGTCCCTCGTTTTTGTCGACGTCGACGAGCGTGAGCGAGCCATCGCCTGTCTGCTCCGCGCCCTCGGCCTAAAGCACGACCACGCCGACGGGCACCTGGCAATGGCCCAGATCCTGCTGGCACAACGCGATTTCCAGCCGGGCTGGGCGGAATACGAGTGGCGCAACCTGACCGAGGCCGGCAAGGCCACCATGCCGCCGATGACCTCAGCGCATTGGAACGGCATGCGGATCCCGACCGGACGATTGTTGCTGGTCGGCGACCAGGGTTATGGCGACACCATTCAGTTCTCTCGCTACATCGGCATGGCGGCCGAGCGCGTGCAGGACGTCATACTGGGCTGCAGCCAGGAAATGGGGCCGCTGTTGCAGAAGATCCCCGGCGTGGCACAATATTGCCATCGCTGGAACGACGTGCCGGGCCATGCGGTGCATTGCCGGCTGTCCAGCCTGCCGCACATCTTCGGCACCACACCCGACACGATCCCGGCCAAAGTGCCTTATTTGTTTGCCGAACCCGAGCGGATTGCGCACTGGCGCGAGCGCCTCGATGCCACCCTGCCGCATGGTCTGAAACGCATTGGTCTGGCCTGGACCGGCCGGCCGACCCACCCCAACGATCGCCGCCGTTCCGTGCGGCTGTCCCGGCTGCTGCCGCTGACCGAGGCCGGACCGGCGGTCTTCGTCTCATTGCAGAAACCAATACCCGCCGTTGATGTGGAAACAATGAAGGCTTTCAACGGGATGACCGATCTCTCGGCCGATCTGAGCGATTTCGGCGAGACCGCGGCGCTGATGCAAAACCTCGACCTGGTGATTACGGTCGACACCTCGATGGGCCATCTGGCCGGGGCGATGGCCAAACCAGTCTGGATCATGGTGCCGAAGGCGGCCGACTGGCGGTGGCAGTTGGAGCGTGAGGAGAGCGCCTGGTACCCGACCGCGCGGCTGTTCCGTCAGGCGAAGCCGGGTGAGTGGGACCCGGTATTGGCGCGCTTGACCGCCGCTCTGGCCGGTGAACTGCGGCAGCAAGCCGCCGCCGACTAATACCGCGGTGGCTGACCCGGACTCCTGGACCAACGCCGGCCGCTGGTTCGATCGTGACTGGTACTTGGTCCGCAACCCCGATGTCCGCCAGGTCGGCATCGAACCGCTGGCCCATTACCTGCGCTATGGCGAAGTGGAGGGCCGCTTTCCGTCGCCCTGGTTCAACCCGGCCTGGTATCGTCAGGTGTACGATATTCCGGCGGAGCAGTCGCCGCTCGAACATTTTCTGCAAAGGCGCGCCACCGGTCAGTTTCTGCCTTGCGCAGCGTTGTATCTGGTGCCGCATTTGCCGGCCCGGCCCGACAATAACATGGCGGGCGCCGATCCATTCGACCGGTATTTGACAGAAATGATCATGCCAGACCACGAGCTGTTGCCGGATTTGACGCAAATTGAACCCTCCGGACTGATTGACGCGACGTACTACCGGATCAACCCGGTCCGCCCATACGAAGACGAGCTCGATCCAGCCTTGCATTATTGCCGGATCGGTTGGCGCTTCGGGCTGCACCCCAGTACCGCGTTCGAGCCGGATTGGTACGCCGAGACCAACCCGACCGTTGCGCGGCTGCAGATCAATCCGCTGACGCACTATATCCTGGAAGGCGAGCCAGCCAATCGTCGCCCAGTACCATGGTTCGATCCGGCCTGGTACCGACTCACCTACCAGGTGCCGCCGGAACAAACGGCGTTGGCGCACTATCTGCAGCATCGCCATGCGCGAGCGGTCAGTCCCAACCCATTGTTCGATGTAAACCGGTATGTTGCGCGTTATGGGGCGTCGATCCCGCCTGAGATCGATCCATTTTCACATTATCTTGTGCGAGGCGCACTGCAGGATATCGATCCGTCGACGCGGTTCAACGCTCGGATGTGGCGGCACCGGCACATGGCACCACTGGCGGCGGAAGGTCAGTCCGAGCTGCCGGTGACGGCACGCAATCCGCTGGTACGTCATCTCCGGCTGCAGTATCATGCCGATCGGCATAACAGGTGACATCTGGTGATTTCGCGGTCATTGCCGTGACCAGTGGCAACACAGCCGAGCGGAATTGATGTCCACCGATATTACCGGCGTATGGATTTGACGACATTGCCCGAACCGGGATGGAATCAACGCTGCGTATCGCGTTATAGACTTCTTCAGGTTCGCCACCACGCTGTCGCGTCGGCATCGCCGGCGCACCGGAGCTGGCAACAATTGAACAAAGGCAAAACCGCAATCAATGAATGTCAACTTGAATGCAGGGGCTCTGAATAAGGTCCCCGAAGTCACCTTGATCTTCTGGGTCATGAAGATCGCCGCGACAACGCTGGGAGAGACCGGAGGCGACTCGGTCACGATGACGTTCAACTGGGGTTACCTGGCCGGCACCGCACTGTTCGTCAGCTTGCTCATTCTGCTGGTCATCGCGCAGATTTCCTCCAGTAAATTTTACGCATCACTCTATTGGGCGACGATCGTCGCCTCCACGACCTTCGGCACCACCATGGCCGATTTTGCCGACCGGTCGCTCGGCATTGGCTACACCGGCGGATCGCTGCTGCTGGCCTGCTGTCTCACTTTGGTGCTTGCCTTTTGGTACTGGTCCGAGGGCACGGTTTCGGTAAACACCGTAAGTACGCCGAGAGTGGAAGCGTTCTATTGGGCCGCCATCACCTTTTCGCAGACGCTCGGCACGGCGCTTGGCGATTGGATGGCCGATACCAGCGGTCTGGGTTATGCGGGCGGCGCGCTCGTCTTTACCACGGCGTTGGCGGTGATCGCCGGCCTCTACGTCTGGACCCGTGTATCGCGCGTGCTGCTATTCTGGGCTGGCTTTATCCTGACACGGCCACTCGGTGCCACAGCTGGGGATTTTCTCGATAAGCCCCTGGACCAGGGCGGTCTGGCGCTGAGCCGCCCGCTCGCATCGGCCGCGATCGCAGCGTTCATCATTTTGTGCCTGTGCGTGCTGCCGCAACGCGCCGGGCGACATCCCGGGGTACCGGGCGTGACGATCAGCAGATGATGCGTGACTAAATCGTACGAGCCGCCCAATGCTCTGGCTGGCACAAACGCTGACGCTGCCGCCCTCCCCGCCCGAGCGAGCGCAAGAACCGGGATGCGCGGGAAGCTGCCAGGCGGCATACTCTCGCCATGACCGATCTTGATCTGAACCCAACGCAATTGGCCGCTGAGATCGACGCCCGGGGCTATGCGGTGCGGCATGTGCTGAATGCAGCGGCGTGTTGTGAGGTGGCGCGGACGTGGGATGAGGAAGCCCGTTTCCGCAAGCGCATCATCATGCAGCAGCACGCTTATGGCAGAGGCGAATATCGCTATTTGGCCTATCCCTTGCCGGACACCGTCGCACAGTTGCGGCAGGCGCTATATCCGCCGCTGGCCGAACTCGCCAATTCCTGGCGACGGACTTTGGGACAGGTGGGGGAGTTTCCCCCGACCTTAGGCGAATTCATCGAGCAATGTCATGCAGCGGGCCAAACCCGGCCAACCCCGTTGATGCTGCGTTACGGACCAGGCGACTTCAACTGCCTGCACCAGGATCTCTACGGCGATATGGTGTTTCCGCTGCAGGTTGTCATTCTGCTCAGCGATCCTGGGCGTGACTTCACCGGCGGCGAATTCCTGCTGGTCGAGCAACGCCCGCGCGCGCAATCCCGTGCCGAGGTCGTGCCTTTGGCCCTTGGCGACGCCGCGATCTTTCCGGTGCACCACCGTCCGGCGCGCGGAACGAAAGGCCCGTACCGCCTGACCATGCGCCACGGCGTCAGCCGGGTCCGGTCAGGCAATCGTCAGACCCTGGGTGTGATCTTTCACGACGCGGCGTGAGTTCCGGGATTACCCAGCCCAGACCGTGACCTGATCCCGGGCCGCCGGCCGCGGTGCCGGCGAACTGGCGCCGGTATTGGTGCCGAGATACAGAAATCCCATGATCTCATCGTCGGCATTCAGGCCAAGCGCCGTCTTTACGCTAGGGTCATAGGCGGGCTCACCGGTTTTCCACATGGCGCCGTAACCCAGAGCGTGCGCGGCAAGCATGATGTTCTGGGTGGCCGCCGCGGCCGAAGCAATTTGCTCGAATTCCGGAATGCGGTGGCCCTTTTGCACCCGCGCTGCCGCAACCACGATGGTCGGAGCCCGCATCGGCTTGGCCCGTTCGCGGTCCAGCATGTCCGCGCTGACTTCCGGATCGCGGTTGCGCATGGCATCGGCCATCAGTTCGCCGAGCCGGGCCCGTTTGTCGCCCTCGATCACCACGAAGCGCCAGGGCCGCAACCGGCCATGGTCCGGAGCGCGCACGGCACTTTGAAACATGGTGTCGAGTTCCGCCTCGCTCGGCGCCGGGGCGTCGAGTTTCAGCGCCGATTCCCGCGTCAGAAGAAGGTCGATCGCTTCCATTGTCTGGCTCCTGTGCTTTCCTGGCCTCGGGCGCCGCCCTCCGTGAGGGGACGTTGCATTCTGGGCTGATGTTCCCACAAGATGGACAGAACACAAAGCGAGGAAACGTTTGCCATGTTCGGCTGTCCCTGCGGCTGCATCGCGAATTTCGGCCGCCGGGGCTTGCTTGCGTCCGCCCTCGCCGCCTCGATGACTTTGCCACGAGCTCTTGCGGCCGAGCCACCCGATCCGGCCCTGATCGACGATCTGGTCGCCGCCAATCGCATCCTTTACGACCAGGGTGTGGTGGATGGGTTTGGCCATGTCTCCGCCCGCCACGACAAAGACCCTGGCAGGTATTTACTGTCGCGCAGTATGGCTCCCGCGCTGGTGACTGCTGTCGACATCATGGAATTCGATCTGGACAGCAACCCGATCGACCCTCGCGGGCGCACGCCGTACTTGGAACGTTTCATCCACGGTGAGATTTACCGGGCTCGGCTGGATGTCATGGCCATCGTGCACAGCCACTCCCCCGCCGTGCTGCCGTTCGCGGATACCAATGTGAAGCTGCGGCCGATGAACCACATTGCAGGCTTTCTGGGCGACGGCCCGCCGGTGTTCGAAATCCGCACCGTGGCCGGCCCGGACAGCGACATGTTGGTCAGGAACAATGCGATCGGACGAGCGCTCGCGAAGACGCTTGGGCCGAATTCCGTGGCGTTGATGCGAGGTCACGGCTCAGTCGCCGCCGCCCAATCGCTGAAGCACGTAGTGTTCCGGGCGATTTATACCGAGGTCAATGCACGCACGGAAATCCAGGCTTTGGCAATCGGCAAGCCGGTGTTTCTGAACGACAAGGAAGCCGCTGCCGCCATGAAGACCAACGATACTCTGGTCGACCGTCCCTGGGCTTTGTGGAAACAAAAAGCGATGCCGAAATGAACCTCAGTCGCCGAGCACCACGTTCACGTCGTCGCCCGCCGGCTCCAGCCGCGTGCCATATTCGGCGCTGCGCCTGACGATATCGGCGAATTCCGCCGGTTCGTCAGCCAGCGCGCAAAGCACCGTTTCGTTTGCCATATTGTGGCGCACGAACTGAAACCGAGCGGCCCGAATGCCGTCCCGCTCCACATCGGCGCGCACCATCATGCCGACCCAGTCGCCATGCGCTCGTCCGCCATGACCGGTATGGAACGAAAAACTGCCAAGACCGTAGAAGATCGGTTTGCCGCGGTGCACTTCAACTGCAAGCGAGTAGTGTGGACCATGGCCGATCACGATGTCAGCACCGGCATCGATGGCAGCACGGCCGATGTCGCGCATATAGGACAGGGTGTCCTTGCCCAGTCCCCAATGACACGAAGCGACGATGATATCGGCATGAGGCCGTAATGTTGCGATATCGTCGCAAAATGTTCGTAACGAGTCTTGATCCGCCCAGGTAACGATGATTGGTGGGATTCCGGGGCGGTTCATGGGTGGGATTTCCGGGCGGGTTTTGTGCAGCGGCACCTGATAGGCGGTGTGCGCCCGAATGACCGCGATGCCGGGATCATGCGCACCGGCCTCATGATTTGTCGGCCAGTAAACCGAACTGCGTTGCAGGAATCCATAGCGAATACCGCTTCGTTCGGCGATGATCGGAACGCGCGCCGCTGCGCGGTCTGCGCCGGCGCCGGTATGGGCGATGCCGGCCCGATCCAACGCTGCGATCGAGTTCAGTATCGCGGCATCGCCGTAATTAACGTTGTTGGCAATGCCAACGGAAGCGATTGCGGCTTCGCGCAACGCAGCCCCGGCAATTTCGGGGTCGGCATAGAAGCCTTCATTGTGGAACGAATGGACTTTGGGCGGAGTGTAGAGACAACATTCCAGATTGGAAAACACCATGTCGGCAGCACAGAATTCCGCCGCCACGCGGCGAAACGGTGTGCTCGCATCGGTAACGTTCATCAGGTTGACGTCACCGGTCAATATCAGCCGTGCCATGGGTGTTCCCTTTTGCACAGTCGCCGGGCCGAGATCCGTCACCCATTGCGGAATGACGGGCCTCGGTCGAGCAAAGACGTGCCGTTCGCTTTATTTCACCGAAGAATAGGGCGTCGGCGCGAGAATGAAATTCTTCACATTGGCGACGATCGGGCCGTTTTCCTCGGTCTTCGCCCGCGCGGTCAGCCATTCCGGATCGGCGCCGAACGCGGCCCACTTCTTCTCCCGCTCAGCCAGCGATTCCCAGGCCAGCATGTAATACAGTGTCTGGCTCGACTCGCCGATCACGGTGGTCCAGAAGCCGGCTTGCTTGATCCCGTGCTTTTCCCATAAATTCAGCGTGATTGTGGAGAAGCGTTTGTTCAGGTCGGGCAGCTTGCCGGGGACGCATTCGTAGATTCGCAGTTCGTAGATCATGGATGGTCTCCTCTCGCTTTGGGCAGGTGGCAGGGGGCAGTGTGCGGCCGGCCGGCGTTCGGGACAAGCGTCTGGTCAGGTTGCGTCCGGCTCGGGGTCCGGAAAGGTGACGCCCTCGTAAATTTCCGACAGTGGCAGTTCGACAGCAATCTCCGGCATCGCGAGCAAGGCGTCGCCCTCGACCAGATGGCCTACCCAATCATCATCCGAACGGGTGAAGACAGTGATCCCCTGGCGGTCCTGTTCCACCATCACATATCGCCGGATGGATGGCGTGTCGCGATATTCCCGATTCTTGTCGATCCGGTCGATCGCTGCGGTGGTTGGGCTCAATATCTCGAATACCACGACAGGTTCGGTCACAACGAGCGAACCGCGCGGCAAAGTCGTGCAATACACGAAAGTGTCGGGGTAGCGGATACTCCCGGCCGCAGAAATTTTCAGGTCGCTCCCCACGACATGACACGGCCCCCCGCGAAGTCGAACGCGAAGTGCAGCGATCAGGTTGGCCTGGATCAGAGAATGCTCCTGGGTTCCGCCGGTCATCGCAACAGCTGCAAACCCGTCAAACTCGTACCGCAACTCCTGCCGGTTTTCCCAGTCCACGAACTCGTCCATTGTCATCGATTTCCGTTGGGCCGCACTCATGCTCGGAGGTATAGCACAGACGGCCGGTGCCCAACCAGTCGCCAGGTCTTTGAAAAGATAAGGCCGCGACCCAGATGTCAATGCCATGAAACTTTCGCAAGGATCAGTTCAAGGCATCGCCGGTACAAGCCCAGTACTTGCATCGTAATCAGAATACGCTATTGCCGCGCCCCACAACCAAGACGGGAGAACGCGACGTGTCCGATCCTGGCCCCAACGCCAACACCGGGGCCCCCCTGGTCGAAATCGCCCCCCTGATCGAAATTGAGGGCCTGACCAAGCGCTTCGGCGCCTTCACGGCGGTGGATAACGTGTCCTTCACCGTCGGGCGAGGCGAGGTCGTGGGCTTCCTGGGTCCGAACGGCGCCGGCAAGTCGACTACGATGCGCATGCTCGCCGGGTTCATGATCCCGACCGAGGGCGTCGCCCGTATCCTGGGCCACGACGTGCAGACCGACGGCGTGGCCGCACGGCGTGCGCTTGGCTTCCTGCCCGAGGGCGCGCCGACCTATGGCGAAATGTCCGTCACCGGCTTCCTGCGCTTCTGCGCGCGCATCCGAGGCTATCATGGCGCCGCACTGCAGGATCGGGTGGTTTATGCGATCGGCCTGACCCGTCTGGAAAGCGTCCGGCTACAACCGGTCGAGACACTGTCGAAAGGCTTCAAGCGACGCGTCGGTCTGGCACAGGCGCTGCTGCACGATCCGCCGGTGCTGGTGCTGGACGAGCCGACCGATGGCCTCGACCCCAACCAGAAACACGAGGTCCGCGAGTTGATCAAGCAAATGCGGCCGGAAAAGGCGATCATCATCTCCACCCACATCCTGGAGGAGGTCGACGCCGTCTGCACCCGCGCCATCGTGATCGCATCCGGACGGGTCGTGGTCGATGCCACGCCATCGGCACTGTGCGAAATGCATCCGTCCGGCAAGCTGGACGATGTGTTCCGGCAACTGACCCTGGAGGCGGCAGCCTGAGCATGCGCAACATTCTGACCATCGCTGGCCGCGAACTCGCGGCCTATTTCGCCACGCCGGTCGCCACCGTATTCATCGTCATCTTCCTGGTGCTGCAAGGCACGTTGACCTTCAATCTCGGCAATTTCTTCGATCGTGGCCAGGCCGATCTCAATCCGTTCTTCAATTTCCTGCCGTGGGTGTTTCTGCTGCTGGTGCCCGCCATTACCATGCGACTCTGGGCTGAGGAACGCCGTCTTGGCACCATCGAATTGCTATTAACGTTGCCGCTTACCCAAACTCAGGCCGTTATCGGCAAATTCCTCGCCGCCTGGGCTTTTTGCGCCATCGCGCTGGTGCTGACCTTCCCGATCGTGCTGACGGTTCGTTACCTTGGCAATCCGGACATGGGGGTGATCTGGTCCGGCTATTTCGGCGCCTTGCTGATCGCGGGGGCTTATTTGTCGGTAGGCTCGGCGATGTCGGCACTGACACGCAACCAGGTGATCGCTTTCGTGCTCGGCGTGATGGTCTGCTTTATCTTCGCCGCCGCATCCTATCCGCTGGTCACCGACTTCCTTAGCCGAAACACGCCGGTGATGGCAGATGTCGCGCGGCGCTTCGCTATCGTCGACCGCTATCAGGACTTCACCCGTGGCATCGTGTCGCTGCGGGACCTGATATTTTTCACGACGTTCATCGGGTTCTGGTTGTTCCTGACCACGGTGCTCGTCGATCAGCGCAAGGCAGATTGATCCCATGCGGCGTCTGGCATTTTCCGTCATCGGTGTGATCGCTGTCGCGGCGATCGTGATCGGCATCAACATGTTTGCCGACGCGCGGTTCGTCGATATCCGCGCCGATCTGACACAAGGCAAGATCTACACGTTGTCAAAAGGTACGAAGCAAATCCTGGACGGATTGAAGGAGCCGATTACGCTGCGGTTCTTCTACTCCCGCCGGCTCGGTGCGACGATCCCATCGTACGGCGCGTACGCCGATCATGTCCGCGAGATGCTCGAGGAATACGCGTCCGCCTCACACGGCAAGGTCAAGGTCGAACTGTATGATCCCGAACCGTTCAGCGACACCGAGGACCATGCGGTCGCTTACGGACTACAGGGCGTGCCGGTCGATAATGCCGGCAACAACGTGTATTTCGGCCTTGCCGGCAATAACCTGGAGGATGACGAGCGCACCATCCCGTTCTTCCAGGCCGAACGCGAAGGCTTCCTGGAATTCGATCTGACGAAAATGATTTACGAACTGTCGAATCCGAAACGCACCACAATTGGCGTGATGTCCTCGCTGCCGATCGAGGGTGATCCGCGCGCGATGATGATGGGCGGTGGACAGGGTCCGAACGGACAACCTTACGCGGTCTCGCAGCTGTTGCAGCAAACCAACACGGTGCAACCGGTGCCGCTTGACAGTTTGGTGATTGATAAGGACATCCAGGTTCTGCTGGTGGCCGAGGCGCAGCATCTGTCAGATGCCACGCTTTATGCCATCGACCAGTTCGTCATGCGTGGCGGTAAACTGATGGTCATGGTAGATCCGTGGAGCGAGGCGCTCGCCGCAATCCCCTCCCCCACCGGCATGCCGCCCACCGATACGTCATCGGATCTGAAGAAATTGTTCGATGCATGGGGGATCGTTTACGACCGCACCAAGGTGATCGGCGACCTGACCGGGGCATGGTTGGTTCGCGGCGGCGGCGAGGACCGCATGCAGGCGGTCAATTACGTAGCCTGGTTCAATATCCGCGATGGCATCAACCACGACGATCCCGCGACGGCCGATCTGACGCAAATCACTGTCGCCTCGCCTGGCGCACTCTCCAAAGCGCCCAATGCGACGATCGAGTTCACCCCGCTGCTGACCTCCAGCGCGCGCTCGGGCTTTATTCCGCGCGATCAGCTGGCGATGCCGGACCCCGGGAAAATTCTTGCCAACTTCAAACCGGAAGGGGGGCCGCGGGTCATCGCTGCCAGGGTCCGCGGCGAACTGAAATCGGCGTTCACCGGGCCCCCCGCCCTGCCGGCCGGCAAGACCCAGCCGTCGTATTATCCGCCGTACAAGGCAAACACCGACGGGCCGGCGAACCTGGTTATCGCTGCCGATGCGGATATCCTCGCCGACCGGTTCTGGGTGCACAAAGCTGACTTTTTCGGTCAGCCTTTGGTGACGCCGTTCTCCGACAACGGCCCCTTTGTTGCCAATCTGATCGGCACGCTGGCGGGAGGCGATGCATTGATCGGTCTACGCTCCCGCGGCGTGACCAGCCGTCCGTTTGAGCGCGTGGAAGCGATCCAGGCCGAAGCGGAAGCGAAATATCGCCAGACCGAGCAGAAGTTGCGCGCCCACCTCGAGGACGTCGAAAAGCAACTGCGTGGCCTAAGGACCGGTGGCGGAGAAGGCGAAGGAGCCGCCACCGAAGCAGTGATCACGCCGCAACAGCGCCTTGCGATCGACGCCGCGCGCAAGGACATCGTGACCACGCGCGAGCAGCTTCGCCACGTGCAACTGGAACTGAACCGGCAGATTTCCGCGCTGCAAACCTGGCTGATGATCGCCAATATCGTTCTGGTGCCAGCCGTTTTGGCGATCCTGGCGATCGTTCTGGCCCTGATCCAACGCCATCGGCGCGCCAACGCCAGATCCGCGGCCTGACAAGGAGCCTTGCCCATGAGTCAAACCCGGCTCCTTGCCCTCGTGATCGCCGCGGTGCTCGCGGTCGCAGGCGGCTGGTATTTCGGCACGGCAACGCAACCGGTTGAGCAAACCTCGATCGACAACGGCAAGCTGATGTTCCCCGATCTGACCGCGAAACTGAAGGACGCACAGCGGATCGAGATCACCAATAAAGGCCTCGTGACGACAATCGAATTGAAGAATGGTGTCTGGGGTGTCGCCGATCGTGGCGGCTACCCGGTGCAGGAGACCAAATTGCGCGGCCTGCTGACCGGATTGACGGAACTTCGCCTCGCCGAGCCGCGCACCTCTGATCCCGCGGAGTACGCTCGACTAGGGGTTGAGAATCCAACGAAAGATACCAAAGGCACCGCCAGTTTGCTGCGCGTGCTGGACGGTAGCGGTAAACCAATCGTTACGCTGATCGTGGGTCACCGCAAAACGCGCACTCAGGGCGATGTGTCGGAGGAAGTTTATGTCCGACGCCCCGGCGACGCGCAAAGCTGGCTGGCGGACGGCTCGGTGCAGGCCGATCCCGATCCGCAGGTTTGGCTCGATCGCAACGTCATCAACATTG
>Ga0187862_10002258_pt1 | contig 19670 bp, 15 predicted proteins | sample June2016WEW_10_1_FD_133003 | JGI IMG/M metagenome (GOLD analysis project Ga0187862, IMG submission 133003) | Peatland microbial communities from SPRUCE experiment site at the Marcell Experimental Forest, Minnesota, USA - June2016WEW_10_150 | ecosystem: Environmental > Terrestrial > Soil >...
GAGAAATTGCCGTACTTCGATTCGTCGAAGGCGCGCTCGAGGTAATCGATCTCAGGACTGATCTGGATGCGGCCGCGAAGCAAGTCGCCGTTGCTGTTTTTCCGTGAACCAGCCTTAAGCGCGGTGAATTCCGGAAGCGCGGAGAGCGCGAGATTGATTTTCGCGACCGTCCCCATGGAGCGGTAGTTTTTGATTTTCTGAACGAAGTCCGGGCTGAGGTACGCGGGGTCGACCAGACGCATGAGTGTGCGCTTGGGGTCGGCGTTCGAAACGACGGCGCGGGCGGAAATCTCGTCGCCGGAGGTCAGCACGACTCCAGTGGCGACGCCGTCTTTGACGCGAACTTCGGCGATTTCAGCGCCGGTGCGAATTTCCGCGCCCGCCTGTTTCGCCGCCGCAGCCATGGCTAAAGTGATGGCGCCCACGCCCCCGGCAGGGAACTGAACCCTTCCGGCGGGAGTTGGATCCGCCGCGGCGCGCAACAGCAGCACAAGCGCGCTGCCCGCCGACCAGGGGCCGAGGAATGTTCCGAAGATGCCGCGGGCGGCGATGGTGGCGCGCAGCGGATCCGTGTCGAAGAATTCAGCGACCAGATCGGCAACGGCCATCGGTCCCCAGCGTAGCGCCCGGTACATATCTTTCTTACCTAGATTTCGGATCGACCGGCCCGTCTTCAGCATTCCCCAGAGATCGCCACTGTTTGGGCTGTCGATGTTCGGCGGCGTGAGCAAGAGCGCTTCGCCGATGACCTTGCCGATCTTGCCGAGCGCCGCGCCGAAATCCACGTACGAGGCTGCGTCTTTCTGCGACCACTCTGCAATCTCCTGCGCCGCTTTTTTTGCGTCGGAGTAGAGCACGAGGGCGCGCCCGTCGGGCAGCAACGAGACGGTACTCACATCGGGAGTCGTCAACTTGAGGCCGTGCTTCTCAAGTTGCATGTCGCGGACGATGTCGGCACGGAGCGGACCGGTGTTGTGCGCGAGCGTGGAGCAGCGGAAGCCGGGATGAAATTCTTCGGTGATGGCTGCGCCGCCCACCTGGGCGCGGCGTTCGAGCACCAGCGGTTTGAATCCGGCTTTGGCGAGGTAGAAGGCAGTAACCAGACCGTTGTGTCCGCCGCCGACGATGACCACATCGTGAGTCTCGGCCATAGGTCTTCCTCCGGGCTTCTCCTTGGACATCAGGCCCCCCCGTCTTTCAGAATTTCGAGTGCCGCCAGACGTCCGGGCGCGCCCATGATGCCGCCGCCGGGATGCGTGGCCGATCCACACATGTATAGATTTTTGATCGGCGAGCGGAATTGCGCCCATCCGGCAACCGGACGCAGGAAAAATAATTGTTCGAGCGAGAGCTCGCCCTGGAAAATGTTGCCTTCCGTCAATCCCCACTCGCGTTCCAAGTCGAGCGGGGTGACGACTTGGCGGTGCAGGATGATGTTCTTGATGTTCGGTGCGTATTCGGAGATGGTGTTGACCACGGCGTCGCCGAAGTTCTCTTTTTCCGTATCCCAGTCGAGGCCAGGCGCCAGCTTGTAGGGTGCGTATTGCACAAAGCACGAAAGAATGTGTTTACCCGGCGGCGCGAGCGACGTATCGGTGAGGGTCGGAATTACCATGTCGATGTACGGATGCGAAGACCAGTGTCCGTACTTCGCTTCGTCGTATGCTTTCTCCATGTACTCGACGCTGGGCGAGATCGACATAGCACCGCGCAGGTGTGCGCCCGCCCCCGGCATGCACTTGAAATCCGGCAAGCCGTCGAGGGCCATGTTCACCTTGCCGGAAGACCCGCGGAATTTGTAGCGCTTCACGCCCTCCATGAATTCCTCGGGCAAATTGCCGGGCTCGATCATCTTGGTAAACGTGAGTCGCGGATCGACGCTCGAGGAAACAACGTCGGCATAAATCTCGTCGCCGTTATTGAGCACAACCCCGATGGCGCGTCCGCTCTTGCCGTCGTTCTTAACGAGGATCTTGGCAATCGGAGTTTCGGTGCGAATTTCGGCTCCGGCTTCGCGAGCCGCATCGGCGATCGCGTTTGAAATGGCGCCGGTGCCGCCCCGCGCGAATCCCCAGGCACGGAACGCACCGTCAATCTCGCCCATGTAGTGGTGCAGCAAAACGTAGGCGGTGCCCGGCGAGCGCACGCCGAGAAAAGTTCCGATAATGCCCGACGCTGACATCGTCGCCTTGAGCACATCCGTTTCGAACCACTGATCGAGAAAGTCGATGGCGCTCATGGTCATGAGCTGGACCTGGTTGTATTTATCCTCGCTCGACATGCCCTGGAAGCGTCGTCCGATGAAGAGCAGCTTCATCAGTTCTTTCGGATTCAACGTCGCCGGGTCGGGAGGAATCATGCTGAGGATCGGCTTCACGAAGCGGCACATGGCCTGCATCGCTTTGCCAAATTCATCGTAGGCTTCGGCGTCAACGCGGGAGTGGCGGGCAATTTCGCGATGCGTCTTGCCGTGATCGTTCACGCGCCACAGATGGTCGCCGTTGGGCATGGGAGTGAAAGTGCCGTCGAGCGGCAGGATCTCAAGTCCGTGGCGGGGGAGATCAAGGTCGCGAATGATCTCGGGCCGCAGCAGCGAGACGACATACGAGCAAACCGAAAACTTGAAGCCGGGGAAAACTTCTTCCGTGCAAGCCGCGCCGCCGAGCACGTGGCGGCGTTCGAGTACCAGCACTTTCTTTCCCGCTTTCGCCAGATAGGCCGCGTTGACGAGGCCGTTGTGGCCTCCGCCAACCACGATTACGTCGTACTTGCTTGAATCAGCCATTAGCTTTTGGCTCCTAGCTTGTTAGCTTTTCGGGAGAACAGGAAACGATCGCGACAACGCAGCTCTAGCGTTTGCGTGGATCAGAGTCCACTGGGGAGAACGCTCCATTGTAAGAGGCGGCCCATACAGATGGTCAAAGTGCCCATTTTATCCGAGATGATTCGCGCTGTCGCTCGAAATGTGAACCTTGGAATGATTTCGTGATATCGCCGCGGCGCTCGGTTAGGAAAGCATCGCACGGGCCAGTCGCCCGAAAATTCCTTGCGGATCGATTTTCGAGGCTTGACGAAAGTGATCCTGGCTCTTCTCCCACATCTGTAGCGCCGTATAGGCTCTTCCCGCGTGATAGTGCACCTGGCCCAGAATCGGTTTTGTCTTTGAGCAGAGCGAAAAAGCTTCTGTTATTAAGGACTCGACTTCACGCGCGTCACCTGAGTTGGCCGCGATGGCCCATGCCAGGACGGCCAAATCCTCGCCGAGCCGTTGGTCGAGCAGTTCTTTGGTCAATCCCGTCGCTGCCCGGTCAATCTCGACTGCTCGACGCGAGTTTTCTAGCGCCTCCGAAGATTCGCGTCCCTGACGGAGCCAAACCTCCGCGATTCCCCGAAGGTTGGATCCTCTGCCGGGCCATGCTCGTCCGGCGTTTTCGAAAAATGCTATCGATTCCGTGAAGCGTCCTTGATCCATCAACACCTTAGCCAGCGTGTTGTAATTGAGTGCTTTCAGGAGGCTATCAGGTTGGAGAGGCAGTCCTTCTCGTAAACTGATCTCTGCTTCGTCGAGTTGTCCCAGTTGATGTAGCATTCCGCCCCGATAAAAGCAGTATTCAGGGGTTTTTGAGGCGCCGTCCTTCAATCCTTCGGTCTCTTTGAGTGCTAATTTGTAGTCGCCGGCGCGATATGCGGCCGTGACGGCTTTCGACGCTCGCATTGTCCGAATTTCGCGAGTAATCGCTCCGCCTCCCTGACGACCCCGGACCAAGAAATAGAGGAGAAGGGCGACCCTAGGCAGATCAGCAGACTTGCATACATAGTGGCGTCTCATTTTTCGGCGCAAATGATTGTATCCTGCGCGCGTTGACTTCCGGGAGCGTCGTCCCTAAGATTTGCTCTGGTACGAACAAGGCCGATGTTTCGACATTGACCTCTAACGGAGCCGACTTTGCCCATTGGAACTGCCTTCCACGAGAGAACTTTCGCCCTCTGCCACAGTCTGAATTACCGCGAGTGGTCGGGATACTACACGGTCAGCGTGTATGAAGTGCACCATGAACACGAGTACAACGCGATCCGCAACGCGTGCGCGCTGATTGACATTTCTCCCCTCTACAAGTATCTGGTCACGGGCAAAGATGCGACCAGGCTGGTGAATCGCGTGATCACGCGCGACGTCAACAAGGTCGCCGTGGGACAGGTGATTTATGCCTGCTGGTGCGATGAAGACGGCAAGGTCATCGACGATGGAACGATCACGCGCCTGGAAGAAAACAAATATCGCTGGACGGCCGCCGATCCGAGCCTGCGCTGGTTCCGGCAGAATGGTCTGAACATGGACGTTCAGATCGAGGACATCTCCGAGCAAACAGCGGCCTTGGCGCTGCAGGGGCCGGCCTCCGCGAAACTTTTGAAGGTGGTCGCGGATGCCGACATCACGAATCTGAAGTATTTTCGAAAAACCGCGGGCACGATTGCCGGTGTACCGGTAGATATCTCGCGCACCGGATACACCGGCGACCTCGGCTACGAGATCTGGATCCCCCTTCTTAATAATGGGAACGGCGCCGTCAAAGTCTGGGACGCGCTGATGGACAAAGGCAAGCAGTTCGATATCCACGCCGCCGGAATGCTGGCGCTCGATGTGGCGCGCGTCGAGGCGGGATTGCTGCTGATCGAAGTCGACTATACGAGCTCGAAGAAGGCGCTGATTCCATCACAAAAATTCTCGCCGTATGAGTTGGGTTTTGGGAAGATGGTGCATCTCGATAAAGAGAACTTCATCGGCAAGCGCGCGCTGGCGCGAGATCATAAGCAGGGCGTGGCGCGGCAGTTAGTTGGACTGGAAATCGATTGGGTGGAAGTGGAGGAACAGTTCGACAAATTCGGACTCTCTCCGGCAGCGCCCAGCCAGGCGTCGCGCGTTGCCGTGCCTGTCTATGCCGGCGACAAGCATGTGGGCAAGGCAACGACCACGGCGTTCTCTCCGCTACTGAAGAAGTTGATTGCGCTGGCCAGCGTGGGCACTGAATATTCAAAGCCTGGCACCAAGCTGCAAATGGAATTGACCATCGAAGCGCAGCGGATGAAGACGACGGCGACGGTTGTGTCGTTGCCGTTCTTTAATCCGAAGCGGAAGACGGCCGTGCCGGTGTAGAGATTCTTTCACCACCAAGACAACTGCGGCACGGAGGGAAATGAGAAACTCCGTGCCGCTTTCTTGTTGGAGACTTCTGCCGTGTTTTCCCCCGGCTCCTACTTCGTGAAGGCGTCGTAGATCCTCAAAAACGGCAACGGTTCAAACTTCAGAAAAGCCGGTGGCGTGGGCACCAACGAATCGCCATTGATGTAGACGTTGTACCCGGAGCCCAGGAGATCCGCGTCATTGTTCAGGTCGGGAACCGTGAGGTCCCTCCATTTCCCGGTCGTGAGACGCAGGTCAAGGGTTTCGAGCGCAGTAATTGTTTCCGCTGGCGTGAATGCGCAGTGACCGGCGCGGTGCACGAATACTTGTCGCAGCATGGCGCCGTCATGCGCCTGGTCGACCACCTGGCGATAGGCGCGCTCGTTTTCAACCGGCACGAGTCCGTCGCCCGTCGTGTGCATCGTCAGCACCGGAAATGGCAGCTGGCCGTTGTAGATGATGTTCTCGCTCAGGTAAGCCAAAGCGCCTGGATCGGCCTTAATTCGCTTGGCCTTCTTTAATGTCGCAAGATCTGCCTCCAGGCTCAATCCGGCCGCGGCATAGAGCGCCCGGACCTCCGCATAATCGACCGAGTGTTTCAGGTGCTCTTCATAATCGACGCCCGTGTTCCATGAAGGATTGCCTCCGGCGCGGGCCTCCAGTTCGGCGCGCAGGGCAAAGATGAAGGGGAAATCCACTTCGGACAGCCACAGAAACTGGTTCGCTATCTGGTCCGCGTAGTCGGTTCGCACCGGTTCCGGAGATACCGGGTCGAACCAGCCAGGCAAGTCTCCAAGGGCTGCGGCCAAAGCCACGCGCGCTTGCCCTTGCGGAGTGGTCGAAGCCGCGTAGAGTATTTCTTCGGCGTTGGTCAAATTCCCGTCCGGGTCCGTGATGTCGACAACTTGCAAAGACCCGCCTGCCACCAGCGTGTTGAAGGCGAATGCAACATCGAGCGATCCGTTCCAAGTGCCTACGCCACCGCTCAGGACTCCGCACATGGGAAGCGCGGCGTTGAAGCGACTGGGATACTCCTGCACCAATCCGGCGGTGATCATGCCGCCGAGAGAATGTCCCCAGGCGATGGTGTTGATTGGAGTTCCAACCGCGGTCTCAAAAGCGTCAAGGGTTGCAATCTGATCCGGGATCGCCTGCTGAACTGCCCAGCCGGTGGTCGCGTAAGATGAACCGGCCAGCGCGTAACCCGCCGCCAGCATATAGCCGCCCGTGAGGGGATCGCCTACGTCGAGCGCGGGGTTTGACGATCCGGGTACGACATAGCCATGACTGTAAAGAAGCAGTGTGCCGTTCCAGATCGGCGGAACGTCGATTACATAGGTTGCGCCATCCCCCAAGGTGCCAGTGATGTGCTGCTGTGCGGCTGCGCTTCCGCAGAGCACAGCAATCAGAATGGCTGTTAGGGCGGACAAGAGAATGCGGCTGGTGAGATTCGACATGGAATCCTCCTCAATCGGGTGAGAACCCTTTCCCCAAGCTGGATTCAGCGTGTGGCGAAGCAAAACGTCTGAAAGTTTGTTCCGGTTCCGCGAACTTGTCAAGCGGCCGATCCGAATCGTCTGTGGGAGGGATATATGATGCACATGAGACCCCGAGAGACGAGCGCACCCGGAAGTCAGAAACGGGAGGTGGCGGGATGACGAAGGAAAAGAAGAAGCAAGAACGCACACTCACCGTGGGGCACGGGTGCGAATGCGAGTGTGCCTGCTGCGATATAGGCGCACACGAACGATGTTCGTCTCCGAGGTGTCACATGCCAAAATGGAAGAATAGAAGGCGCGGCCGCAAGGCTGGCGGAAAGTAACGGAATACTACTTCAGATTCTTTTGTGCGAACTGACGAAACTGGAATTCGAATTCTTCCGGCGAGTAGATTCCCTTCTGTACGAGAAGCGTGTTCATGGCGTAAACGGTAGATCGAAACCGGTCTTCGCGAGACAGTCTTTCCATCGCCTCCTCGAAGCTGATCAGTCCTTCACTCTTATCAAATGCCCTCTTGGATGGAATCACTGACACGGTCGCCATGACGAGAACTACCCCCTGAACTGTTCACGCTATTCTGCCTGAGTTCTACGGTCAAAACAAGAATATATGTTGAGGCCTAAACGGCATCGGCGCGGCTCTTGCGCTTCCAATATAAATACCCCGGAACGCCGACCAGCACAATCGTGGCGCCCCAGAACGCTTCGGTTGGCCGCTGGATGATGGTGTTGAGCGTCCAGGCAACCCCGACCAGTATGTAGATCGCGGGCAACCATGGGTATCCGGTGCAGCGATAAGGACGGGGAAGGTCGGGTTTTTTCCAGCGCAGCACGAACAGGCCGATGACGGTCAGCGTGTACGACAGCACCATGCCAAAGATGACGTAGGTGTAAAGCTGGTCGTAGCGTCCGCTCATGGTGAGCACCGCGGCCCAGATGCCTTGGCCGATCAGGCTGAAGGCGGGCGTACGCCACTTGGGATGAATGACGGCCATGCGGCGGAAGAACGCGCCGTCTCGCGCCATGGCGAGATAGACGCGCGAGCCCGACAGGGTGCAGGCCGCGGCCGCGCTGAAACACGAAATCGCGATCATGGCCGACAGCCAGACCGCGGCAGCGGGCGAGAAAAGTCTTGCCGCTGCGGCGTGGGCAATGGTTTCGTACTTTGCGACCTCATTCAGCGGCAGGGCATAAACGTACGTCATGTTCATGGCGAGATAAATCGCGCCCACCACGAGCACGCCCAAAACCATGGCCAGCGGTACGTTTCGCCGCGGATCTTTGACTTCGCCGGCCACCCACGTGATGTAGACCCAGCCGTCGTAGGCCCAGAACACGGCGATCAAACCGATGCCGAGAGCGGAGATCAATTGCCCGGGACTCAATCCCATGCTTAAGCCACCGGGCGCTTGTGAACTGAAATTCGACCAATGTCCTTTGCCGATGGCGAATCCCAGGACAACGAAGACTGCCATGGCGATGAACTTCGTCCAGGTGGAGACATTCTGCAGAAGCGCGCCCCAGCGCAATCCGACAACGTTGACGTAGGTGAGGATGACGATCAGCACCAGCCCAACCGCATGCGCGCGCGTAAACGGCATGCCGAGCAACGAGAAAATCACATGCTCCTGCGAGATGGCGGGAATGATGTTCCCCATGTAGGCTGCGGATGCGACGGAGAGAGCGGCGATGGTGCCGCCATTCGCGACCGCGAACAACATCCAGCCGTAAAGAAAGGCGACCAAGTCGCCGTAGGCTTCGCGGAGATAAATGTATTGTCCGCCGGAATCGGGGAACATGGATCCGAGTTCGGCAAACGCGACGCAGGCGCAAAGTGAAATTACTCCACCGAGTACCCACACCAGAAAAAACAATGTCGGATTCGGCAACGGTCCAGCAATATCTTTAGCGGTAAGAAAGATAGAAGAGCCAATGATGCCGCTCACCAGCAGCAGCACCGAGTCGAGCAAACTGAGTCCACGGACGAGACTCGGCCCTTGACTGGACGGTTCGATTTCGGGGGCCAGGGATGCGGGAGTGGGGTTCATTAACGTGTCTATTAGCTCTTCATCGCCAGATCAGGTCGTTGGTCGCTAGCCGTTAGTCGTTGGCAAAACCCAGAGACAGCAGCTTTAGTGAATGGCAATGAACGGCGACCAGCGATTGGCAAACAGCGCCTTGCCAACGACCATCGACTAACGACTAACGACCGCCTCATCCCATGCCCAATTCGTCGGAAGATTCCAGCGGCGTTCCGCAGCGGCGGCAGATGACGGCCGAGCAATCGCCGCAGGTCAGTGGATCGCTGACCTCCACCGCGCAGATCGGACAATAGAACACCACTCGGGGTTGCTTGTCTGGCGCTGCTTTCGGGGCGCTCTCCATAAACACGAAACTGTAACACAATATCCGGAGATTCTTACTCCGGCGGCTTCCGCAGGATGAGGCCTCCTTCGGTCGGGGGCAGCGAAAAGGGAAATTGCCAGATTTTGTCTTTCATCCAGACGCCGAGAATAAAATCTTCGCGCTCCTTCCACGGGCCGATCCACTTGTTGCTGGTGGAGAAGAAGACCCAGCCGTGGGCTTCGGGATTGCCCGGGGTCAGCACAACCGTGTTCGGATCGAGGCCTTGCGTGCTTATGAACTCGATGAACTCGGCCGCTACCTTTTCGTATTCGCGCAAGAGAGCCGTTTTTTCGTCAGTGATTTTGGGATTCTTCTTGATCTGGCGCTCGGTTTCGAACACCTTCGTATCGATGTCGTTCTGCAATCGATTGGAGAGTTCCGTGGGATCCTCGTAGCCCTCAAGAACGTCGTGATGACGAACGAAGTCGATGCGCACGTCCGCGGGAAACTCAAATTTGTCCTGACCGGTGTACGTCACACTTATGTATGCACCGAGGAGGCGATAGAAGCGGTGACGACTTTTTGCCAGTTCCTGCGAATCCACGACGAGCGCTACGCTCAGGTCACGCCCGGTCATCGTCCAGCGGTAGTGCCCGTCATCGGTGCGTTCGAATGTGCAACCGGGCGCACCCGCGGTCCAGCGCACAGAGGGCAACTGCTTCTCGCGCGCGTGGCTGAAGGGCGCCGCTAGAAACACGCAAAACACCAGAGCTAGTTTTGCCTTCCAGAAACCGGATCGCGACATGGCTGGTGAAACCAAGAGACTACCGAACGCACGGATATTGGGCAAGTTAGGCGATGCTTAGCCCAGCGCGATAACATGTTGACCAATCCGACTATTTATCAATCAGAATGTCGGAGTAGCTAACCATCCAGCGCGAGAGTGGCGTGTTTATCTTCGCCCATTGCTTGAATTCGTAGAAGTGGGCATAGATCCAGCGCATTCTGCGGACTGCAAAGTCGTGTTCCGCACCGTCCTGCGGGTGCGCCAACGGATAACCTAACTCCTGCAGGTAGTCCCCGACCAGCCGCTCAAACCACACCAATTGGTCTTCGGGAAACTTGTCCTTCCACCGGCCGACCGGGGTAAAACGGCCTTCCTTCAAATCCTCCTTGAACGAGGTCAACGGCTTCTTGACCGAGCCCACGCTTTTCTCGCGAATTCTGTTGTAGTCCAGATCGTGCCCGAGAAACTCGCCAATCTTCTTTAATGTCGGCTCGGGCTGTTCCACCAGTGCCTCATAGTGTACTTCCATGTATTTCGGTCCGAGCGCAGCCCCATAGGAGCGTCCCTTGCGCACGATCCATTCCCAGTAGATGCCGGCTGCGAGCAAGCTGCGCTTCTTATCCCAGGGAAGCGGGCGCGTCCACTGGCGCTTATCGAGCGACAAGGCTACGTCGCGCGCATCGCGAATGATGTGGACGAACTGAGCTTCGGGGAAATCGCGGTGAATCCGCAGCATGTGGGGAACGTTCGTCGGCGTCGAGTCAATCCAGCGATCCACGCCCTGCTGGCGCGCAACTTCGTCCATCACGATCCGCAGGAAGTCGCTGCCGTCGCGGCATTCGGCCATCACCTTGGCTTCAATTTCTGCCGCGTCCAGACCCGACACCTGGAACGCTTTGCTCCCCAACCACTCCCGCATCATCGCTTGCTTGTTCTTGCGAACGCTCAAGTCGCCATAGATGGGTTCCAACACATCGAAGACGTTCATCTGGGTATGGAAAGCGGCAAAGCCCCCCGCTGAAAGCAGAAGGTGGTAGAGGAAGCTGGTTCCTGACCGCGGACAGCCAACAATGAATATGGGAGGTTTCATGGGACCGGGGTCATTGTGCCCGCCTTACCGTGGGGGCGGAACAGAGTACGCCGACGCAAGTCAAGAAGGGCTAGTGTACGCTTTTGCTCCGGAAGCGTCACGTACGTCAGTGTGGCATGGCCTACCTCCCGCACTGCACTGATCGCAAGGAAAGGATAGGAGAGCCGCTGCGGCATCAAACCGTCGATACAAGAATGGCACAAAATAATTTGGCCCTCGCGCGGAGGGCCGTTTTATGCGGGTTTATTATTTTTTGATGGTGAGCGCGGCAGGATTCGAACCTGCGACCCACGCCTTAAAAGGGCGTTGCTCTACCACCTGAGCTACGCGCCCCACCGTTTTCAATCTAACACATTTTCTGCGCCAATTTGCCCGGCGGGCGCTTCTGCGGAGTTGAGAGCATGGTTGAGAGCCGTCCCGCATCCTCCTGTCGTAATCAACCTGGATTAGGATATCCCCATGAGCGACCGCCGCACGGCCGAGCCCGTCCTTGACGCCGAAGAGCGCTTTGAAGGCTTCGGAAACCTGATGCCGTTCAAGGTGCAGAACATTCTTCTCGTCTCCAGTCTCTACGATTCCTTCATTCTCCGCGAGGATGGCCGGCTCAACGAGTTGCTCATCGACGAATCGCTCGAACTCAATCTCCGGCAGATCCCAGGGATTACCCACGTCTCCAGTTGCGCGGAAGCGCTTGAGCTGGTCAGCGCTCAGCCGCAATTCAATCTGATCGTCACCAATCTCGCGGTGGGCGACATGGACGCGGCGCAATTGGCGCGCGCGGTGAAGCAGGCCGGGCTGGATGTCCCCGTCGTGGTGCTGGCCTATGACTATCGCGAGATCAAGAATTTCGTGGCGCGATACTCAGTCACCGACATCGAACGCATTTTTCTGTGGCAGGGCAACGCCCGCATCCTGATCGCGATCGTCAAGTACATCGAGGATAAGCGTAACGTGCTGCACGACACGCGGGCCATCGGCGTGCCCGTGCTGCTGGTGGTGGAAGACAACATCCGCTATTACTCGTCGTTCCTGCCCGTGATCTATACCGAACTGATCAAGCAATCGCGGCGCGTGATCCAGGAAGGCATCAACGTGGCGCACAAGCTGGTGCGCATGCAGGCGCGGCCAAGAATTCTGCTCAGCTCGAACTTTGAAGACGCGGCCAGGCTGGTGCAGGAGCATCGCAATTATCTGTTTGGCATGGTATCGGACGTGGAATTCCCCTGGGAGGGCAAGCTGAGTCCGGAGGCGGGCTTTGAATTGGCGCGCATGGTGAAGAGCCTGGTCCCGGACGTGCCCGTGGTTTTGCAAACCAGCCGCACCGAGTTCCGCCCGCGGGCGCATGCCGAGGGCTATTCGTTTCTCCGCAAACGTTCGCCCACCTTGCTGAAAGACCTGCGCGAGATACTGACCGAGCAATTCGGATTTGGCGACTTCGTGTTTCGTCTGCCGGATGCGAGCGAAGTCGGCCGCGCGAAAGACATGAACGAACTGGAAGAGCAACTGCAATCGGTTCCGGCGGAAAGCATTGTCTTTCACTCGCAGAGCAACCACTTCTCCCATTGGCTGATGGCACGCACCGAGTTTGCCTTGGCGGCCAAACTCCGCCCCCGAAAAGTTTCTGACTTTGCGAGCTCCGAACATCTGCGGCGCGATCTGATCGAATCGATCAACGAGTATCGCCTCGAACAAAACGAAGTCCTCATCGGCGACTTCAAAGCGGATACGTTCAAACCTTCGGAATCAAGTTTTCTGCGCATCGGCTCCGGATCCCTTGGGGGAAAGGCCCGCGGCCTCGCCTTCGTCCGTCACCTTCTGCGCAAAAGCCGGATCACCCGCCGTTTCCCCGGGGTTCGCATCTCCGTGCCTCCCGCCGTCGTTCTGGCGACGGATGTGTTCGATCAATTCCTAACCGAGAACAACCTCCTCGACTTTGCCTTGCATTGCGAAGATGACGCTGAAATTCAGCGGACGTTCCTCGCCACGCCGCTCTCCCAATCCCTCACCGAAGACCTGAAATCGTTTCTGGCCGAGGTAACCCATCCCTTGGCGGTACGCTCGTCGAGCCTGCTGGAGGATTCGCAATACCAGCCTTTCACCGGCGTGTATGAGACCTTTATGCTGGGCAACCAGCAGGCTGATCTCGACGACCGGCTAGCGGCACTCAGCGAGGCCATCCGGCGCGTCTACGCCTCCACCTTCAGCCGCCATGCCAAAGCCTACGTGCGAGCCACGCCCTACCGTCTGGAAGAGGAAAAAATGGCGGTAATCCTCCAGCAGGTTGTGGGCACGCAACACGAAGATCGCTTTTATCCGGATTTTTCCGGGGTCGTGCGCTCGCACAATTTTTATCCCGTTCCTCCCATGACCTTCGAAGACGGTATCGCGGCCGTCGCTCTGGGCCTGGGCCGCGCCGTGGTGGATGGAGGCAAGTGTTTGACTTTCTGCCCGCGTTATCCCCGCAACCTGGTGCAGTTTTCCTCGGTAGAAGACATCCTGGCGAACTCGCAGTCGGAATTCTGGGCCTTGGAACTGCATGGCGCAACCGACGGCCGTCCCGGGCATTGGCACGAGAGACGGTTCAGCATGGACGCCGCCGAAAGCGACGGCACTCTGCGGGCAGTGGCCTCGACTTACTCCAAGGACAATCACGCCGTCTACGATGGAGTAAGCCGGCCGGGCACTCGCATCGTCACCTTTGCTCCCATGCTCAAGCACGGCACCTTCCCGCTGGCTGACATTCTTGACGTCCTGGTTCGGGCAGGTGAGGATGCGCTGGGCCATCCCGTGGAGATTGAGTTTGCCGTGCGTCTGCCCCAGCAGGCTGACGAGGTTTCCGAATTTGGTTTCCTGCAGATCCGGCCCCTGACACTGGCGCGTTACAGCGAAGACTTAGCCTTGGACGATGTGCAACCCGAACGGTTGATCTGCCAGAGCAGCAAGGTTCTGGGCAATGGCCGCATCGAAGGTCTGCACGATGTCATCGTGGTCGATTCGCAGGGCTTCGAGCGCGGTCGCAGCCAGGAAGTAGCCGAAGCGGTCGCTCAGTTCAATCACCGGCTCCGTGCGGAGCACCGTCCCTATCTCCTGATCGGGGTTGGGCGCTGGGGATCGAACGAACCCTGGCTGGGCATTCCGGTGGAATGGGATGAAATTTCGGGCGCGCGGGTGATTGTGGAGGCGGGATTCCGCGATTTTCGCGTCACCCCATCGCAGGGCAGCCATTTCTTCCAGAACCTCACTGCTTTTCAGGTCGGTTACTTTACCGTGAATCCAGATGCCGGCGAAGGCTCGGTCGATTGGCAATGGTTGACGGAACAACCCGCCGTGGAACAGCAGGGTTGTGTGCGCCACTTGCAATTTGCCGAACCGATCCGCGTCGTGATGAACAGCCGCACCAGTCAAGGCGTAATCTTCAAGCCCGAAGCACAGCAGAGCCAAGTCGCGAGCTGAGGGCGACTTCTGGTGTGACTCGCGTCACTCACCACCGGGACGCTTATCACTGCTTGCGCAACCTCGTTCAGATGTAATAAACCGCAGGGAGCGCGCGTGTCAGCCTGACTATCTATTGGTCCGGCTATAGCTCGCGATCCTTCCCAGGGAGCGGCAATGCTGAATGACGATTTAGTGAAGTGCCCACTGTGCGGTGTTTTTACGCGCATCGATAAGCCTGAACTACTAGCGGCGTTAAACGATCCGAAGATCCGCCAACGGGTGGAAAATTACGTTGCGGAACTTTTGCAGCCACCGTCGGCCGAACTCCAAGTCGTCGCCACCGGCCAGCCACAGCGCCGGGACTTCAACAAAGACGTCCACAACTGGAACCCGACCCTGCCCATGTGGCAGCGCAGCCCGAAAGAATAGGGCGGCTTTCCGGCGAGTCCAATTTCACAGGCTGTGCTCGGCTTGGACGGGCGAGACGCCCGTCCCCACACGAGCGGCTCGTTCAATGCTTCTGAATAACTTTCGCGACTCGCTCAAAGGCCCAGTCAATCTCTTGACGGCTGATGATGAGCGGGGGCGCGATGCGAATCACCCGGTCATGCGTTTCCTTGCACAGGATTCCTTCTTCCTTGAGCGCTTCGCAGTAAGGACGCGCCGGGCTGTTTAGTTCGATTCCAATCCACAAGCCTTTGCCGCGCACTTCTTTCAGATCGGGGCTGCGCAGCGTTTGCAGCAGGGTCAGGAAATAAGCGCCGAGTTCGGCGGAACGCTCCACCATTTTCTCTTCGATAAGGACGCGCAGCGCGGTGCGCGCGATGGCGCAGCCCATAGGATTGCCGCCGAACGTGCTGCCATGGTCGCCGGGCCGGTACACGGCGAGAATTTCTCGCGACGCGAGTATCGCCGAGACCGGATAGAAGCCGCCAGCCAGCGCCTTACCCACGATCAACACGTCGGGCGTGATTCCCTCGTGCATGTAGGCAAAAAGTTTGCCGGTTCGTCCGAGGCCGGACTGAATTTCGTCCGCCATCAGCAGCACCCGATTTTCGCGGCAGATTTCCGCCGCCTCCCGCAGAAATCCCGCGGGCGGAATGACGATTCCAGCCTCGCCTTGAATCGGTTCGACGAGAAAGGCGCAGGTGTTAGGGCCAATGGCTTCGCGGAGGGCGAGATTGTCGCCGAATGGAATGATTCTGAACCCCGGAGTAAACGGGCCAAAGCCATCGCGATACTGTTCGTCGGTCGAGAAGCCGACGATGGTGACGGTGCGTCCGTGAAAATTATTGGCGCAGACAATGATCTCGGCTTTGTCCTGAGGAATGCCCTTAATCTTGTAGCCCCACTTGCGAGCCGTCTTGATCGCCGTTTCGACCGCTTCGGCGCCTGAGTTCATGGGAAGCGCCATGTCGAAGCCAGTCAAGTCATGGAGTTCTTTGTAGAGCAGCGGGAGTTGCTCATTGCGGAATGCGCGCGAGGTAAGGGTGACTTTCCGCGCCTGCTCGTTGAGAGTTTGCAGAATTTTCGGGTGACAGTGTCCTTGATTCACCGCGGAATAGGCGGCCAGGCAATCGAGATAGCGTTTGCCCTCAACGTCATACACCCACACGCCTTCCGCGCGCTCGATCACGACGTCGAGCGGATGATAGTTATGAGCTCCATACAGGTTTTCGAGTTCTACGAAGTAATCGGTGCGCTTGGATGTTTCTATAAGTTCCGTTGTCATAGGTTCCTTTCACCGGTGTTTTTCTTGTCCGCATAAAGCAGATTAACCCTCGGTTGGACGACCCAAACTCCGATCGGGAAAAACCAGATCAGAAAAAACAATCCTGCATAGTTGCGGAAAGAGATCGAATCGCCTCTCTCTGCCAACATTAGGCTCTTGGAGACGAAATAAAAGCTGTAGACCATACAGAACATCGCCAACAGGTGTAACGGGAAGACGAACACAAGCATCAGGGGCCGGAGGTCCTGAAAAAAGACATTAAAAGCAAACAGATAGACCGGTGCGTAGACCAGGGCAAAGAGAAATAACCCCTTGTTCAATCTCAGGGCCGGAGGCACGATGGAACCGAAAAATGATCCCAAGGACCACAACCAGAACAGAAAACAGATCTCGGCTAGGGCTAGCGCAACCCAAGATAGGAGACCGACTATCCCTAGACTCTCAGCCGACAGCGCGACACAGAACGTTCCGAACAAAAGGACAAAGATCTGCCAGTGCTTAGCGCGGAGCAAATAGTCTGCGACGACACTCATCTTTTCCAGTCCCTGCCTTTAGCCCGACTCAGAGGCTCGAACCTGGCGGAGCTTTCCACCGCGCGAACAGCCGTGGCAGGAATGCTATTTTTCACCGCCAAGCACTCCCCGCCGCCGGCTCCTTATCCAACAGCATGGTCAGCAGCGCCATCCGCACATAGAGCCCATTCATGGCCTGGCGGAAATACATGGCTCTGGGATCGGCATCGACCGACTTATCTAACTCGACGGTACGGGGCAACGGATGAAGGATGAGCGCGTCCGGCTTCATCCGCTGTACCACTTTCGAATCGATGGCATAACGGCCGAGGCCGGGCGTTTCTTGACCAGCAACGTCCCGCATTCGCTCGGGCCGGATTCGCGTCTGGTAAACCACATCCACTTCGCCAATCACCCGGTCAATATCGGACTCCAGTTCGTAGCGGACGCCATGCTCATCGAGATATTCCAGGATATCCTGCTTCATCTGCAGTTGTGGCGGGCTGACGAAGAACATCTTGACGCGCTCAAACTTGGCCAGCAGATAGGCCAGCGATCGCGCCGTGCGCCCCTTGTCCAACTCGCCAATGATGGCAACACTAAGCCCATTCAGCGGACGCTGCCTGTAAATAGTGTACAAGTCGAGCAGAGCCTGGGTCGGATGCTGCCCGCCATTGCCGTCCCCCGCATTGATCACCGGCACCAGAGAAGCTTCTGCGGCCCGGCGCGCACCGTCCTCTTCGGAGTGCCGGATCACGATCACATCCGAATATCCGCTGATCACCCGGATGGAATCCTCCACCTGCTCACCTTGGATCTCGGATGAAAATGCGCCCGCCTGTTCCGTGGACAAAACCCTGCCGCCAAGGCGATGCATGGCGGCCTCGAACGAGAGCCGAGTGCGGGTCGAAGGCGCATAAAAAAGCGCGGTCATGATGCGGTTCTGGTAGTCGAGTGTGCCGCCGCGCGCCACCACGTGCTCCATGCCTCGCGACCGCTCGAATAATTCCATGAGCAGGGGAACGGTGAATTGCTGCGACTCGATGACATGTTTCAACGGCGCCCCAGTTCGCCGCGCCGATTCCGAGGCGGGAGGCTGCGTTGCCTTGAAAGGCTGGAGGGGCTGCAGGGGAACGATAGTCGGCTTGGGCATTAGCGTCCTCCTACCGGGAGTTCGAGCGCTTTGTTCTCGAGATCTTTTTTCTTATGATCAGCGTTTCGCTTGATATCCGCGCGGTCGCGGTCAGGGAATATGTGTGTGCCGGCAGATCCGGCCACTGCCTGGCACAGATTCTCGCAAGAAGTAATGATAGCTTCCTTTCCGCCAGCGCGCAGAAAGCGCAACACGGATTCTATTTTTGGGCCCATATTGCCGGGTGGGAAATGGTCTGCCTTGGCGTATCCCTCCAACTCAGCCGCGCTGACGCGCCGTAGCGGACGCTGCGTCGGTTTCTTGTAGTCCAGATACACGTAGTCGGTGTCGGTAGAAATCACAAATAGATCCACGCCGAGGCGGGAAGCCAGCCACGCGGAGGCGCGATCCTTGTCGATGACCGCTTCGACGCCTTGCAATTCTCCGGTCTTCGTTCCGCGCACCACGGGAATCCCTCCGCCGCCGCAGGCGATGACCAGCACGCCTTGTTCGACCAGATTTCGAATGACCTCGAGTTCAACAATGTCAACCGGTTCCGGCGACGGAACCACGCGGCGATAGCCGCGGGCCGCATCCTCGACGATCTCCCATCCGAAAAGGCGTTTGCGTTCTTCGGCGTCAGCGAGCGAGTAGAAAGGGCCAATCGGTTTGCTGGGATGCTTCATCGAGGGATCGTCTGCCGACACCACGCTCTGGGTAACAACCGTCGCAACCGGCATGCGCAGATCGGCCCGTTGCAGTTCGGTTTGCAGCGATTGTTGGAGAAGATATCCGATCTCACCTTGGGTGGAAGCGCCGCAAACGTCCAGCGGGTGCCCAGGGACCTGGCTTGCTCCGCGTTCCGACCGCAGCAGCGCTGCTCCAACTTGCGGGCCATTGCCATGCGTGAGGACGACCCGGTAGCCGGCACGGATCACGCCGACGATCTGGGCCGCTGTCCGCTGGGCGTTACCGCGTTGCTCGGCGATGGTCCCCTTTTCTCCGGCGCGAATCAGGGAGTTCCCGCCCACGGCAAGGAGCATGGTCTTCATAAATAGGTGAGGCCTCGCTCTTCAGCTCGCACTTCATCAGACTTTGTCATCCCGAGCGATGCTCGGGATCTGCATTCTGCGGCGAACTGCAGATCCCTCGCTTCGCTTGGGATGACAATTCATGAAAAGGTCCCTATATGTGCGCCAACTCTTGCAACTCGACGAGGCCCGGCAATTTGACGAACTCGCCTTTCATCAATTCCAGCATGATCGCCTTTTGGGAATGCAGCCGGTTCTCCGCCTGCTGAAATACCAGGGAGCGTGGCGAGTCGATCACCTCATCGGTAACTTCTTCGCCGCGGTGCGCCGGCAGGCAATGCAGAAAAATCGCATCTCGCTTGGCCCGGTGGAACAGAGTCCCATCCACCTGGTAAGGGAGGAATATATGCTTGCGCTTCTCGGTTTCGGATTCTTGCCCCATGCTTGCCCAGACATCGGTGTAGATCACATCAGCGCCCGAGGCCGCCTCGTCCGGATCATTAGTCATGGTGCAAGTGCCGCCTGTTTCGGCGCCACGTTTGCGGGCCCATGCCACCGACTCGGCGTCGAGTTCATATCCGGGAGGCGTAGCCACCCAAACGTGCGCACCGAGTTGCGCGCCGGCAAACATCAGTGAGCGTGCGACGTTGTTGCCATCGCCCACAAAAACGACCTTCAAGCCCTTCAGATTGCCTTTCGTCTCCCAGATGGTGAGGTAATCCGCCATCGCCTGGCAGGGATGACTGTAGTCGGTGAGCCCATTGATGACGGGGATGCTGGCGTACAAGCCCAACTGCTCAACCACTTCATGGGAGAAGGTGCGGACCATGATGCCCTGCACCATGCGTTCCAGGTTCTTCGCCACGTCATACACCGACTCGCGTTTGCCCAGATTGATCTCGGCAGGAGAGAGGTAGAGCGAGAA
>Ga0187862_10002265_pt1 | contig 19655 bp, 20 predicted proteins | sample June2016WEW_10_1_FD_133003 | JGI IMG/M metagenome (GOLD analysis project Ga0187862, IMG submission 133003) | Peatland microbial communities from SPRUCE experiment site at the Marcell Experimental Forest, Minnesota, USA - June2016WEW_10_150 | ecosystem: Environmental > Terrestrial > Soil >...
CCCGCAGAACCGGCACCGGACCTTTACGACCTGCCGCTCGATGGTGTGCGTGGCCACGACCGTGGCGGGGGCGGCCGGCGGTAGGGTCTGCCGGGCTTCGGCGATCGCCCCGCGCCAAGCCTCGGGGTCGAGGACATCAAAGGTGAGCCGGGCCCGGGGGACCTCGAGGTGCAGCCGGACCCTCCCGAGGCGGGGGCGGAGGACGGAGACGTTGTGGACGGCCGCGATCGGTGCATCGAGGACGGTCACGGCATGTCGGCCCCGGACGAGGTTCCGGACGATCCCGCGCGACGGATGGGTCTCGTAGACGCAGCGCAGATTGGTGAGGTACAGGACGCCGGTCGATCGCGGAACCGCCCCCGAGGCCTGGCCCTCAAGAAGGACGGCGTACTCGCTCCGCAGGATGATCTCGCCGGCTCCGAGCAGCATCGACCACGAATCGACCGCGGACCCGCCTCTTAGCTCTTCGCCGAGCGCCCGAACGGGGCCGGCGCCCCGGGCCCAGGTTCCCTTTACCAGCCGCGCGGGACGCCGCGCAGCTGGTCCTCGAGCCAGCGCTGAAGGGGGGCGAAGTAGTCGAGGAGGCCCTGGGCGTCCATCCGGCGCTCTCCGGTGACCGCCTCCAACGCGTCCGGCCATTCGTTCCGCGAGCCCATCTCGAGCATCGCCCGGAGCCGATCACCGGCCTCTTTGGACCCGTAGATGGAGGCGCGGTGGAGCGGGCCGGTGTGGCCGATCGTCCGGGCGAGCGCCCGGTGGAACTGGAATTGGAGGATGTGCGCGAGGAAGTAGCGCATGTAGGGGACGTTGGCCGGCACGTGGTACTTTGCTCCCGGGTCGAACTCCTCGTCGCCCCGGACGTGGGGCGGCCGGATCCCCTGGTACTTCTCCCGCATCTCCCACCAGCTCCGGTTGTAGTCGCGGGGGTCGATCTGCCCGTTGAACACGTCCCATCGCCAGCGGTCGACCACGAGCCCGAAGGGGAGGAAGGCGACCTTTTCGAGCGCCCGCTGGAGGAGGAGGCCGATATCTCGGCTCGCGTCGGGCGCGGCGTCGAGCAGGCCGGCCCGGACCAGATACTCGGGCGTGACGGAGAGACCGATCGTGTCCCCGACCGCCTCGTGGAAGCCATCGTGCGCGCTCTCCCGGAAGAGGAACGGTTGGTGGGAGTACGCCCGCTGGTAGTAGTTGTGGCCGAGCTCGTGGTGGATCGTTTGGAAATCTTCGCCGGTGATCTCGATGCACATCTTGATCCGAAGGTCGTCCACGAAGTCGAGGTCCCACGCGCTCGCGTGGCAGACGACCTCCCGGTCGCGCGGACGGACGATCATCGACCGGACCCAGAACGAGGGGGGGAGGGGGGCGAGCCCGAGCGAGACGAAGAACCGTTCGCCGAAGCGCACCATCTCGGTCGGGGTCGTGTGCCGGCCGACCAGGATCTCGGTGAGGTCGAACCCCGGAGCCGCATCCGGCGGCGCGACGAGCGGGAAGATCCCCTCCCAGGACTGCGCCCACATGTTCCCGAGAAGGTGGGCCGGTATCGGGCCGCGCTCCGGGACCCGCTCCGGACCGTAGACGCCCCGCAGTCGGAGCCGCGTGTAGGCGTGGAGACTCTCGTAGAGGGGGCGGACCTGCTGCCAGAGCCGCTCCACCTCTTTCGCGAACTCGTCGGGAGGGAGGTCGTACTTCGAGCGCCACATCATGCCGACGTCCGAGAACCCCAGCTCGCGGGACCCCCGGTTGGCAAGGTCGACGTACCGAAGGAACGGGGTCCGGATCTCGCGTCCCACGCGGTGCCAGCCGGTCCAGGCGTCCTCGAGGCGGATGGGGTCCCGGCTCTCGGACAGGATCCGGGAGAGAGCTTGGAGGTCGACCGCTTCGGTCGCCCCGATCGGGATGTGGCGGCCCTTGGCGTAGGTCCCCTGCATCTCGGCCACCGTGCGCGAGAGTTCCTCCCCTTCCTTGGGGTCCTCGGGGGCGACCAGCGATAGGCTGAGCCGGAGGAGCTTCACCTTGCGGCGCTCCTCCGGACCGAGCTGGGCGGCACCGAGCGCCATCGAGCGCTTGGCCCACTGGACGGTGGAGGCGATGAGACGGGCGTTCGCCTTGGCCGCGAGCGCCTGCGTGTCGTCGTTGATGTAGGTCGCGTGGACCCAGTCGGCGTGGGCGGTCTCCACCGACAGGTCGAGCAGGTCCGCCTCGGCGGCCCGGAGGAACGCCGCCGGAGCCTCCGTATCGCTGGTCACGCGGGAATCCCTCTCGCCCGGGGGAGAGCGGACCGGGTTAAGAAAGGGCTCGGCGCCCGCGACGAGTTCGGGGCCTCACTCGGCGAACCGCGGCGGTACGGGCACGGCGCCCGGCGCGACCGCTGCGGCCCCGTCGGCCACCGGGGCCGGGACCTCCGCGAAGTGGTAATTGCGCAGGAAGAGCGCGAGCACCCCGCACGTCGCCGTCAGCGCCGCACCGACCGCGAACAGCCAGTGGAACGCCGCCAGGGTCGGGAGCTGGACCGGCACCTGCACCGGACCGGCGGGGGAGGCGACCGTCGCGTAGAACGTACCCGTGAAACTGGCCAGCACGGTCGCCACCACCACCGGCCCAATACTCGCACCGAGGTCCTGGAACATCTCGGCCATCCCCGTCTGGATGCCGGTCTCGCCCCGGCGGGAGGAGAGGACGACGATGTTCGTGATCGAGATGATCATCATCACGAGGCCTACAAAGGTCGGGATCGGCGCGAGCAGCAGTTCCGTGTAGGTGTGGTCGAACGTCAGCATCAGCACGAACCCGCTCGTCGCGAGGGCGGAGCCGAGCAGCGTGACCGGTTTCGGTCCGAAACGGGAGATGGCGCGGCCGACGAACGGGGCGGCCACGAGCATCGACATCGTCGTCGGGAGGCTCAGCACGCCGAACTCGAACACGGTACGGCCCAGGCCGACGATCGGGGTCTCCACGAGGATCGTGATCCCGACGAAGCCGAGGAAGAGGCTTGCCCCGACGAGCAGGGCCGCGATATAGCTGATGGCGAGATTCCGCTCCCGGAACCGCTCCAGGTGGACCATCGGAGCTTCCGCGGTCCGCTCCCGCAGGTAGAACAGGAGGGCCGCAACGCCCGAGACGAGGAACAGCTCAGGTACCCCGAACGGGGCGCCGCCCGGACGGACCGCGGCCCACTGTCCCCAGCCCCAGGACGGTCCCTGGGAGAGGGCGAGAAGGAAGGTCGCCAGGGCCGTGCCGAGTAGAGCGGCCCCGGGGATGTCCAGGCGGACATCCAGACGGTGCCGGGATTCCGGGAGCGCGTAGACCGCGAGGGCGAGGATCGCGAGGGCAAACGGGATGACGGTGTGGTAGGCGAACTGCCAGCCGTAGTTCTGGATCAACCAGGCGCCGCCGAACAGCCCGAGGGCCGCCCCGATCGCGAACATGGCGGCGATGAGGCCCTGGGCCTGACCGACACGGGCGGGCGGGAGCTCCTCTCCGACCATCGCGAACGCGAGCGGGAACATCGCAAGACCCACGCCCTGGAGGCCGCGAAGCCCGATCAGGAGGTAGACGGCGTCGAATCGCGAGAGGCCAATGGCGGCCGCAAGCTGGGGGGTGAAGCCGGTCACCGCCACCGCGGCCGAGTAGACCGCGAGCACGACGATCAGCATCCGCTTCTTCCCGTAGATGTCGCCCAGCTTCGCGATGATCGGGGTCGTGGAGACCCCCACGAGCAGGTAGGCGGAGACGACCCACGCGATGGTCGTGTACGGGACCCCGTCGAAGAAGACCACGAGCGTCGGAAGCGCCGGGACGAGCATCGTCTCGACGTAGTTCACCATCAGGGCCGCGGCGGCCAGGAGGACGAGGATGATCGCTCCCCGCCTCACCGCCTGCTCCGCGGTGGGTTCGCTCGACACGACGATCGGGGAGACGTTCGCGGGTTCGGCCATGTCCCCCCAACGGACCCGGGAAGGGTCAAGCCGGCGGCCGGAGACCCGACGAAATCCCACCCGAAGCGCTCGCCAATGTCCGATTCTGGCGGCTCGGCCGACAAAAACGGAACTCTCAAGCGGCCGACCGCTTCTCCGGCCCGACCGTGAGGACTCCCGGCGTCGCGCCCCAAGGGCTGGACATCGACATCCTGCGCGAAATGTACCGAGAGGGGGTCGTGAACCTCGCCGGGGTCGACCCCCGGCTTAACGCCACGCGCATCGCCAGGCGTCTGCATGTCGGTCGCGCCCGTGTGTCCGCCCGACTCAAGGTATGGAAGGAGGTCGGCTTTCTCCGTCGGTACGACGTCTGGCTGAACCCGACCCTCCTCGGCTGGCAGGGCGGCTGGGTGAACCTCCGCGTCGACCACCATCGGGGAAAGCCCGACCTGTTCCGGCGTCTGGGACTGGTGGACGGCGTCGTGTCGGCCCTCGAATTCCTCGGGGATTGGGTCTCGGTCGGACTGATCGCCCCCGACGCCCCCTCCCTCGACCGTCGTGTCGCCCTGCTCCGGGGGTTGGTCGGGGTTCGGGAGGTGGAGGGTCCCTCGCTGTGGCGGACACCGGTACCGAAACGCCCCCTCACGCCGCTGGACCTCCGTATCCTCCACGCACTTCGGGAGCGCCCGACCGCGACGTTGAGCGAGACCGCCCGACGGGTCGGTATCTCGACCCGGACGATGACTCGGAAATACTCCGACCTGGTCGAGGATTGGGCCGTCTGGTTCGTCCCCGTCTTCGACTTCACCGCACTCGTCCCGCCCGTCGTTTCCCTTAACCTGGCGGTCCGCCCCGGGACCTCCCAGGACGCGGTGGTTCGCGCCCTCCGGAAGCACTTCCCTCTCGTCCTTGAATCGAGCCGGGGAGCGATGGTCACCGACCTGGAGCCCGACGCGATCGTCCTGTTCGTCACACTCCCTTCCGCGGCGAGCACGGAGGAGCTGCATAGGGTCTCGGAGGGAATCGAGGGTGTGATGGCCGTGGAGCTCCTCACCATGGTCCGGATGCACGCCTTCCCCGAATGGTTCGACCGCCAGCTCGAAGCCCTGATGCACCCCCGGGCGGCCCCGGCGACCGGCGCACGGGTTTTGCGCTCGCCTTAGCGGCCCATTTCCATCCCTCCTGCCTTTCGAGCACCGGGGTTTATGTATGACATGCGTCCGACACTGGCCGAGGGACTGTGTCGGACATATTCGACCCCACGGCACTCCTCGCCGCAGCACCGATTCAGGCGCGATGGGACGACCTCCCCGTGATCCCCCTCACGGCGGTCCCGTGCCTCGCGCCTCTCTCCCGGTACGCCCACTTCGCGCTCTTCGAGGGGCTGTGAGCGGCCCCCGACCCCGACCGTTCGAGCCGGTCGCGCCGGGCGGCCCGGCGCCGAAGGTCATGCTCGGCATCGGCACCCCCCGCGGGTACGGAGAACGCCCGAAACTTTCGCCCGAAGCCGCGGCCGCGTTCGCTACCTACGTCGACACCGCGCGGGCCCGCGCTGCGATCGAAGGCCGGACCCTCGTCTACACCGTCCGCTGGGGTTAGCCCGGCGGCGGGTCCTCGTCCGGCACTTCCACCGCGGTCCGCGGGGCCCGTCGTCGAGCCTCCTGGGCATGCTCGGCGAGCGCCACCTTGGATAGGGCATCGGCCCGGGTGTTCTGCTCCCGGGGGATCCAGACCCAACGGACCTCGGCGAACGTTCCGGCGAGCTGGGCGAGCCGCGCGTGGTACTCCCGAAGGTGCGGGGCCCGCACCGCGTACTCTCCGCGCATCTGCTGGACCACGAGTTGGCTGTCGCCCCGTACCTCGAGCGGGCCCTTCCAGCCCAGTCCGTGAAGTCGTTCGAGCGCCTGGATCGCGGCGACGTACTCGGCCACGTTGTTGGTCGCGCGCTCGGAGTAGGGGCGGACGGCGAGCCCCGAGTCCTCGAGGTCCCACCCCCCGCCCTCGATGGTGTAGCCGAACGTGGCGACCCCTCCCCCGCGGGCGGGCTCGCAGGCCCCGTCGAAGTGGATGATCACCGGGTCGTCCGGTGCGGTGGCGATTCCCCTCGGGATCTCTCGGTCCTCCACCGCCTCTCCTACGCGATACGCCGGCCCCGGGTGCTCGGTGCCGGCACGGCGCTTCGCCGGGGGAGCGATGGACAGTTACACAACGGTTCCGCCCGTCCGCACGCCGGACACGTCGGTCGGTCGAGGACCGTTCCCAGGGGTCGCGCGCAGGTCCGGCACAGCCGAGCCCTCCCGCACCGCGGGCACTGGGTGAGGTCGGCGGTGATGATCGTCCGACAATACCGGCAGTTCACGTGCCCGTTCGGGTCGTAGGCCAGCCGGGTCCGTACGGGCCCGGGGGTCGGCTTCGACGGTGCGGAATCGAACTCGGCGTTGCCGAAGGCCCCCCCGATGGTCGTCGTCCGCGGGTCGAGCGCCGTGAGCCCGACCAGCATGATGACCAGCCCAAACGGGAGGAACAGGATCCCGAACTCCTGTTCGACGTCGAACTGCTCGAGCCCGAGCGCCCAGAGCGGGAAGCTGATCATCGCGAACGCGAGGAGGATGAGGACGGAAGCGACCCCGACGATGGAGCGATTCATGCCCGGCTCCCCGCGCCCCCCGGCTCGAGTTGGGTACTACTGCCGACCTCCGCATAACCCGGGGGTTCGTACGGTCGCGCCATCGGGCCCATTATAGCCGTGCCGGATGTCGGGTGCCCATGGCGAACCCCACCGTCACCCTGAGGACCACCCTCGGCGACGTACGGATCGAGCTGTTCCGGGACAAGGCACCGAAGACCGTCGAGAACTTCGTCACCCTCCTTCGCAAGGGGTTCTACACGGGCCTCACCTTCCACCGCGTGATCCCGGGGTTCATGATCCAGGGCGGATGCCCAACCGGGGACGGCACGGGGGGCCCCGGTTACACCATCAAGGACGAGTTCGAGCCGACCCTTCGGCACGACGGTCCCGGCATACTGTCGATGGCGAACGCCGGACCCAACACGGGAGGGAGTCAGTTCTTCATCACACTCGCCCCGACCAAGTGGCTGGACGGCAAGCACGCCGTGTTCGGACGGGTCCGTGGCGGGATGGACGTGGTCGAAAAGATCGCCGCCGTTCCGCGGGACGGTAGTGACCGACCGAAGACCCCGATCCGCATCGTCGAAGCCACCGTCGCCGGCTAGGGCGGATAATCGAAGGGGAGGCGCTCGCGGGGCGCGCGGGCATCCTCGACCGTCGTGACGATGCCGGCCGCGAGGGATAGCGCGGGCACGAGGAGCAGGAGCTCGATCAGCGTCGTGTAGGCGAAGTGGATCGTGATATCGCTGCCCGGGAGCGCAAAGGCGTACGTCGACTGCCCCAGGATGTAGAAGACGTATCCGAGCACGAACGCGCTCGACGCGATCGAGAGCGGACCGTAGAGGCGGGTCGGCTTCGCGATGTACCGCGCCGTGGAGAGGGCCGTGATCACGGCCCCCGCGACGGTCACGACCACGATCGACAGCGCGAGAGCGATGGAATGGGAGGCGAGGAAGCTGAGGGCGGCGGCGGGGAGGCCCACGAACAGGAGCATCAACGGAATCAGCCGCAGCGCGGCGACCATGATCCGCCAGCCGAGCGGTGGGATCCGGTAGCCGAGCTTTCCGGGCGTGGGTGCGGGGGCGCTCACGGGATCGCCTCGGGAGGCAAAGGTACGGTGTACCCCGGGGTGATGAACTCCGCCAGGAGCGTGCCGCCCACCGGCGAGCACCCCGGCGAAAGGCTCACCGGCTGGGTCTGGGAGAACTGCTGGTACTGGCCCACGTTGATCGTCCACGAAGCCACTCCGCAGGTGATCCCGCTGGTCGCCACGACCGCGGCGTGCAGGGTACCGGCCTCGGTGAACGCCGCTTCGTTCTGGAAGGAGATCGTCACCGGAACGGTCGCGTTCTGCGACGTCGTCCCGACGCCCAGCGAAAGGTCCGAGAACGGGGCACCCCAGGAACGATTCTCGAGGATGGAGATCCCTGCTGGGAAGATGAACCCAAACGTTGCGTTCCCCCAGAGCGAGACCCGGATATACTGGCTCTGGACGAGCAGCGAAGCCCCCGGCCCCGACGTGGAAACCGGCAGGTAGAGATTGATGGGGAGGTCGTCCGTGCTCTGGCTGGCCAGGCTCGTCGGGCCAAAGGCGAAGGCGCCGAGGAAATCGCCGGAGTCGTTCGCGACGCGCGCCGCGAACGAGAGTCCTTGAATAGGGTAGAACCCCGGGTTGCTCACCACGAGGCTTCCCGCGAGGATCATCGTCCCGTTCGACCCGAACCCGACCGAGAACGACCCCACCTGAGGAGGCGACTGGGAAAGCTCGCCGGTCGAATAGACGACCGAGGCCGTGAACAGGATCAGGAGGACGAGGACAAGCAGGGATGCGGTACGGAAGCCCCGCGCCAACCGGTACAGCGGCGGCGTCCGGCGAGGGTAGGTGTGGACGGTGGACGACATACCGCTCCCACGTCCATTACCGCAGGTTGCCCCTTCAAAAACCTTCCGATTGCCGCCTCGGGGTCCCCCCCGGCATTGCGAGGGCCGGAGGATGCCGCCCGGGTCCCGCAGGGTCGCCGCCGACCCCGACCGGGGCGTGCAAACGTTCCCCCCGCGGCCCTTTGGGCCGAACCATCGCCGTGGGGGTTCACCGACAGGTTGAAACGGCGTGTAGGACCTCGTTACATGACCGGCGACCCCCGTCCTTGAGGGGGTCCAGGTGTTCTCATGACGCACGGACTCAGAGTCTGGGGCCTCGCGGCGGTGGTGGTGTTGCTCGTAGTGGGCTCCGGGCTCGGCGTGCTCGCGGGCCATTCGGTTCTCTCGCGCTCCCCGGGCAAGGCTCCCTCATCGAACAGCGATCTTCAGGGATCCGCCACTACGTCCAACCCCCCGCTCTCCGTCAGCCTCTCGATCAACCCGAGTCAGGTTCAGGAAGGCCAATCGATCAACGTCCAGACCACGGTCAACGGGGGCACGTCACCGTACTCCTACAGCTACACCGGACTTCCGTCCGGATGTCCGAACCAGAATTCTCCGAGTTTCTCGTGCGTCCCCACCTCCACCGGGAACTTCAACGCCGCCGTGGGCGTCATGGACGCTCGGGGCAATCAGTCCTCCAGCAACAGCGTAGGGATCGACGTCACCTCCTCCAACAACGGCAATGGGAACGGGAACGGCAATTCGAACAACTCGAGCAACCCCTTCTCGAGCCTGCTCTCCGGATTGGGCGGATTCCTCTCCATCGTCCTAATCTTCGGCATCATCGGGTTCATTACATGGATTTTGCTCGTGGTCGGTATCTGGGTCATCGCGATCGTGCTCCTTCGGCGGCTCCCGAAGAAACCGGCGGCCGCAGGCCCGACCGTCACTTGCGCCGCGTGCGGAACCGTGATCCCGGTCGGGTCGAAGTTCTGTCTCGAGTGCGGCCGGAGCACGGCACCGAAGGCGCCGTAATCTCCGGGAACGAGCCGGACCGGCACGACGGCCGGTTCGGGGCGGTCACACAAGCCTGAAACCGCCAGGAGAACGTGGGTTCCACGTGTCCGGGACGTCGTTCCCCCCGTTGCCTCCGCCACACACCCGAGTCGGCGTCGGTGGGGTACTCCTCCGCGACGGCCAGGCCCTCGTGAACCGGGCGGTCTACCGGGACCGATTCACCCTCCCCAGCGGGTTCGTCGACCCGGGGGAGACCCTCGAATCGGCCCTGGTCCGGGAGTTCGAGGAAGAAACCGGCCTCACCCCGAAGGTGGGTCGATTGATCCTCGCGCGACACAAGGTGCTCGGACCCGAGCAGTCCGACGTGTACTTCGCATTCCTGGTAGGGGGTGTGTCGGGCGAAGCGCTCGCTCGCCCACCCGAGATCGCGGAGGTTCGGGAGGTCCCCATCTCGGAGGCGCTTCAGGCGCCCTGGATCTCGAGCCTTTCTCGGCTCGCGATTCGGTTGGCCGCATCGTCGGATCGTGGTTGGCCGCGATCGAGCTGGAACGGTGGGGAACTGCCGGGCATGGCGACCGAAGCCTATCACCCCGAAGTACGGTGAGCGCCCCGCCCTCGGGCTGGACGGACCCACCCATCCCCTACCGGCGGGATCCGGCCCGCCGCCTGCGCGCGGCCCGTCGGTCACGCTCAAGCGCTTTCCGTTCGGTCGCGGTCGGCTGTCGGCCGATCGTGATCCAAAGGCCATTCGGGTCTCGGACGCTGGCCATCCACCCCGCCGTAGTGGCCGGCGTGTATCGAGTCGGTCGGGCACCTGCGCGTATCAGCCGACGGTACACGCGTGCGAGCTCCCGCACGGAGACGGCTCCCACCGTGAAGTCCACATGGTCGACCGCGTCTCCCGGAGTGTACCGGGTGTAGAAGATGGACCCCCGCGGGTACCAGTTCAATTCGAGGTTGCGGTGCGATTTGGGGTCCTCCAGTTGGACCCAGAGCCCGCCTCCCCAGGCGCGGGTGTCCCCACGCGCCGTGACCTTGAGCCCGAGGGCCCTTCGGTAAAACCTCAACGAACGTTCGAGATTGGTTACTCGGAGACCCACCTGTTGGAGTTCCATCTCAGTTCCCCCGATTCCCCGCGCGAGGATGTCGTTCGGCCGCGGGGCGGTATATGGGTTCCGGTCGTCGACCTGGTGGCTCGCGCACGTTGGGGCGAGAATCGAGGGAAGCCGGTCCCGGGTGTACCCGCAACGTCCGGACTACCCCAGGAGACGTGCCCAATCCTGGCCGGCGGCCCAGTCACGGACCCGATGCCAACCGACCCCCGGATACTCCCGTCGCAAGGCGTCGATGTCCGCGGTGTAGCCACCCGACTCGAACCATTCGAACATCTTGGCATAGTCCGCGTTCTGGGCACGTAGCACGTCGAGGGGGATCTGTTGGTACTCGATCTTCCGGCCGGTCGCTTCGGACAGGATTCGCGCGGCTTCGCTCTCGCTCACGGCATCGGAGGCGACGTTGATCCGTTTCCCCCGGAAGTGTCGCGGATGTTCGAGCACGTGGGCCACGAAGGCGCCCAGGTCGTCGAGCGCGACCAATTGCACCCGCCGGTCGGGGGAGGTCCCGGAGGTGAGCTTTCCCTGACGCAGGGATCCCAGGGAGTAGGGGGCGAGGAAGTTCTCCATGAAGGCCGTGGGGGCGCTGACGGCCGAGGGGATTCCCGAGCTGCGCAGGTGCTCCTCGACGGCGAACTTGCTTTCAAAGTGCGGGATCCCTGTGGCACGATTCGCATCGCCCACCGACGAGTAGACCAGCCACGGGACCCCCGCGGCCTTTGCCGCGTCCACGACGGCGATCCCTTGCCGTTTCTCGGCGTCCGCTCCCCCCATCGGCGTGCCCATCAGGAACATTCCATCGATCCCGTTCGCGGCCCGAACGACCGAGGCGGGGTCGTCAAAACTACCCGCTACCGCCTCGACCCCTTTCGAGCGTAGGTCGTCGAGTTTGGGGTTCTGTGGGTTGCGGGCCAGCGCTCGGACGCGGTGGCCATGGGCCAGCAACTGTCGGGCCACGTGACCCCCCTGCTGACCGGAGGCCCCGGCGACGAGGAAGAGTTGGGATTTCAACGTAGGGGACTTCGGGGTATCGCTCGGATCGCTCATGGTCCCTCGAGGGGACCCAGCCCCTCGGAGGATGTCTATCCTTGGTAACCCGGCCGTAAGCGGCCCGGACCACCCTCGGAAGGCCTGCGGGAGGATCCCCCCGCATTCGGAGCGCTTAACTGAGAGAACAGGAGTTCGGGCGACCGTGACGACGGATGCGCGGCGGCTCGCCGCGATCATGTTCACGGACCTCGCGGGATTCACAAAACTGGCCCAACGGGACGAGGAGGAGGCGCTGCGGCTCCGCAAGGAGCATCAGATCCTCATGCGGCCGTTCTTCGCGGCGCACGGAGGGCGGGAGGTCAAGACCCTGGGCGACGGATTCCTGGTCGAGTTCCCGAGCGCGGTCGAGTCGGTACGCTGTGCCGTCGAGATCCAGGAGGCCGTCGCACGGCGGAACTCGCTCCCCTCGTCCGTGGAGCGGATCGGACTCCGGGTCGGGATCCATGTCGGCGACGTCGTGGGCGAAGGCGATGACATTGTCGGGGACGCCGTGAACGTGGCCTCCCGCATCGAGCCCCTGGCCGAGACCGGCGGGATCTGCGTGTCCGGGTCGGTCTACGACCAGGTCCGCAACAAGTTGCACCTTCCCATCGAAAAGCTCGGGCCCCGCCGACTCAAAAACGTCGACTACCCCGTCGACCTCTACCGGGTGATCCTCTCGGGCTCGCCGAAGGTCCCGAGCCTAGCCGAGCCCGAGGCCGGCTCCGCGTTGCGCCTTGCCGTGCTGCCGTTCGCCAGCATGAGCCCCGACCCCAACGACGACTACTTCGCCGACGGCCTCACCGACGAGCTCATCACGCAAACCTCCCGGATCCCAAGCCTGCGGGTCATCTCGCGCACTTCGGTCTCCCGGTACAAGGGGTCATCCAAATCCCTCCGCGATGTGGCAATGGACCTCGGTGTCGGAGTGGCACTCGAGGGCAGCGTACGGAAGGCCGGGAACCAGGTCCGCATCACGGTCCAACTCGTCGACACCAGCTCCGAGGAGGCGCTGTGGTCGTCCCGGTACGACCGTCCGCTCGACGACATCTTCTCGATCCAGGACGACATCGCCGGGCAGATCGCAAAATCCGTTTCCGACCATGTAACGCGGCACCGGCTCGGGGCGCCCACCGCGTTCGTACCGACCGACCGCGATACGGCCGACCTCGAAGCCTACACCGATTTCCTCCATGCACGAAAGCTCCTCAGTGACAAGGGATCCGAGGAGTTGATCCGACAGGCGCAGTCGCTCTTCGCGGAGGCGATTCGGAAGGACCCCGGGTTCGCGCGGGCCCGGGTCGGGCTGGCCGATTGCATGCTCTGGCTGGGCGCGGAGGGGGCGGCCCCGTTCCTCGACTCGGTTCGGCTCGCTCGTCGGGAATTGGACCGGGCGCTCGCCCAGGATGAGAAGCTCGCCGAGGCCCATTCCGTCCTGGCGGGCCTGCTGGTTGGGGAGGACGAGTTCCTCGCCGCGGAGCGTGAGGCGCGTCGAGCGATGGAGCTCAACCCCAGCCTCTCCGACCCCTACCGGTGGCTCGCCCAGTTGGCCGCGGGGGAAGGGCGCATCGACGAGACGGTTCGGTTGCTCGAAGCGGCGCAGCGACTCAATCCGCTCGACATCAACATACTCTCCTTCCTCGGACGCGCCTACGCCTACGCTGGCCGGGACGCCGAAGCCTTGGCCCACTGGGAGCGGACGAAGTCCATGGCCCCGTTCCGCACGAACGCCAACCTGACGGAGTACTACCTGGGCGTAGGGAACCTGGAGAAAGCGGAGGAGTCCCTGCACGCCATCGAGCGGATCCGGCCCGAAAGCGTCTGGACCGAAATGTACCGGGGGATGGTGGCGGCCCGCCGCGGAAATCCCTCGGCCGCCCACCAGGCGATCGAGCGTCTCGAGCGGCGGGGGAAGGCCGGGGAACTGACGATCTTCCACGTCGGATTCCTCCACTTCATCCTCGGCGAACAGGATGCGTTCATTGCCGCGATCGAGGAATCCTTCCGGCTCCACTCCCTTCCGCTCATGGAGCTGATGTATTCTCGACTCTACGCACCGGCGCGGAAGGACCCCCGGCTGCTCGACATCCTGCGGCGTCAAGAAGCGCTGCGGGCCCCGGCGTGAATCCTCCGACCGCGGTTGGTCGGACCCGTTCGGCGTTCACGGTCCGTATCGAATTGCGTGAGTGGCCGTTCATGGGATCGGGAATTCAGCGACTCGGTCGAAGCGCCGCTCGCGGCCGGGTTCACTCGACAGCGCACAGAGGGTCGCGCATCTGCCGCCGGTCGGGATTGAGCGGACATTGAGAGGTGCCGGGGCTCGCGGCACTCTCGGGTCCGGACGTCGGTCTTTCCCCCGCGCAACCGGGGCGAGCCTTCCGACGGACCCGCCCTTCGAGGGACCCGAGCTTCGGGGTTCATGCCCACCGGCGGAGAACGGCCCACGTCGGCGCATAGGGCTCGAAGATTTCCACGCTTCCGAGGGCACCCGCACCGATCAGAGAATGTGATTTTATGAGCTGGGATGCGATTTCGTCGGTAATGAGCTCGAACAAGAAGGTCGTCGAGACCTACCTCGCGAGCCTGGGCAGTCTGGATTGGGCCTCGGTGAGCTCGTGCCTGGCCGAGGACGTGGAGCGCGTAGAGTGGGCCGACGGATTCCCGGCGTCGGGAGTTCCCGTGCGCGGGAAGGCCAACGTCCTCAAGGACCTGGAGGCTCCCACAAAGTTCCAGTTGCGAGCGACACGGATGACCGAGGAGGGCAATGTCGTCGTGGCGGAGTGCGCTGTTCGCGTCCCGTTGAAGGAGGGAGGATCTTTCGTCGGCCGTACCTGCGGGATCTTCGAATTCGAGGGCGGCAAGTTGAAACGCATCTCATCCTGGGTGGCCGAAGACAAGCACTCCGCGTAGGGATGGGCTATCGGTCACAGTTCGCGGAAGGCTTCCTCCGTCCGACACATCTCCGAGTCGTTCCGAGCTTAGAGCCGGGTGGGTGCGTTCCTGGCTGAGTACTCGCCGCAGGGAAGGCCGCCTTCAAGTCGACCTTAACCTCTCGACGGCCTAGCGATCCCGCATGACCGAAGTAGAGTGGATTCACCAGTGGTTCCTCTACAACGCGGCCGCGAGGCACCGATACTTCGAGACGCTGTCGGGACTTCCCCCGGAGCAACTTTCCCGAGATCGCGGAGCGTCGTTCCCCACCTTCCTCGACATCCTCGGCCACTCGATGGGCGGTATCGAGACGTGGATCGTTCGGATGTCCGCTCTCACGGGGGAACCGTTCGCCCACTACGACGGTCCCGAACCGGATTCGCTCGCCGACCTTCTACAGTACCAGCGGTGGGTCGAAGAACAAGTCGACCGGTTCTTCTCCCGCCTCTCGGACCAGGACCTGGACCGAAGCTTCCTCGTTCCCAAGCTGCCGCCCTGGTGGGATGAGGATTTCACGGCAGGCGTTCGGGCCACTCTCCTGCACGTGATCGAGCACGAGCTGCAACACCGGGGCGAGCTCAACGCCCTGTTGTGGCAGATCGACGTCGACCCGCCGATCCTGGACTGGGGCGATTTTGAGAAGACGAGGACCCCGCCATCGACCGCGAACCCGTAGAACTCCGTGCCGCGACCGTCGGCTCGTCTTCCTGAAACGCCAACCACTGGATGGACCCGCACCAACGGTTCGGGGCCAATGGAGACCTCCACGCCCCAGAACCTCGCGGTCGGTCGAAGTTCTCGCGCGGCTGGAGGGGGGGCACTCGCTCGGGGTCGATTGCGAAGACGTTGAAATAGGTGGACCCGATGGGACGGACGACCGGCGGAGGCAGGGGCGTGAGAGGCACCGGCCCGTCCCAATTCCGTGAACTCGCGGAGTACTACGACGCCCTCAATGCCTCGAAGGACTACCGCGGGGAGTCCGAGCGCGTCGAGGCCCTGGCTCGACGATTTGGCCACTCGGGCAGGACGACGTGGCTCGATGTCGCGTGCGGGACGGGTCGCCACCTGGAGTTCTTGAGGCGGCGCCATCCTACTGTGGGAGTCGACATCAGCCCGGAAATGCTTCGAATCGCTCGACGGCGCCTGCCCGGAGTTCGACTCACCTTGGGCGACATGCGCACATTCCGCCTGAAGATGCGATTCGACGTGGTGAGCTGTCTCTTCAGTGCGGTTGGTCACTTGCCGACGAAAGAGGACGTTCGAAGGACCTTGGCCAACTTCGCGCGCCACCTAAATCCGGGCGGCGTCGCGATTGTGGAGCCTTGGATCGAGCGTTCGTTGTTTCGGCCGGGTTTCGTCCGGCTCCAAACCTTTGAGAGACCCAAGATCGCGCTGGCCCGACTGGCGTACTCCTCCCGTCGGGGGAGCCATTCGATCGTCCAATATCACTACCTCATCGGAAGGCCGGGTCGGGGGGTGCGATACCTCAAGGTCAGCGACATCGGGGTCCTGCTGTCTCGCGAGGAGCTTCTCGAATCGATGCGCAGCACAGGCCTGAATCCGCACTGGATCGCCGGCGGCCTCACACCCGGTCGCGGATTGCTCATCGGGACTAAATCCGAGGCAAACTAGATCGCGTACCCCGCGCGGCCGAACTCCGCAGGGGACCCGGCTCGGACTCGCAGCCACTGGAAGGATTCGTCGAGTGGTTCAAATCCCTACCTCTGAGGGCACGGCCCAAGTCCTGAAATCGAGCTCAAACTCTTGAGCCGTCTCGTCACTTCCGGCCCAGCCCAGTGCGCCTTGATCGTGCGCCCCGGTCGAGGATGCCTCCGATCGCTCCCTCCCCAGCGTCCAGCCCCATGATGGCGACTGCCTCCGTGCCGCCCACCTCGGACCACCGGATGCGTACTTGTCTCCGCGCGACGCGGTCCACCCTTTTGGAAGTAAGCACGCGCGAGGGAACCGGTGAGAGGAGCTCTTGTGCGCTGAGAGCGCGATCGACCTACCCTATTCGACCTCCCTGCGAAAGTCCTCGCGACGCTGCCGCGCGGGTTTCTGAGCGAGTCGTGCGAGGAGGGTCCGTCGCGCCTTCGAGAGGCACGCACGCGAACAAGCGATCCCGATTTCGGGAGTCAACGTCCCCGGTTCTCCACCTCGATGGACATGGGTCCATCCGGCCGGCAGCGGCCGTTCGGGGAACTTCTTACCAAAGGCGTCCAGACGGATGCTCCGGCGCTCTCCGCATCCGTCGCAGATGGCCGTCAACTCGTAGCTCATCCCGCGGCAAACATCCAAGGGGCCTCATGACCCTGCCGAGTCGCAGCACTGTACGAACCCACGTGCCCAGAGCGACCTCGCGCCGGGGAGTCCGCCCCGTGGGCGGGCCTATCCTACCCGTCTAGGGTCCTGACCGCTGGCCGCCTGGCGCCGCGAGCCGGCTGACGTTCTTCGTTAGAGCGACGACGGGCGAGACGAGGGGGGCCCGGCCCCTGGTTGCCAGGGGCTCGCGGCACCTAGAAGATCCAGCCACTGGAGGGATTCTTCGATCGGTTCAAATCCGCATCCCTGGGGGCATGTCCAAAGTTCTGACTCCGGCTCCATGATCCGGTACTCCGGAACGACTCCCCCCTCTCCAGCTCGCGAAATTTCGCCTGAAGTACAGGTAGGGCGAGGACGACCTCCTCAGGGTCCTCCCTGGTCGTAGAGCTCCAAGAGCAGGTACCGAGTGTTCAGCACTCCAGGAGTTGGAGCCAAGGTCTCAACCCCGAGTCGACCTCGTCGAATTCTTATGGGGCGGCCTCTCTCGTCAGGTCGAGGCGGTTACGCTGCTGGTGGGGAGGAGCGCTACCCTTGAGTAAGCCGATCTACGATGAACGTTACTCTCGGCCCGGTTTGTACTGGGGAAGCAAGCCAACCCAACTGGCACGCGATGTCGTTCGCATAGCACGCTCACTTCCGCGCTCACCCCGCACGTTGGTCGACCTGGGTTCCGGCGAGGGCCGAGACTCGATCTACTTTGCCCGGCGAGGCTACCGGGTCTTGGGCGTGGATATCTCGAGTGTGGGAGTCCGAAAGGCGGAGCGCCGGGCGTCTCGGCTCGGGGTGAGCGTCCGATTTTTAGTCGGGGACATTCGGACCTACCGACTTAGTCATCGAGCGGACGTGGTGTTTTGCTCGGGTGCCCTGAATAACCTCCCTCGTCGGATTCGGGCAACCCGATTTGAACACTTCAAGGCGAACACCGCGCCGGGGGGAATTAACGCGATGAACGCCGACGTTCTGAAACCTTACATCCCACCCCAGACGACGAATCCATTTGCGTCTCCGTTCCGCTCGGGGGAACTGCTGGGTTACTACTGGGATTGGCAGATCTTGGACTCGGGGCAGGTGGAGTTCATCTCCGACGCAAGCGGCGTTCCGCACCGGAAGGCGATGGACGTAGTTATCGCAAGGAAGCCCGCTCCTGGGCAGTAGTGACCCCCCTCCCCCCTCGTTTAGCACGCCGAATCACGCTCCGGAGGCGGTAGCTTGGCGGAATCTCCCGCGACCAAGTTCCCGAACGATCCGCAGCGTCGCGGTCACGGAGGTTATCGGGCGGCCTCCCGCGCCTTCGCGCGTCATTCAATCCCGATGACGAACGGCGCTCGCGGCCGGCCCCTGGACATGGACCGGAGGAACTCCGCGAACCCGACAGGCCAGCCACTGGAGGGATTTGAACCCCCGACCTGCTGATTACGAATCAGCCGCTCTGCCGCTGAGCTACAGTGGCGCGGCCATCGGACGAACGAGGACGACCTATAATGATGCCGCCGGCGGGGGCCCGAGGGCATCCAGCGCCTCCGTCAGGTCGCGCACGAGGTCGTCCGGTTCCTCGACCCCGAGCGAGAAGCGGACCATCGACGCCTCGATGCCCCGCTCCGCGAGCTCCGACGGCGACAGATGGCGGTGCGATGTGATGGCCGGTACGCTCGCGAGGCTCTCGACGCTCCCGAGGCTGGAGGCGACGTGGACGAAGTGCAGGCGTCGAAGGAACGGGTCGACCGCCTCCGGGCCGGCCCGCAGCGTCAGCGAGAACATCCCGCCCCGGCCCCGCATCTGTCGGGCCGCGATCGCCTCTTCGGCGGGGCTGTTGCGGCCGGGATAGTAGACCCGACGAACGGCCGGGTGGCGCGAGAGGGCTTCGACGACCCGTCGACCGTTCTCGTTCTGCCGTGCGACCCGAAGGCTGAGCGTCTTGAGGCTACGGGAGAGGAGGAACGCCGCGAACGGGTCGAGAGACGCTCCCAGGTAGCCCTTCGCGTCGATCCGGCGGAGGAGCTCCTCGGGTCCGACGACCGCCCCCGCGAGCACGTCACTGTGGCCGGCCAGGTACTTCGTCGCACTGTGCACGACCAGGTCCGCGCCGAGCGCGAGGGGGGTCTGGTTGATGGGGGTCGCGAAGGTGTTGTCGACCGCGAGGAGGGCGCCCGCCGCGTCGGCGGCGTCCGCCCATTGGCGCAGGTCCACGACGGTGAGGGTCGGGTTGGTCGGACTTTCGAGCCATACCAGACGGGTTCCCCGGTGGAGCACCGCTTCCGGCTGCTCGGCTTCCGCGGCCGTGACGAACCGGACCCGGACCCCGAAGCGTGGCAGCAGGTCGGTGAACAGGTCGAGGGTGCCACCGTACAGGTCCTGCAACGTGACCACCTCGTCCCCCGAGCGGACGAGGGAGAGGACGGTCGCGGCGATCGCGCCCATCCCGGATCCGAACAGTCGGGCCTCCTCCCCGCCCTCGAGCTGCCGGATCGTCTCGGCCGGTCCCTCCAAGCTCGGGTTGTCGAGCCGGGTGTAGAGGTACACCTTGCCCCGGTCCGACGACTCGGAGTGCGCGGACGGAAAGTGGAACGTCGACGTCTGGTAGATCGGTCCGACCACCGCACCGGCGTTGAGCTCCGGCCGCCGGGCCCCATGGACCAGCCGGGTCGCGACTCCGGCCCATTCCGGTAGCGGGTCGAACGAACCCCTGCGCGTTCGCCCCGGGGCCGGGGTGTCGCTCATGCCGATGTACCGGCGGAAGAGGCCCCGCTCCGTTCCTTCAGCATCGCGAGGCGGTGGGGGGCGTCGATCTCGGTGAGGTAGCCGGCCACGCCCGGGGGAAGGAGCGGGCGCCATCCGCGG
>Ga0187862_10002267_pt1 | contig 19649 bp, 10 predicted proteins | sample June2016WEW_10_1_FD_133003 | JGI IMG/M metagenome (GOLD analysis project Ga0187862, IMG submission 133003) | Peatland microbial communities from SPRUCE experiment site at the Marcell Experimental Forest, Minnesota, USA - June2016WEW_10_150 | ecosystem: Environmental > Terrestrial > Soil >...
TCAACGCGAGGGGCCGGTTCATCTGGTACGTGACCGTATCCATGATGGTTTCCCGCTGCGAGGTGTACGAATTCACTGGGGCCGTGATGACTGTCCCGCCAGCAGTCACCACCGGGACCGTGGCGCCGATTTGGCCCTGACCCCTCGATTGCAGGAAATCGGCGCTGAAGGCGCTTTGGACCCGGCCCAGGAATTCGCCTGTTGTAAACTGGGCGATTTGCTCGGTCGCCAACAGGCTTTGCGAGTTGGATCCGCTGCTGCTGAACGGATTGGCGGCGAACCCGGTGATGGAGCTGTACTGCGAGGCATCGATCGAAACGCCGAGCTTCCCCGTGCCGTAATCCTTGAACTGCCTCAGCAGGTAAGGCGATATGCCGATGCTGGAGGTTTGCACCTCATTCCTCGGGTTGACACCGGTCTGACCCGGAGTCGCATATTGGGGCCCGACGTTGGTACTGCCGAGGTTGCCGGCAGTGGCGAGCGCTCCGCCGGTTGACTGCACTCCGGCCAATGCCCGCAAATCGATGAAAGCGAGGTCGGGTACGAGCGTGACCAGGCCCGTCGTCGTCAGATGCTCCGTTATCGCGTTTAGCGGCCCGTCGATCGCGTGCAGCATCAGGTCGGGCTGATAGTCGAGATTTAGTTTCAACCGTGCCGTGTCCGCGACGGCGGAGATGCCGGGAGAAACCACGGTAATCGCGTCGGCACGGCGCGGTGACGCCGCTTCCAACACGTTATCGGTGAACAACTCCTGTATCGTCACTCTGGGGATTATGGTCCAGGCGTTTGCATTGGGGACGGCCGCCGGATTGGTGAGCAGCAACTGATTCTGCAGCCCGTTGACGTCCGTTTCCGGCAATTCGGTGCCTGGCGGCGCCCCGGTCGGGAGCGCGTTCTGATTGGTTGGATCGACCGTCGGGTACGCGAGCGCGGTACTGACCTTGATCAGGAAAAGTGCCAGGAAACCGCACGTAATGCAGACGGCTGTGCGGTACGTGACCCCCTCGAGTCGCTCGGCCAAGGCAGTACTTCCCCCTGTTTTCAGGAAGAGTAGTAGGACGAATATGCACCGAATGTATAGCGTGACGAGATCTGTTGCTTGTTCAGCACGAGGGTAATGTTCGGGCAGGCCTGAATCAGGTCGAGCGATGCTTCGACCTCGTCGCGCTGGGTGCGATCGGCCTCGACCACGAACAAGATCTGCCCTACCACCGGTGCCAGCACGGCCGGGTCGGACGTGGACAGGCAGGGCGGTGCGTCCAGGATCAGCAGCCGGTCGGCATAACGCCGGCCCAAACTCTGGATCAGCCGGGTCATTTCTTTGGTGGAAAACAGTTCGGCGCTGCGTTCCCGCTCCCGCCCGACCGGCAAAATCGACAGTCGATCAATCGGAGTTTTCACGATCAGCGGGGACGGGTCGAGCTTCGGGTTGGCCACGAGGTCGAGCAGACCGCGATTCTCGGCGAGGCCAAGCGCGTAGCAGAACGAGTCGCGCTTCGAATCGGCGTCGATCAGCAGGACATGATTGTCGCCCTGACGCGCAATACTGCCGGCGAGATTGAGCGAGGTGAAGCTTTTGCCCTCGCCGGGCCGCGCGCTGGTCACCAGCAGCAGGTTGGAAAATCCCGGCTCCGCCCCGGGTCCGAACGCCGCCCGCAGAATTTGCCGCTGCACCAGGCGGAATTCCTCGGAAATGCGGCTGCGGGTGCGGGACCAATCGACCATGCCGCCGCGTTCCAGTGCGACCGCGTCGACGGTTGGCGCGCCCAGTACCAGATCGGGCCGTTCGGCGGTCCGTTCGGTCGTTTGTTGCGAAAACAGCCCGTGCGCCGGAGTTAAGTCTGATTGCAGCTCAGGATCCAGGGGCGGTGCAGCGTCGGGGTGAGTTGTGACTTTCTGGACGGGAATGTCAGGCGGAACCAACGCAGGCGCTGGTTGGCCAGGCGACGGCGGGGGCAGCTCGACCCGCGTTATTGGAGCCATTGGCACGGGCGCTGGAGGAATGGGCGGCGATGCCATGCCGTCCAGGCTTCCACCCAAAGCGATCGGGGTCAGTGGGATCGGATCGAGACGGATCGCGGCAACCGGCATCAGGTCTGGGCCAATGCGGTCCGGGGTCAATGAGATCGGCACCAAAGGTGCCGGCTCGATCGTCGCTGGACCCGGACTCAACGCAGGGAACGGAGGCTCGGGAGAGCTTGGGCCGGGCGGGGCGGTTCCTGGCAAGGAGGTGCCGCGCTGGGCGATGATCGGCGGGGGGGGCACCAGCAGGTTCATGCCGGCATCGCTCGCGCCGACACTGGACAGAACGTCCGGCCGCGTCGCCTCACCGGGTGCGCCTTCGCCAAGTTGCAACAAATGTGCAGCCGAGGCCTCCAGTTCGCCCGAGCGCAACCGACCCTGCACCAGCCGCTCAACCAGCGAGGCTTTGGGCGAACCGGTCATTTCAGATCAGCGCCGCTGTGCGCAGGATATGCACCATCACGATGCCGTATACCGCCATCAGCACCATGACAGCGGCACTGAACCGCAACGCGGTCATCAGCCGCTGACGCAGCGGTGCCATGCCAAGCACCGATATGCCGCCAAGTACGGGCAGCCCGAGGGTACGGAGTTCGTCGACCGATGAAAACGACCGGTCCAGTTGGCCGAACAAAATGGTGATGCCAAGGCCGATCGTCACCCCGCCCAGAAGCACACCGGTCACCAGCAGCGGCCGGTTCGGTGCCGCCGGTATCCGCGGCACCTCAGGCGGGTCGATGATTTGCAGCTTGACCTTGTCAGCCTGGGTGTCCGCCGCCTGCGCGATGTTGGCCGACTGCAGCCGTCCCAACAAATCCTCATAGTTCTTGCGCAGCACGTTATAGTCGCGGTCCATGTTCTGATATTCGGCGAACAGGCCGGGCTGCTCGCGGGAGATCTTTTCCAGCCGATCCTGGGTCTGTTCCGCCTCATCATGTTGGCGGGTCAGCGAGGCAACCTGCGTATCGGCCTCGATCAGCTTGATCTTCAATTGGTCGTACACCGGGTTGGGCACCGAGCGCCTGGGCGTCGTCGTGCCCCCGGTCGGGTCGACGGCGGCCGTCTTGCCGTCGCCGGCGCCCTTTGCGGCAGACGCTGTGCCTGGATCACCATCATCCGGATGCGCTTTCAGGTAATCGATCAATTTCTTCTGCGCGATCACGTCGGGATGTTGGTCGGTGTCCTTCAGCAACAGGCTTTGCAAGGTGTCCTCGGCTTCTTGCAGCCGGGTCTTGCGCACACCGCCGGGCCCGCCAGGCTGGTAGATACCGCCCTCCGCCACCAGCATCGGCGGGGTGTTCTCGACCTCCTGGCGCAGTGAATCACGCTGGATGATGGCGTCCTGTAGCTTGTCGGAAACCGTCTGGACCGCGGTGCGTGCGGCTTCCAGAGCGCCCACGTTCGGGTTCAGGTCGTTCGGCAAAATCTCCATGTAGCGGACGCGGAAATCGGCCCGCCGCTTTTCCGCCGCGCGCAGCTGTAGCTCGTAGGACTGGATCTGCCGTTCGAGGAACCGCCGCGCATTTTCCATGTCGGTGCGGTTCGAGCCGGTCGCTGCTTCGATGAAGATGGTCAGCAGCGTTTGCACCACGTCATGCGCCAGCTTCGGGTTCGGGTCGCGGTACGAGATGGTAAACAGGTTCTTGGTTTGCGGCACCACTTTAATATCGTTGGCTAACCTGTTGATCATACGTTCGCGGTCGGATGGCGTGTTTAAGGTCAGGTCGAGGTCGGTCTTGGAAATCAGCTTTTCCAGGTTCGGCTTGCTGAGCAGCGTGCGTTGCAGGATCTCCAACTGAGTCGTCGGCGCGGAATCCGCGGCAATACCGCGCAACAAGGGCGTCAGGATCGCATCCGCGTCGACGAACAGCCGAGCGTTCGACTCGAACTGGTTGGGAATGGCGTAGGTCCCGACCCAACCCACGCAACACACCAACCAGGCCACCACCACGCCAAGCCAACGCCGCCGCCATGCTGCGCGCAGGTAGGTCAACAGCATGGTACGCACGGAATCCATTTCGGCGAGGCAGCCTCAGAACCAGGATTGCGGGATGATCAATGTGTCGCCGGGCTGCATTTCGATGTTTTGGCTGATATCACCATCCTTGATGAGATCGCCGAGCTTCACGTTGATCGACCGCCGCTTGCCGTCAGGATCGGTCCGAACAATTACCGCCCGGTTACCGGCGGCGTATTTTGTCAGGCCTTTTGTCGCAATCATGACGTCGAGCAGGGTCATGTGCTCGCGATAGGGGATGGCGGTCGGCTCGGTCGCCTCGCCGATGACGCGAACCTGGCGGTCGGGCGGACCGACGAAGCTGCGCACGATGACCGTGACATTGGGGTCCTGGATAAACTTGGTGAGCCGCTGCTCGATGTCGTGCGCCAGGTCCTTGGGCGTCTTGCCCGCGGCCATGATGTCTTCGATCAAGGGGGTCGAAATCCGCCCATCCGGCCGGACCGCGACGCCGCCTTCGCTCAGGTCGGGGTTCCGGTAGACGAAGATGCTCAGCTGATCGCCGGCACCTATGATGTACTGATCCGAGGCTGCGCCGTCGGCGGGCATGTTCGGGTCGGTCCGCATCGGAGCTACGATGCTGCCTCCCTGTGGTGGTCCGGAACACCCGGTCAGCGGCCCGAAGCTGGCCAGAAGCAGGACTATCGCGCCAAAGCGTAGGAGAAAATTCACAACAATTTCACCTTTCCAGAAGCCGCCACCAGAGTCCCAGAGTCGTCGTTACCGGATGATGTCAATGACCAGAGGATGTTACCGGCCATGTGATGTCATCGGTATGAGCTTGACCGCGGCGTCGGAGGAGGGCATCGCGCGACACAGGCCGAAGGAATTGGTTCCGGCCGTGTCAGTTTCGGTCGGCGCGTCGAACGCCAGCGGGATCGCGCCCCTTTCCGCCAAATCAGGGCAGCGCTCTACCAATTGGTTCACACGTCTCCAGCCCATCCGCCCGCCAATATGGAACGGAATCTCGGCCGGGTTCCGCCGGCCACGGACATCGCGGGTCGGGACGAACAAATCGTCCGGTTTACCATTCTAAGGAGCATTCCGGGCTCGGACGCAATCGGTTCGAACGCCAATCGGTTCCGGCACAAATCGGTCAGCACCCCTGACATCCCCGCATTGCCTTGTTTACCCGGCTTGTTTCCGGCGCCACGAAGCCGGCTATAACATTGCGCCAGGCGCCAATCAACAAAGACATATAGTCCGAGGCTCCCGCATAGGTTGTTTGATGACCTGTAATCGCCCGGAAAGTCGCCATCGCCTGCGTCAGCTACGCGGCCATGCGACCTGGTTGAAATAAGCAGATACAATCTACGACACGAGAATGATATCTATATTTATATAATATTCTCGTATTGTGTATATCCAATACGATATTATTGACACATTATTAGTAATCTATGAGATTGATCAGGATAAGAAGAAACAGAATCAAATTTATGGACGTTCGGTGGCGGTTGTATTATCAGACCGTCACGCGGATCAGTCGCGACATCGGACAGTGCGACGATCATTCGGTTGCACGGAGCCAGACCTGCTGTGCGTTCACCTCGGCCAGATGGGGAGCTTGAGGATGACACGGGCGCTCGTGCAACTACTGCCCTTCGAAATGGCCATCCTGGGTCTGATTGAGTTCGGCTTCATGTTTGCGCTGACGTTCATGATGCTGACCTCGGGTGGACAGGCGTTGCTGCAATCGACTGATCTTCCACACGATTGCCTCGTTCTTGCTGCCATGTTGGCACTGACCATTGCCGGGACCGCGGCTACAATCGGCTTGTACCGGCCGGAAGTCTGCCTCGACCGTAGGCGGTTCCTGCAATGCGGCACCATCGCGGCACTGCTGGCGTTTCCCGCCATCTTGCTGGTCAGCGGCGCCTGCCGAATGAAACTGAGCGGCGAACATGTCGCCTGGCTCGCCCGGCTGTTGATAATCTGGCTTCCCTTCGTTCTGCTGGTCCGGTTTGGCCTCAGTGCCGTGGCCGCGCGGATGCCGGTGACCCGGCGGGTGCTGATCGTCGGTAGTGGGACAAGGGCAATGCAACTACGGCGGCGCCTGACAGCTAAACGCCATGGCCTGTTCGAGCCAATGCTGGCAACCGTCGGCCTCGCGATCGGCGATGCCGCGAGCGCGTACGCAGCCCGGCCAACCGGTCGTGAGGCCGGCAAGGAATGTCCGAATGCCGCACGGGAAGGCGGGTTGTCGGCTCATCTTGTCCGCGAATGGCGGGTCTGGGGCATCGTCATCGCCGAGGACATACCGGCGCCCCATACCCATGACGCCCTGCTCGACAATAAGCTGCGCGGTGTCCCGGTCTACAGTGATCTCTCGTTCCAGGAGCAACACCTGGGCCGCATCGAACTGGATGCGATCGATGCCAACTGGCTGCTGTTCGCCGACGGCTTCCGGAATGGCACCCTGTCGCGGGCAATGAAGCGTATCTTTGATGTCACCGTTGGCCTGTTGCTGACGTTCGTGACGGTCCCGCTCATGTTGGTTACCGCTGCGGCAATCAGGCTCGATAGCAGAGGCCCGGTGCTTTACCGGCAGGAACGCACCGGCCTGCATGGTAAGACGTTCACTTTGTTCAAATTCCGCAGCATGGCAATCGATGCTGAAGTGGCCGGCAAGCCGCAATGGGCGGCAAAGCGTGATACGAGGGTCACCCGGGTTGGCGCCATCATGCGGGCCAGCCGGGTCGACGAATTGCCGCAACTGTTCAATGTGTTGCGCGGCGAGATGAGCATGATCGGGCCGCGACCGGAGCGGCCGATCTTCGTCGATGAACTGGCCAAGGTGATTCCGTTCTACAACCATCGCGGTTACGTGAAACCGGGCCTGACCGGTTGGGCGCAGGTGAATTATCCCTATGGCGCGTCGGTCGACGATGCCCGGGAAAAGCTCGCTTACGACCTGTATTACGTGAAGAACCGCGGCGTGCTGCTCGATCTGGTGATCTTGCTGGCAACCGTCCGGGTTATCCTGTTCCGCGAGGGTGCCCGCTGAGCGAATGCGCATCGGATGCCATAGGGGCCGCACCTACACCGTGTTTTGCCGCCAGAAGCGAAGCCGGTTCGTAGCCCGCTGCCACGACTGTAGCCCGCCGCCAAGACTATTAGCGAGGCGGAGCGCAACCAATCCGCCGTCATCGCGGCGATTGCTGCTCCTTCGCAACGGCGCGCGGCTCCGGCCAGGACCAGGTGACCAGGACCGGGTGATATGTGGCAATCGGTGACCATACCGCAAATAGTCTCGCCGCAATGAGCGTCGACTTTTCCGCTTTGGTCGTCCTGCACGGCGCTTGTGCTATTGTGTATGCGGCGCTGTGTGCGCTCATTCTGGTCAGGCCGCCGCTTGGCCGGACTGCAGTCTGGCTCGCACTTGCCTGCTTGATGACCGCACTTTGGGCTGTCGCGGTAGTCGTGTTCCGGGGCCATCCCGCATCCGGTGCACCGGGCTGGTTGGAACTGGCTCGCTCGGCCGTATGGTATGCGTTCATCCTGCATCTGTATCGGCGCACGGTCGCCGCGCGTGGCCAACTCATGCAGGCGTTCTCGACCATGGGCCTGCTCGGGTTCCTGGTGGTCGGCGGCCTTGTGCTGACCAATCTGGTCGAGGGACAGACGCCGGCCAGCCTCTGGCTGGTCGGGGTTGGCGTGCGGCTTGGCATTGCCGTGTGCAACCTGCTGTTGCTGGAAAATCTGTATTTCAACACGCCGCCCGAGGCGCGCTGGCATGTCAACCTGCTGTGCGTCGCACTTGGCGGCGTGTTTTTGTACGATCTGGTGTTGTATTCCGACGCCGCACTGTTCCACGCCATCTCTCGCCCGCTGTTCGAAAGCCGGGCGCCCGCAGCGATGATCGCGGCGCCCTTGCTCGCCATCGCCGCGGTACGGGACCGCCGCTGGAAAGTCGATATCTACGTATCGCGGGACGTGGTGTTTCACAGCCTGACCCTGGTGATCAGCGGCCTGTTTCTGATGGGACTTGCGCTGACCGGGGAGGTGTTTCGCCGCACCGGCGCGGAATGGGGCCATGTTGCCGAGGTGTCGCTGCTTTGCGCCGGCGTCTTCACTATCGCAGTGCTGTTGACGTCGGGCTCCATGCGGTCCCGCGCCCGCAGCGTGTTGGTGGATAACTTCTTTAGCCATCGTTACGATTACCGGCGCGAATGGATGCGCTGCATCGACACGCTGACCGCACCCGATGCTTTCGTCGGCCTGCACAAGCGCGCCATTCGAGCGGTCGCCGAGGTGGTCGACAGCCCGGCGGGTGTACTGTTCGTGCGGACGCCGGAGGATGTGGCGTTCCAGTGGGCGGGAACGCTCAACACGCCCGCGGTGACCGCGCCGATCCCGCCCGGCCATCCGTTGGTGACCGAATTCGCCGACGGCGATCGAATTGCGGTGCTCGAGGAACTGCCGGACGCAGCCGCGTGGTTCGAGGAAATTCCGCGCGCGTGGCTGGCGGTTCCACTGAACCATTTCGGCAATCTGATCGGCTTCGTCGTGCTTGCCCGCTCGCGTGCGCCGTTCCGGCTGGATCGCGAGGTGTTCGAATTGCTGCGCGTCGTGGGTCGCGAGGTGGCCAGCCGGGTCGCCGAACAGCGGGCGGCGCAAATCCTGTCACAGACCCGCGAGCTGCGCGACTACAGCCAGCGCTTCGCCTTCGTTCTGCATGACATCAAGAATGTTTCCGGGCAGCTGTCGATGCTGCTCGCCAATGCCGAGGTTCACGCCGACAATCCCGAATTCCAGCGCGACATGCTGGCGACGGTGCGCGCCTCGGTGGGCAAGATCACGCGATTGCTGTCACGGTTGCAGGCCGACCGGCAGGAGCGCAGCCACGCTTTGATCGATCCGGTGGAGCGGCTGAAGGACATCATCGCAACCACATTGGATGCCGGGCCCGCCGGCGTCGCCATAGTTGGCCTCAGCCCAGACACCGCGCGGACCAGTCAACTGGGCGGTGTGGCAATCGACGCTGAGGCGTTCGACGCGGTCGCCGCGCATTTGCTGAACAATGCCATCGAGGCCTCGCCCCCCGGTCAGCAGGTGCGCGTCGAGGTCCGGCGGGAAGCCCTGAGCGTGGTCATCGACATCATCGATGCAGGATCGGGCATGACTCCGGAATTTATTCGCGATGAGCTGTTCCGGCCGTTTGCGTCCACGAGGCGCGACGGTCACGGCATCGGCGCGTATCAGGCGCGGGAATTGTTGCGTGAGGCGGGCGGCGATCTTCTCGTGCTAAGCCGGGTGGGATCGGGTACAACCATGCGGCTGCTGCTGCCCATGGTGCAGGCTGCAGCAGCCGACACGCCGCAATACGCGGCCTGAACGGATCAGGCGATGGCCAAACCCAAGCTGCTCATCGTTGAAGACGACGAAGGGTTGTGTTCCCAATACCGGTGGGCGTTTCCGGCCTGCGACGTACTGTTGTCGCACACCCGCCAGCAGGCGATCGGGCTCGTGAAGCGCGACAATCCCCCTGTCGCGATCGTCGACCTCGGTCTGCCACCGGACCCGGACGGCGTCAGCGAAGGCTTTGCAACGATCGATGAGGTGTTGCGGATCGCGCCGCGGACAAAAATTGTCGTCGCCACCGGCAACGGCGCCCGCAAGCACGCTCTGAAGGCGGTCGGTCTGGGTGCCTACGATTTTTGCGAAAAGACCGTCGAAATTGAGGTGCTGCGTACCATCGTCGATCGTGGTCTGAACCTGTACCGGCTGGAGGAGGAAAATCGACGCCTCGCCAATGTGCCGGTTCGCTCGCCCATTGGACGGATCGTCACCGCCAGTGTGGCGATGCTGAAGCTCTGCCGGGACGTCGAAAAACTCGCCACAACCCATGTGCCGGTGCTGCTTCTGGGCGAAAGCGGTACCGGGAAGGAGGCTTTGGCGGCCGCCCTGCATGAACTCGGCCCGCGCGCAAAGCATCCGTTTGTTGCCATTAATTGCGGAGCGATTCCGGAAAACCTGCTGGAGAGCGAGCTGTTCGGCCACGAGCGCGGGGCCTTCACCGGCGCGGTGAAGCAGATCATCGGCAAGATCGAGAGTGCAAATAAGGGCACGTTGTTCCTGGACGAAATCGGCGATCTGCCGCATCCGTTGCAGGTCAAGCTGCTGCGCTTCCTGCAGGACCAGATCGTCGAACGGATCGGTGGACGGCAGAAGATCCAGGTCGATGTGCGGGTGGTCTCCGCAACCAACGCCAATCTGGACGAAAAGATCGCCCAGGGTTCATTTCGCGGCGACTTGTTTTACCGGATGAATGCGGTGACGGTGCGGATCCCGCCATTGCGGGAGCGCGACGGTGATGTCTCGCTATTGGCGAATTTCTTCCTCAACCGTTTCAATCACGAGTTCAATCGCAATATCCGCGGCTTTACTGAGGCCGCGACGATGGCATTGGATGCGCATGGCTGGCCGGGCAACGTCCGCGAGTTGGAAAACCGCATGAAACGTGCGGTAGTTATGGCTGAGAGCCGGATGATCGATGTCACCGACCTCGAACTCACCCCGGCTGAGGAAGCGATGCCGGACCTCGATCTGCGCGCCGCCCGATTGCGCGCCGAGCGGGAGGTGTTGCGAGCCGCCCTGGCACGCAGCAACAACACACTGGCGACGGCGGCACGATTGCTCGGGGTCAGCCGGCCGACGCTCTATGGTCTCATGGAAGTGCATGGGATCGAAATCGAAGGGATGAAATCCCTGAGCGTGACAGCGGACTCCGGGACGGCCAGACCCGACGCCGCAAAATCTGTATGATATTGAGGAAAAGGGCCATGCAGTTGTTCGTCAACGGCGAGCAGGCGTTCGTTACGGCCGGTCAAGGGTCCGCGGTGGCCAGGCGGGTGCTCATCATGACGGGGACTGACCCCGTGCGCGCCGAAACAGCGCAGCTTATATCGTGCCATCGCCACCTCACCGTCATGGGCCGGCTCGTCCGAGCCATCTGGCGCGGCATGGTGTGGGTTCCGGTGGCTCGGACGAGCCGGGCCATGACGATGGCACGCTGTCGCGATGCGCAACAGTCACACGGCATCCGCCTGCGGCCACGCGAGCCCGCAATTCTGGCCGCGATCTTACTGTGCCTGGCACTGGCTGGCGTGCCATCGGTCGCACATGCCGACTACGTCTCCAACGCCCGCGACTCGCTGAAAAATGGTGATCTCAAATCAGCCCAGATCGATCTGCGCAACGCCGTCCGCAGCGATCCGCAGAACGCCGAAGCGCATTATCTGCTTGGCCGGGTCTCGTTCGAGCTTGGCGACGCCGTTGCTGCCGAACGTGAGGCGGAAGCGGCGCGAGACCGAGGCTATGACCCGCACCAGGCTGTCCCGTTGCTCACGCAGAGCATGCTGGCTCAAGGCAAATATCAGAATTTATTGGATGAGTTGAAGCCGGACGGGAAAGACGCGACGATCGATGCCGACATTCTGGTGGCGCGCGGTTACGCGTTGATTGGTCTGAAGAAGCCGGATGACGCGCAGAAATCCTTCGCCGAGGCGCAGCGCGCCGCGCCCAACGCGGTCGAACCGCTGCTGGCCGACGCGCGGCTGTCGGTGGCGCGGGCCGATCTGAATGGTGCCGAGGCAAAGATTGACCAGGCAATCGCGGTGCAACCGAAATCTGTGCAGGCGTTGCTGGCGAAGGCGCAATTGCTGCGGCTCAAGAATGACGGGCCCGGGGCGATGGCGGTGCTGGACGACCTGATAGCAACCCAACCGGACGCCATGCAGGCGCATTTGGATCGGGCCAGCCTGGCATTGGCGATGGCAAAGAACGATCTGGCGCGCGCGGATATCGAGGCTGTGCTCAAGGGCACGCCCGGCAACGTGCAGGCGATCTACCTCGCCGCGGTGATGGAGGCGCAGGCCGGCCATTTTTCGGTTGCCGATAAGTACCTGGAGCGCATCGCCGGGTACATCCCGCGCCTCCAGCGTGCGTTTTATTTGCAGGCGGTGGTGAAGGAGCAACTTGGTCAATACGAGCAGGCGGAGGATTCGGCTCGCAAATACCTCGCCCGGTTCCCCAACGATATCGCCGGATACAAAGTGCTTGCGCGGGTGCAGTTCGCCAAGAAACGGCCCGACCAGGTCATCGACACGCTGGTCAAGGTCGCCGAGTCCGGCAAGGGCGACGCCGAGACCTACGATCTGTTGGGCCGTGCCTATGCCGCCACCAACCGCGACCAGGACGCGGTGGCGGCCTTCCAAAAGGCGCAGGCAATGGCGCCGAACGATGTCGGATTGCAGACCCGCCTTGCATCGGCGCGAATGGGCATGGGCGACGTCGACGCGGCGATGGGTGACCTCGAACACACGTTGCAGCTCGAACCCAAGGCCCCTGCGGTCGGTGAGGCACTGTTCTTCGCCGCGCTCGCCAGCGGCGATATGGACAAGGCCGCCGACGCGTTGGCCAAAGTCAAAGCGTTGCAAGGCGACAATGCAGTGACCGGCAATCTCGAAGGGCTGCTGCACCTGGCGAAGACCGAGCTGCCGCAGGCGCAGGCCACGTTCACCGCGTTGACCCAGAAATATCCCGATTTCGCGCCGGCCAAGGTCAATCTCGCACGGGTCGACGCCATGTTGGGTGACCAGCCCAAAGCCGAAGCCCTACTGGCGGAGGTTCTGGCGAAGGCTCCGACGGCCGAGCCGGCGCTGACCATGGCGGTGTTTTACAAAATGCAGAGTGGCCACATGCCTGAGGCGATCGACCTCATGCTGAAGGCACATGCGGCGGCCCCGGCCACGCCCGGCATCACCGCGAATCTTGGCGAGTTGTATATTCGCGCGGGACAGCCGCAAAAGGCGCTCGACCTCGCGCTGGCCGAAAAGCCCCCGACGGCGAATTCGGTCGAAATCGAGAGCCTTAAAGCCGCTGCCTATCTGGCACTTGGTCAAAAGAAAGAGGCGCGCGACGCCTACACCGATTTACTGAAGCAGGACGCCAACGTGCTTGGCGCCCGCCGCCAATTGGTCGCGCTGCTGATCGAGGCCGGGGATTTCGAATCCGCGCGTTCGGTGTTGACTGCCGGGATCGCCATCGCCCCCAGAAACTACCAGCTTTATCAGGATCTTGCCATGATAGATCTGAAGTCGACCGGAGTCGAAGCGGCGCTCGCGACTGCCGATCGGCTGATCAGTCAGGACCGTGATTTCGCTGACCTGCGGGCGCTGAAGGGCGACTTGTATTTGGCCGCGAACCGGCCCGGTGACGCGGTCGATGCCTATCAAAAGGAGTTCCAGGCCAATCCCTCCGGCCTGCTGGTCACCCGGCTCGCCGGAGCCGAGATTCGGGCCGGCCGCGTCGACGATGCGACCAACCTGTTGATCGAATGGGTCGCGCAGCACAATGACGACTTCGGCGTCCAGCGGCAGCTGTCGGAGATCATGCTCGGGGCCGCACGGTATCCTGAAGCGGCACATTATCTGGAACAGTTGCTGAAGCAGAAGCCGTATGACGCCATCGCGCTGAACAACCTCGCCTGGATCTATCAGCAGCAGGGCGATGCGCGAGCGTTGGCGACGGCGCGGCGGGCTTATGTGCTGTCACCCAATGCGCAGACGGCGGATACGTTGGGCTGGATCCTGGTGACCACCGGCGACGCGGCCAATGGCGTGGCGCTGCTGCGCCAGGCGGAAACCGAGGCGTCGAATGATCCGCGTGTGGTGTACCATTACGCCGTCGCGTTGAAGGACACCGGCGATAAAAACGAGGCGATCAAGCAGCTGACCGTCATCGTCGGCATGAAAGGTCCGGAGAAGGAAAAGGCCGATGCGCAAAAGTTGCTGACCGACCTGAAAGGGTCCTGAACGTTGGGGGACCGGGTTGATATTGGGCCGAAATAAGCAAGCCAAGAGATTCAAACACAGATACACACAGATAACCACAGATATGCACAGATATTCTCTTGGCACCGGTGGGTGTGAGACTGAACTGACCTGCGCGTTGGCCCGAGCAGGTCCCTCAGGATGCTATCTGTGCATATCTGTGGCTATCTGTGTGCATCTGTGTTAAAATCTTTAGGCGGCCGCGCCACCGGTACTGTTCCGGTCATGGTGTGGTCAGCTGCCACGATTGGGTGGCAATGATCCCCTGATGCCCATTCGGTTGCTGACCTTCTCGACGTTGTTCCCCAGCAATGCGCGGCCCAATCACGGCGTGTTCGTGGAGAACCGCCTGCGCCACCTGGTCGCGAGTGGTGCGGTGAGCAGCGACGTTGTCGCCCCTGTCCCATGGTTCCCGAGCGCGCATCCATGGTTCGGCGATTGGGCGGTCAACGCTCGCGTCGTCACGCAGGAAACCCGACATGGACTGATTGTGCGACACCCGCGTTTTCCGGTGCTTCCCAGGTTCGGCATGTCGCTGGCGCCAGTGCTGCTGTACCGCGCAATGCTGCCGATGGTGCGGCGGTTGATCGCAGAAGGTCCCGGGTTTGATGCGATCGATGCGCATTACCTTTACCCCGACGGTGTGGCTGCGGTCTGGTTGGGGCAGCATTTTGGCCTTCCGGTGGTGCTGACAGCGCGAGGCACCGATGTCAGCCTGATTCCGCAATTCGCGCGGCCTCGGCGATTGATTTTGCAGGCGATTGCCGGGGCCGCCGCGGTGATCGCGGTGAGCGCCGCGTTGCGTCAGGCACTGATCGAGATCGGTGCGCCTGAGGCGAAAATCTCCGTGTTGCGCAACGGTGTTGACACCACGGTCTTCCGGCCGCCCGCTGATCGCCCCGCCGCCCGCGCGGAGCTGGGTTTCGTCAGGCCAACGCTGATTTCCGTCGGCCTGCTGATCGAACGCAAAGGCCATCACCGAACCATCGAGGCGATGACGCAATTGCCAGACTTCGACCTGGTCATCATAGGCGAAGGGCCGGAGCGCGACCGGTTGAACGCTTTGGTCTTGCGCTCTGGCCTTGGCGATCGGGTGCGGCTGGCTGGTCCCCGTCCGCATGCCGAACTGCCGCTGTGGTACGGCGCCGCCGACGCGTCTGTCCTGTCGTCGTCTCGCGAAGGTTGGGCCAATGTGCTGCTCGAATCCATGGCTTGCGGCACGCCGGTGGTCGCCAGCCCGATCTGGGGCAACCCCGAGGTGGTGCGTTCCCCGGCCGCCGGCGTAATCACCCGCGAGAATTCGGCTGACGGCATCGCCGAGGCCGTGCGCCGGCTGTTCGCCTCGCCGCCTTCCCGCGAGGCAACCTGGGCCTATGCCGAACCGTTCAGTTGGGACGAGACGACTGCCGGCCAACTGGCGGTGTTTCGCCGGGTGATCGCGGAGCGGGGCGGCTGATGCGGGGTAACTGACTGCGGGGTGGCTGACTGGCAATCGTTGCCGGCTTCGGTAGAGTCGCGCCGAAGGAGCAGTCATGCACGTCGCCACCTCGTCCGCGTTCAAGGAGAACGCACACCGCGCTCTGGCCGATACCGGCCTGCAACGGGCCCTGGCCCGCAGCGGCTCGAGCTTTATTGCCCGCCGTGCCGCCGCAGTGGCTGCTCTGCCCGAGTTTGAGCAACTGCGTGACACCGCCCGCGACATCAAGAACCACACATTGGGAAACCTGGATTTCTACCTGGAGGCATACGAGGCGAAGGTTCTGGCAGCCGGCGGCCAGGTGCACTGGTGCGCCGATGCCGAGGCGGCACGGACCGCCGTGCTGGAGATTTGCGAGAATGCCGGGGCGCGCACCGTCACCAAAGGCAAGTCGATGATCGGCGAAGAAATCGCCATCAACGAACACCTGGAACGGCACGGGATCGAACCGGTGGAGACCGATCTCGGCGAATACATCATCCAGCTGCGTCACGAATTGCCAAGCCATATTATTGCTCCGGCGTTTCATTTGAACATGGAGGATTGGGAGGAGGCATTCCGCAAATCTCACACCGATTTGCCGGCTGATCGCGTGTTCGCCGAGCGCCGCGACATCCTGACGGAGGCCAGGGGGAAATTGCGGTCGCGGTTTCTGGCCGCCGACGTCGGCATTACCGGGGCGAATTTCCTGATTGCCGAGACTGGCAGCAGTGTGATCGTCACCAATGAGGGCAACGGCGATCTGACGCAGACCCTGCCTCGGGTGCACATCGTGCTGGCAAGCATTGAGAAAATCGTGCCGACGATTGAAGACTGTATGTCGCTGCTGCGGGTGTTGGCCCGCTCGGCGACCGGGCAGGATTTTTCAGTCTACACCACGTTCTCGACCGGCGCGCGGAGAGCAGGCGACCTGGATGGGCCCGAGGAATATCACGTGGTGCTGCTGGACAATGGCCGGTCCGCCATGATCGGCTCTGAATTCCAGGACATGTTGCGCTGTATCCGTTGCGCAGCGTGCATGAACCACTGTCCGGTTTATGGTGCGGTGGGTGGTCACGCTTATGGCTGGGTTTATCCGGGTCCAATGGGTGCAGTGCTGACGCCGGGTCTGATCGGCGTAGAGCAGGCCGGACATTTGCCGAATGCCTCGACCTTCTGCGGTAAATGCGAAAGCGTCTGTCCGGTGCGCATTCCGTTGCCGAAACTGATGCGGCATTGGCGAGAGCGGGAATTCGAACGCCATTTAACCCCGGCTGCGGTGCGTTGGAATTTGCGACTGTGGGGGTTCGTGGCACGGCGGCCGTTGCTGTATCGTATGGTTACCCGTGCAGCCGTTTTGGGGCTGGGTTGGTTAGGCCGCAAGCGCGGCCGATTTTCGCGCATGCCATTTGCCGGAGGTTGGACCGAGGTGCGCGATCTGCCGGCGCCCGAAGGCGACACGTTTTTCGCGCGTTACGCGCGAGAACAGCGGTCGCGGCCACTGTCGTGAGCAAGGATGGCATTCTGGCGGCGATCCGTCGCGGCTTACGTCGTGGCGCCCTGCCCGAGGATCAGGCGGCAATGTTGTGCGGCCGGCTGGACCGTCATCCCAGGCAATTGATCCCGGCGCGTAGCCGGCTGCCGCACGGCGAGCAGGTCGATTTGTTTGTCAGCAATGTGGAAAAAGAGTTCGGCTCGGTTGCGCGCGTCGTCAGCGCCGACGCGGTGCCGGGCGCGGTCGCCGATTATCTCGCCGCGCAGAACCTGGCCGGCAAGCTGGTCATGGCGCCGCATCCGGAGTTGCGGGCGATCGACTGGTCGTCTCGGCCGTTGCTGGAAATTCGCGAGGGCCGCGCCGAGGGCTCCGACATGGTCAGCGTGCAACATGGCTTTGCTGCGATCGCCGAGACGGGTACGCTGATGTTTCCCTCCGCCGCGGAACGGCCGACGACGCTGAACATATTGACCGATACCGAGATCGTCGTGCTGCGCGCGTCCCGCGTTGTCGGCGCTTATGAGGAGGCGTGGGACTTATTGCGGTCCGAGATCGGTGCAATGCCGCGCAATGTGATGCTGGTTACGGGACCGTCACGCTCGGCGGACATCGAGCAGGCACTGGAACTTGGCGCGCATGGTCCGCGACGATTGCATGTGGTGCTAATTGAGGATGCAGGGAGTAGCGAAGGTCCGACATGAGGGCACCCGCCGCAGTGGCACGGTCGCACATCGTCGTTGCGAGCGAAGCGATCTCCATGCTCAGAGATTGTTTAGCGTCCCTCGCAATGACAGGGGGAAGGCTTCCATTACCGAAACGGTGCCGGTGTCGCCTCCCGGAACGGTGTGCCGGATTCGGCCAGTTCACGCAACAGGCGCGACGGCGCCCAGCGTTCGCCATATTGCTGGTGCCAGCTGGCGATTTGCGCGTAGACGTTCTTAACCCCAATCCCGTCAGCCCAGTACATGAGCCCGCCGCGATAGCGCGGGAAACCAAAACCGTGCAGCCACATCACGTCGATGTCGCTCGCGCGGTAAGCCTTGCCCTCCTCCAGGATGCGGCAGGCTTCGTTAACCGATGAGAACAACAGCCGATGTAAGATCTCGGTGTCGGTGAACGACTTCTGCGGCACACCGAGTTCGGCTGCAACGGATTTGATAATGGCAGCGACTTCGGGATCGGGATGCGGCGTGCGGTCGCCCTTTTCGTACTTATACCAACCGGCGCCGGTCTTCTGCCCGTAGCGTCCGAGTTCCACAAGCTTATCAGCAATCGGCAGCTTGCGATAATTAGGATTCTCCGCCGCCCGTCGCCGCCGTCCGGCGGCACCGATATCGAGACCGGCGAGGTCGCCGACCGCGAATGGGCCCATCGGATAACCGAAATCGACCATCACCTTGTCGACCTGTTCCGGCAGGCAACCTTCCTCCAGCAAGATGACCATCTCAGCATTGAACGGCGCGCGCGAGCGGTTGGCGACGAAACCATCCGTATTGCCCGCCATCGCCGGGATCTTGCCGATCTGCTTCCCCAACGCCATGGCGGTGATCAGGGTTTCCGGAGATGATTTCGATCCGCGCACGACCTCGAACAGTTTCATGACGTTTGCCGGCGAGAAGAAATGCGTGCCAGCCACATTCTGTGGCCGTTTTGTCACCGCGGCGATCTGGTCGACGTCCAGCGCCGAGGTGTTGGAGAACAGCAATGCCCCCGGCTTCATCACTTCATCCAGCTTCGCGAAGATCGGCTTTTTGACGTCCATTTCCTCGAACACCGCTTCGATGACGACGTCGCAGTCCTTGATGTCGTCGTACCCGGCGACTGGGTGGATGCGGGCGAGGCGGCGGTGCATCTCATCGTCTTTCAGGCTGCCGCGCCTGACCGAGGTTGCATAATTCGACCGGATCCGTTCCATGCCGCGATCGAGCGCTTCCTGCGTCGCATCTATGATCTTCACGTCATAACCGAAATCCGCAAACGACATGGCTATGCCGCCGCCCATGGTACCAGCCCCGACCACCGCCGCATTGTTCAGGTTGCGCGGTTTCGTGCCGGACGGAATATCAGGCAACTTCGCTGCCTCGCGTTCGGCGAAAAACGCGTAACGCAGCGCCTTGGCCTCGTCGGCGTTGACGAGTTCCTGGAACAGTTCGCTTTCGCGTTGCATGCCCTGATCGAACGGCAACGTCGCGGCGGCCTCGACCGCAGCGATGCAATTATACGGCGCCTTTTGGTTGCGCGCCCGGCGCGCGATCGATTTGCGCATTGCCTCGAACACTTCAGGCCCGGCGTGGCATTCTTTATCTCGAACGCGCGGCAATGGGCGGATGCCGGCGATCTTGCGTGCATAGGCTACGGCGCTTCGGCGCAGATCGGCGCCGTCGGGCAGCACTTCGTCCAGAATGCCCAGAGTCTTTGCTTCCGGAGCCGGAACGTGACGGCCGGAGACAATCATCTCAAGTGCGGTTTGCACGCCGGTCAGGCGCGGCAGACGCTGTGTACCGCCGCCGCCGGGCAAAATGCCAATCAGTACTTCCGGCAATCCGACTTTTGCCGACGGAACCGCGATGCGATAATGGCAACCCATCGCGTTTTCCAGCCCGCCGCCGAGAGCGTAACCGTGGATCGCGGCGACCACCGGTTTCGGCGACCGGTCCATGACATCATAGGTCCGCTCGCCGACTGGCATACGCTTACGGTTGGCGTCGAAGCCGCGGATATCCGCACCGGCAATAAAGCTGCGGCCATCGCCCATCAGCACCATCGCCAAGACCTCCGGATCGGCATTCCCCGCATTGAGGCATTCGATGATGCCCTCTGCCA
>Ga0187862_10002270_pt1 | contig 19644 bp, 19 predicted proteins | sample June2016WEW_10_1_FD_133003 | JGI IMG/M metagenome (GOLD analysis project Ga0187862, IMG submission 133003) | Peatland microbial communities from SPRUCE experiment site at the Marcell Experimental Forest, Minnesota, USA - June2016WEW_10_150 | ecosystem: Environmental > Terrestrial > Soil >...
ACTGCGGCCGCTCTGGGAAAACGCAGAGCGAGTGCGGACCCTGGTCTCACACCCGTGGCTCGTCGAGCAAGTAAACGTTTCCGTAGCCAGAAATAGTGCAATTACGGACTAGAAATGGTATAAGAGCAATAACATACCGATGACAATCGCAGGCTCTTGGTATGATGCTGCAACCTTAGCGGATCAGCGAAGATCACAGGCGTGGTATCACAAAATAGTCATGGGAACTTACCAGATGTCGGTTGCATATCGTGATGATTCATACACGGGCAGTTGGTCAACACTCCAGGATTCTATTTGGAATTGGGGCACGGACATCAGCTTCTATTGGGGGGATATTACTCTTGACGAACAACGGGTATATCCGTGAAAAAGACGCTCTTTGCCATTTTAATGTCGGCGGCGTTTGCCAATGCTCAAGGGAGACTCGAAATGCCAAGCTACGGGGCACCGCTGCCGACCGCGACATTCCAACTCAGCAACTCGATCCCAAAATCAAAGTTGGCATTGATGCCAGCAAAACTTGCCGTTTTTGTGAAGACCGGAAGGCCCATTGCATTCCCGATGGCGCTTCTGGTGTGCTCCATCCCCGCCAGTGATGGTTTGTCGGTGGTAAGTTTGCCGCCCCTCGCGACGGCGCAGTTGTCGCAGCTTGGATTCCATTGGAACCGGCGGCGGCAAGTTTGGCAGCACCCGTGCGGCCAGTTCCGCCCCGGCGCTTGGATTGACCCCCGCGACAAATATCCCACCTTTTACCCGGCGGATTAGTCGCTAAGGAGCAACCACCATGAAACGCAACAAACGCCGCTTGCCCGTACCGCAGCATGAGTTTTTGTTCACGCGACAAGCGTTTAATCTCTTTACTGAGGCGACGCTGGACGGGGACCGAATCACCCGGGAACGAGCCGAAGCCGACCGCGCCCGCCGTGCCGCAGAAACCGCGCAAGCCCGTCTGTTCACTTCTCAAAACTCCCAATGAAAGCCTTTTCTCCATTCCGTCTCCGCGCCGGCGACATGATCCGCTTTCACGGCCAGCCGTGCCGGGTTCCGCCGTTGTCGCCTTGACCAATCAACCCCGCGAATTCACGACGCTTTTTGGCGTGCGTGTCCGCATCCAACCCAAACCCGGCTTGGTTCGCATCTCGCCACAATCCGACGTTCCCATTCTTAACCGTTGAATCTCGAAACACTTACGCGGCTGGACTGGCAGCGGTTCAGCCGTTATTCCGTCGTTGGGCACTGCCGCCGTCCCCAAACCCCGACGCCGGGCCTCATGCCGGCCCAGACCCGCGCCAGACGGCAAACCCTCATGGGATCCAATTCCGCTCGCGCTGGCCTTCACGCTCCGCGCCCTTTCCGCTGGACGGAAAGGAAAGTGAATTGGACACCAAAATGGACACCATTTTGGACACCAAACGAGTTACGACTGATACCCCAAAATAGTGACGGAATAGTGTTGACTTTTGGATGGATTCACGGCATATTTTGCCTCGTAAATGCAGTGCGAATTTTGTTCGCAACCTCTTCATTTGGTGCAATTACCGAATGGAGCGCCAGAACGGCCAAATAGCCCGATTCCGACAACTGGCTCCATTTCCACTGTGTTGTGACACAATGGGTTGAGAAGGAAAACGCGGCGGTGGACACCCAAATGGACACCACTCTGGTAAGGATGCCAGAATCCTGCCACAATACTGGCAGAATGCCGCCACTACTCGCTAAACCTTATAGTCCCATTCCTTGCGGTAGGGCGTGTCCACAAAGTCGTTGGCCTGCTCGTCGTTGGTGAATCTCATGGCCTTGGAGTCCCAGAGAAGGACCTTTGCCTCTCGCCGGTTGCGGCCCCCTCCTGCCCCGCTGCCTTTCCCGGCCTCGCCGACGGCGGGCGCGTCAGGCATGCTGTACCTGCGCTGCGCCAAGGCTCCGATCAAGGCGAATTCCGTCAGCCCGCAGGCGAACTCGACGGGCGTAATGGACTTCTGGCCGGCTTTGCACTGCCGCACCCACTCGGTGTAATGATCCGGTTTTTCGCATCGTGGCAGGCATGGATCGGGCTGCTTGAAGTCCTTGAAACGGTTCTCCGGCAAGAGCCAGCCGCCTGGAAGCCCTCGAACCTGCTGGCCCGGCCGGGGTTGGGCGCCGAAGGGCAGCCATGGGTTGCCGCCGTAATACGCGGAAATCTGAACTCCTTTTTCTCCCACAAACATGATTCCGCTCCCTGGCATCGCCACCTCCGCGGGCATGCTCGGCGGCCGGGGCGGCGTCAGTCCGCCATCGTAAAAGAACACCATCGCATCCGGGTGGTTGCCGCGGGCGGGAAGGTGCCACTGCACGATGTTGGCGATGCTCATGCACTCGGTGTTTTCCACGCGGCCGGCCAGCGAGAAGGCCTGGCAAGCTGTGGCCGTGACCCAGTCCGGCGCCCCCATCTCGAGCTCATCATGGAACATCTGTAGCGCATGGCAGCCGAAGTCGCCCACCGTGCCCGTGCCGAAGTCCCACCAGGGACGCCAATTGCCGTAATGGTAGGTCTTATGGTACGGCCGTGCCGGAGACGGGCCGCACCACTGGTCCCAGTTCATCCCCGCAGGCGGCGTTTGGGCCTCCGCCGGCCGTTCCAGCCCGCTGGGGCTGTAAGTGCCGGTCCAGAAGTGTATCTCGTATATCGGCCCGATAACCCCGCTCAACAGCAACTCCGTGGTGGCCCGGGCATAGGAGGTGCGCGAATCCTGTATGCTCGCCTTGGTGGTTGCTTTTGAGGCAAGCACCGCTGCCTTGACCTTCCGGGCCTCGGCGATCGTGCGCGTGATCGGCTTGGCATTGTAAAGGTGCTTGTTCATGGCCAGCCCCGCCAGCGCCAGGTGCGAATGCCAGTGGTCCGGCGTCGCCACGATCAGTGCGTCAAAGTTCTTCTCCTCCTTGTCGAACATCTCCCGGAAGTCTTTATAAAGTCTGGCTCTGGGATAGAGCTTGAACACCGGCGCGGAAAACTCGTGGTCCAGATCGCAAAGCGCGACGATCTCTTCGTCCTTGCACCCGGCCAGATAGTTCTTGCCCATGCCGCCCACGCCCACGCAGGCGATCCTGAGTTTGTCGCTGGGCGCCTGGTCGCTGGTGCCGCCCAACACATGCCGCGGGACCACCAGCGGCGCCATGCCCGCGGCGACAAGAAAGGCGCGCCGGGAGATTTGCAGCGGGGTTTTGGGCGGCTTTGGGCCGGCTGGCTGGCCTGCCTCCCTTTCACCATCCGGTTTCGACGCCTTCTGCTCATCGGTTACAAGTGGGTCGTGATGATGGCTCGCTGGCGGCGCGGACCGCGCGTTCGTCGTATTATTATGATCCGGGGATTTCATATTTCATTTTGTGTTGTTGAATCGAATTCTTGAAAGGAACCTGGCTCTTCCCCACCGTCCCATCACTTGCGTTGCGCCGGCGAGGGAGAATTGGTTGCTGGTCCCACTCATCATCACCGCACGATAACAAGATTGCCCGGCTTGGCCAGCCCCTATTTCTTCAAGTGCCCGGAAACCCGCTCAACCTCTTCCAGGCGGGCGCGCCCGGGTCCCCGCAAGCCCTGGAATTGACATCACAGGGCTACTGCGTGTCCAGGCCGACATTGGTGATGTCTAGTTGCTGAAGGGCGTCCAGCACTTTGATCATCCCCTGGTATTCCACGTCGTCCGAGCCTCTGACCACCACTTTCGGAGCGTCGTCCGCCGCAAACAAATCCTTGAATCTGAACATGATGTCGGCGTCGGAAATATATTTGTCATTCAGGAACACTTGAGCTTTGTCATCCACCACGATGTGGTTGATGATCGGCTTCGGCTTATTGGGATCGGGGGGCTTCGGTTTGTCCGTCGAGGGCAGGCTCATCTGCAGGGCGTTGATCATCTGCGGCGTGGTGATGATGAAGATGACCAGCAGCACGAACACCAAGTCGAGCAACGGGGTGATGTTCAACTCGTTCATCGTGCTGTGACCGCGCCGGGATGTTTTTTTCATTATTGTTGGGTCACAGGCTCAAGGCTCTGAACGTCGAAGCGCACCACCACCCGGTCAGGAAAGTTGGTGGGCAGGGGCGCCTTGATCGGCCCGGTGCTGGCGATGGCCTTGAGCACCGAGTTGTCCCATTCCTTTTGGCCGGAAGTTTTCTTAAAGCCCGTGTTGGTGATCTTTCCCTTCTTATCCACCGCGATTTCCACCTCCGCCACATTGGTGTGGTCGTCCATGCCCTTGGGGCGTTCCCAGTTCAGTTGCAGGGCATTTTGCAGCAGTTCTTTGTAAAGTTGCCGCGGGTCCGACGTGGATACCACTTCCCGGCCCCCGCTAAAATCCAGCGTCGGCGCCTCCGCCGCGGGGGGCGCCATGGCGGCCGGCGCCGAGGACGCTGAGGGCACGACCACTTTGGGCTGCTCAATGTGCGCTATCTGCGGAGTTTTTGTGCTCTCTTCAATCTTGGGCGCAATCACCTTCGCCGGCTCCACCGGTTTGGGTTTTTCTGGCGGCTTTTCCTTCGGGACCAAATCCACCGCAAAGGTCTTCATCGTCGAGCCCATATACCCCTGGCGGGCGGCAAAATAAAGAACCCCCACGAGGATCAGCCCGTGAAAAACTCCGGAGATCAGGAGATTCACCTTCGGGGAGTTGCGCTTTTTTCGTTGTTGCGTTCCGACCAGCATGCGTCTGCCTCCGGTTATTTCTTGTTCGCCGCCTCCGTGGCCAGATCCACTTTCAAAACGTTGACCGACTGGCACACATCCAGCACGGCGCGGATTTGGCGGTACTTGGTCTTGCTGTCGCCCCGCACGATCACACTCGTGTTCGTGTCTTCGATTCGACAATTCAGAAGTTCGTCGTGCAATCCATTCAAATCCAGTTTCATTTTGTCCAGCCACATCGTTCCATCGGTTTGAACAGTGATGTAACGCACGCTGTGCGGCGGGTCCTTCTGATGCTTGGTGGCATCCGGCAGCTTCATCTTTATGTCATTGGCCAGCGGCGTGGTGGTCAGGATGAAGATCACCAGCAACACAAAAGCCAGATCCAGCAGCGGAGTAATGTTCAACTCCGTCAGCGTGTGGTGCGCCGAGGCAGAGCACTTTTTCATGGCGGCGGTCCGGCTGTCAGGTGACGGTGTATTCGGGTTCCTTGGGCTGGGCGGGGCTGTCGCGCCGCAACGCGCCCACAATCCGGGTCGCCAGCACCTCGTTGGCGGCTTGGAGCTCCTCCGAAAGCGGGCGGCTGTCCACGTACCGGTGTTCGATCTGGTTGGCAAAGCGCGAGGCGAATCCGTCCAGTTCCTGCGTGATCGCCCGGATGGTCGTCACCATGAAGTTGTAGCTGAACATCGCCGGAATGGCCACCAGCAAGCCAATCACCGTGCAGATCAATGCCCCCGCCACACCGGGGGCCATGGCCGTGATGCTCGCTCCTCCCGCGGTCGCAATCCCGGCAAATGTCTCCATCACGCCCCAGACCGTGCCCAGCAATCCGATAAACGGCCCCCCGGCCACCGCCGTGGATAGGACGATCATGCCCCTCTCCAAGGACATGGCTTCCCCCCCCGCGGCTTCTTCCATCACCACTTTCACAGCCTCGAACGAGGCGGAGCTGATCCGCGTCGTCACCGCGCGAGCCAGATAATCGGTGTTGCCGGCGGCACTGGCCGGGCTGGGTGGCGGCGCCTTGCGCGGTTCCACCTTCACCGGATTGTTCTTCAACTGGTAATCCAGTTCGTCCGCCCCGCGGATGTAGAGCTGGTAGGCCGGAGCCCCGTCATACTCCTCGCCCTTGCGCTTGATGTCCAATGGATCGCGCGTCGAAGCGTAGGCCGCGAAAAATCTCTTGGCCGCCTTTCTCGCGATATAAAGCTGCCGCGCCTTGGTGATGATGATCGTCCAACTGAAAAGCGACAGAATCAGCAGCGCCGACATTGTTGTCTTGCCTTCCGGCGTGGCCATCTTGATGGCGAAGGACAGGGCGCTGGCGGCAAGAACAGGGGTCTGATGAAATAATAACATGGTATTTAGTGTGGCGTTCGCGGAACCCCACGGACGCGAGCTTATACCCCTCTTGTGACGAAAATGCGTCAAAATGGAAACGATTGAGTGAATTTGCCCCAGGCCGAAAAACGCCCCAAAGGGTTGCCGGACTCATCAGTCGCCCAAACTGGTGCCCACCAGCCGGGCGCTGGTGATCCAGGGATGGTCCAATGGAACGATCTTGCGCTTGCCGGCGACTTTTTCCAAGGGGACCGGTTCTGTCTTGTCCCCGCGCGCCGCCACCATCACCCCATAGATCCCCTGGTTGATCAAATCGGCGCAGGCCGTGCCCAGACGGGTGGCCAGCAGCCGGTCCACCGCCGATGGGGAGCCGCCCCGCTGAACATAGCCAAGGATGGTGACCCGCGATTCCAAGCCGGTCAAACTTTCCAGTTCTTTGGCCAGGCGCAACGTGTTCCCCGCATGGCGCGCCTGCCACCCGGCGATGGTGGCTTTGGCTTTCTTGCGTTGCAGCTTGGTTTTGGCCTCCTGTTTGCGCTGGTCGGCGGCATGAAATTGGGCCGCCTCGCCAACGCTCATCGCGCCCTCGGCGACCGCGACCACGCTGAAATGTTTGCCCGTCCGGCTGCGCTGCCGGATCGCTTCGGCCACTTTCTCCACGTCGTAAGGGATTTCCGGCAGCAATACCACATCGGCCCCGCCGGCGATGCCCGCTCCCAAAGCCAGCCAGCCGGCGCGATGCCCCATGATCTCCACCACCACAATGCGATAATGGCTGTGCGCGGTGCTGTGCAGCCGGTCAATCGCCTCGGTGGCGATGCCCAGCGCCGTATCGTAACCAAAGCTTATATCCGTCATCGCAACGTCGTTGTCAATGGTCTTGGGAAGGGTGATCACGTTGAGCCCTTTTTCCTTCAGGTATAGCGCGTTTTTTTGAGTGCCCCCTCCTCCCAGGCACACCAGCGCGTCGAGATGATGTTTTTGGTAGTTGGCGATGATCGTTTCCGAGACGTCTATTTCCTTCCCCCCGACGAGCATGCGGCGCGGTTTGTCGCGGCTGGTGCCCAGGATGGTTCCCCCGATGGTCAGGATGCCCGAAAGGTTCTCCAGGGCCAGCGGGGCCGTGCGGTTCTCCATCAAACCCCGGAATCCGTCGCGAAAGCCAATGACCTGCATGCCAAAAATCCCCTGGGCCGCTTTGCCGACGCCGCGGATGGCCGCGTTGAGCCCGGGGCAATCGCCCCCGGAGGTCAGAATGCCAATGTATTTGGCCGCATCTTTGCTCATTTTTTGGATGGGCTGCGGCGGAGCCAGCTTTGCAGACGCTCCCCGAATGGGCCGGGTTTTTGCCCAAAAACCTTTCTGCCCAGCTTGAAACCCTCCTTTTGCAGCCGGCGGCGTTTGGCCGAAATGAGCCTGGCCAGCCGGCGGTAATCGCGGGCCGGGCGCGCCGCGTCCTCCCGCCTCAGCACTTGCAGGACCAGGAACAGGTCGTGGTCATCGCCCAGCGCCTGACATAATTGCTCGGTGCGCTGGATCATCGTCCCGGCCTTTTTGGAGCAGAGGCGTTCAATTAAATCCAAGCCGTGCCCCAAAGTCTTGGCCTGCTTGCGCCATTCGTGCAGGTTTTCCGGGGTCCGATTGCGGCGGGCGGCCTTGAGGGCGGCCCGGCCGCGCTTGTAAACTCGTTGCAAGCCTCTTGTCAGATCCTCCGGCGTGGCCCGGCCCGGCGCCAGCGCGGCGAATGTCTCGCGCGATGCCGAAAGCATCTGGCGCACCGCGCGGCGCAAGGCGGGGATTTTCCGGGTGCAGGCCTCCTGCCGGCGGAGGAGGTTTTGTTGGATTCTCTTGGCGGCGGCGTTGCTGGCGGGCAGTTTTCCCAACGCGCGCAACTGGACGTGGACATCGCGCAAGGGAGCGATCTTGCGCCCCGCCGCCGCCAGCCGGCGGTTTTCGCGCCAGAAAACCTCCCTGGGAAAGGCCACCCGTAGCGAACGCAGCAGCGAGCGGAGCCGTTTGAGCGATTTGCGCGTGTTGTGCATCGCCTGGGCGCGATTGCGCCGCCGCAGCTCGCTCATCGCCAGCGCGATCTCCTCCGCGGCGATCCGCCCCAGCGCGGCGGAAAGCGCCTCATTTTTTTCAATGCGGTAGCTCATAGGGACGGGTCAGGGGTATCACATCCGGCGCCTGTACCAAAGGCATCAATATGTTACATTCAAGTTACAATGGCAATCTAATCCTCCTCTTTGAAAAACACGCCCGCCTTCAAACTCCCTATTCCCCAGTCCTCCACGATCTTCACTCCCGCCCGCCCTTCCCTGCCGGGTCCCAATGCCGGCGGCTGCCTGCCGCCTCCGGGCGGCCCTTTTCCCCCTTTGCCATCCCCTCAACGCGGGCGTTTGGATAGGCGGCCGAGCTGGCGCGGGGTCAGCAGCCAGCACAGGCTGGCGCATTTCCCGAAACGCAGGTTCTCCACGGCCAGCTTGCAGAGGGCGCCCTTCTTCAAATCTATGGCCAGCCCGGCATGGCCCGTGAGCAGATGGGAGATCAATCCGCTCAGAAACGGTTCGTGGCCGACCAGCACGATGTTTTCCAGACGCGCGAAGTTCTCCGTGATTTCGGCGATCAAAGCCTCAGGTTGCGCGTCGGCGGCCAGATGGTTGGTCTCAAATAGTTTCTTGGAATCGAACGATTCGGCCAGGATCTCGGCCGTGCGCAAGGCGCGCAGATACGGGCTGGTCAGAATGAGGTCAAAGGACAAATCCAGTTTCCGGATGCCGGCGGCGGCCTGCTCCATGGTTTTTTCACCCTCGCTGGAAAGCGGACGCTTGCTGTCCGGCCGGTATTTCGGGCTGCGGGGACAGGCCTTGGCGTGGCGGAGAATGAAGAGGTTCACGGTTTGTTGGCTTCATGCCGGATGTCCCGCGCTTCGCACAGATAGACCACCTCCTGCGCGATGTTGGTCGCGTGGTCGGCCACCCGCTCCAGGCATTTGGAGACCGTCATCAGGTGAAGACAGCGGGTGATCGTGGAGGGGTCTTCGACCATGAAGCTGGATAGTTCCCGGTACACTTGGCGGTTCAGGGCATCCACTTCCTTGTCGCGGGGGATCACGGTGCGGGCCAGTTCGGCCTTCCGGTTCACGAACGCGTCCAGCGATTCCTTGAGCATGGTCAGCGCAATGGCCGCCATGCGCGGGATGTCAATGTAGTTCTTGAGTTGAGGCTCCGCGTTCAATTCCATCGCCCGCCGCGCGATCGTCGTGGCTTCATCGCCGATCCGCTCGAGGTTCTGCGAGATTTTCATCGCCACAGTGATCAGCCGCAGGTCCGTCGCCAGCGGCGCCTTGGAAAGCAGGTTGATCGCCATGTCGTCAATGTCAATTTCATACTGGTCCATGATGTCGTCGTTGTCCTGCACCTGCTCGGCCAGTTTGTCATTGCGGTCCACGATGGCCTGCAGCGCCTGGTTCAGCGCGCTCTCCGCGTAGCTGCCCATCATCAGAAGCGTTTCCTTGAAGTGGGCCAGATCTTCGTCAAAATATCTCTGCATACTCGCTCCTTATTGCCTCCTCAACCAAAACGCCCCGTCACGTAATCCTCCGTCTGCTTCTTTGAAGGATTTGTGAACAACCGGCCCGTCGCGTCGAATTCTATCAGTTCCCCGATGTAAAAAAAGGCCGTCTGATCGGATATTCGCGCCGCCTGCTGCATGTTATGTGTCACTATAACAATGGTAAACTGCTCTTTCAACTGGAGAATCAATTCCTCGATCTTGGCCGTCGCCAGCGGGTCCAGCGCCGAGGCCGGCTCGTCCATCAGCAGCACTTCCGGCTCTATGGCCAGCGCCCGGGCTATGCACAGCCGCTGCTGCTGGCCTCCCGATAGGCTCATCGCGTTGGCGTGCAGCCGGTCCTTCACTTCGTCCCACAGCGCCGCCATGCGTAGCGAGCGTTCCATCCGTTCCTGCAGCAGGCTCCTCTGCCTCACCCCGTTGAGCCGCAGCCCCACGGTGGCGTTCTCCTCGATCGTCATCGTCGGAAAGGGGTTCGATTTCTGGAACACCATCCCCACCCGCCGCCGCACCAGCGTCGCGTCCACCTCCTTGCCGTAAAGGTCCTGCCCGAATAGCGTGATGCGCCCTTCCACCCGCGAGCCGGCCACCAGATCGTGCATCCGATTTAAGCTCCGCAGGAAGGTGGACTTCCCGCACCCGCTCGGCCCGATGATCGCCGTCACCGCTTTGGACGGGATTTGCAGCGAGATGTCCCGCAGCACATGGTGCGCCCCAAACCACACGTTCAGATGCCGCACCTCGAAGGTCGCCGGCTTCCCCGCCGCCTGCGCCGGCGCCGGAGGCGGTGGCTCAGACTGCGCGGAGGGTGTGATTTTCAAGGCGGGCAACTGGGGTTGTGGAGTCATGCAATCACTATTTCACCAGGTGTGGCGCTGAGCCGCGGGTCATGATTCTGACCCCGACGTTCAGAGCCAGGGCAAAGAGGATCAACACCAAGGCTCCCGCCCAAGCCTGGCGGTTCTGGTCGGGAAAGGGCGAATTGGCATAGTTGAATATCTGCAAGGTCATCGCGTTGATCGGTTCGGATAGATTGCGGCTCCAGAAATTATTCCCAAGCGCCGTGAAGAGCAGCGGCGCCGTCTCCCCGATCACCCGGGCTCCCGCCAGCAGGATGCCGGTTATCACCCCTCGGCTCGCCGTTTTCAGCACCACGTGCAGCACGATCCTCCAACGCGGGATGCCCAGCGCATAGGCCGCTTCACGATACCCGTTGGGCACCATCGCCAGCATTTCCTCCGTCGTCCGGATCACTATCGGGATCATCATGAATCCCAGCGCCAATCCCCCCGCGTATGCCGAGAAGCCCGTGATCGGCACCACCACCAGCGCCCAGATCACGATGCCCCACACGATGGACGGCGTCCCATTGAGTATATCCGCCGCAAACCGCACCGCCCAACTCAGCCGCCGCCCTCCAAACTCCGAAAGGTAAATCCCTCCCAACACCCCGATCGGCACTCCCACCGCCGCCGCAAGGCCCAGCAATACCAGACTCCCCACCATCGCATTGGCCATCCCCCCGCCGATCTCCCCGGCCGCTTTGGGCAACTGCGTGAAAAAGTTCAGGTCCAGCGAACTGGCCCCCTTCTTGACCAAACTAAACAGTAACAATGCGAGGGGCGCGATGACCACCGCCGCGCACGTCAGACACAGGCCCGATACCATCGAGCTTTTCACTTTGCGCCAACGATGCTGCCAGTTGTTCTTCATGCTCATGCTCCAGAAGATCTCTGCCCGCCTATCGCGCCGATCAACAGATGTGCCACCACATTGGTCGCCACCGTCACCAGCACCAGCATCAAGCCCAACTCAAATAGCGCGCTCAGATACAGTCCCTGCGTCGCTTCGGCGAATTCGTTGGCGATCCCGCTCGCCAGCGTGGCGGCGGGGGCAAAGAGCGACTTCGGTATCTCCTCCCGGTTCCCGATGACCATCATCACCGCCATCGTTTCTCCCAGCGCGCGGCCCAGCCCCAGCATCGCCGCCCCAAATATCCCGCGCGTCGAATATCGCAACACCGCCAGCCTCGTCACTTCCCAGCGCGTGGCCCCCAGCGCGAAGGCCGCTTCCCGCTGCGTATCCGGCACCGCCCGGAACACCTCGCGCGAAATGGAGGTGATGATCGGCACGATCATTATCGCCAGGATCACTCCCGCCGAAAGGATGCACTGCCCGTATATCCGCCCCTGGAACCAAGGCACAATGCCTAACAGCTTTTGCAACGCCGGATAAAAACCGCTTTGCATCCACGGCACCAGCACCAGGATCGCCCATAGCCCAAAGACCACGCTCGGAATCGCCGCCAGCATCTCTATCATGGAAATGGACGGTTGCCGCAGCCAGCCCGGCGCCAGTTCCGTCAAATATACCGCCGTCGCCAGGCTCAACGGCAGCGCGATCAGCAAGGCAATCAGCGACGAAACAAACGTGCCGAATATAAACGGCAGCGCCCCATAGTCCCCGTGCCCAGGGTCCCAATTGGAATGGACAAAAAAATGCCAGCCGAATTTGGCCAGCGATAGCTGCGCCCCGTGCCAGAGCACCCATCCCACCAGCAACAAGAGCACCATCACGAACATCGCCATCACCCACGTCAGCCCCCGAAACACATTATCCGCGACCCTCCCCGGAGGCGCCAGCACAATCCCCACCGGCGGTCCACTCTTTACTAACTCTGCGGCTGCGTTCATAAAGCTCGTTTCTATTGGCAAGCGGGCTTGGCCGCGCCCCCAAAAGTTTGCGCTCCAATTGATTTTAGGCAAAAACTAATAGCTGATCGTCTCGATTTCCTTGAGCACCCGCGTCTTCAATGCCTGCGGCAACGGCGCATAACTCAGCGGCTCAGCCATGCTCTGCCCCGTGGTCTCCGCCCACTTCAGGAATTCCACCAGCTTCTTCCCTTTTTCGGCGTTGCCTTGCTTCTGGTAAACCAGCAGCCAGGTCGCCCCCGCGATGGGATACGCCTGCTCTCCCGGCGGGTTGACCATCGAAAAACGAAAATCCTCCGGAATGCTGGCCGTGGCCAGCGCCGCCGTCACCGATTGAATGGATGGAACAATATATTTCCCCGCCGCGTTCTTGATGCTCGCGTAAGGCAGTTTCTGTTCGATCGCATAGACCAGTTCCACGTACCCGATCGAGCCGGGGATTTGTTTGATCTGCTCCGTCACCCCTTCGCTCCCCTTGGCCCCAAGCCCCACGGGCCATTTTACCGCCGTCCCCCGCCCCACGCTCGTTTCCCATTCCTTGCTCACGCTGCTCAGATAATCCACAAAGATGAACGTCGTCCCGCTCCCGTCGGAACGATGCGCCACGGTGATCCCCGTCGCCGGCAATTGCGCGCTCGGATTTTGCCCCGCTATCGCCGGATCATTCCATTTGGTGATTCTCCCCAGGAATATCCCCGCCAGCGCCGGCCCGTCCAGTTGCAGCCCCGGGTTTCCCGGAAGGTTATATGTGATCACATCCGCTCCCGCCACCGTCGGAACGTGCAGGATTTTCCCGGGCGCCGACGCCAGACTTTCATCGCTCATCGGGCCGTCGGAGGCGCCGAAATCCACCGTCCGGGCCAGAATCTGCCTTTGGCCCCCGCCGGAACCGATCGGTTGGTAATTGAATTGCACGTTCGGATCCACCTTGCTGTACTCCTCAAACCATTTCGCGTAAATCGGGTTCGGGAACGTGGCCCCGGCCCCGAGCAGATGGAGCGGCGCTTTTTGCCCGCAGCCGGTCACCAGGGCGGCGCCCAGAACAATGGCTGGAAAGGTTCTCTTGCTCATACGGCTATTTTAACAGGCTCAATTTTCCGGCTTCAACCTTTTTAGCTCGGCTCCCCATGTCTGGGGTCGCTCTTTGATACAGGTTGGATATGACGCGCAAAAGGCATTCCTGTGACAATGTTGTGACAATCTCCTGCCGCCCCGCCTGAATAATCCGCTTGCTTGCCGGCGGATTTCTGGAAAGGTCTTTCCATGCCAAAATGGCCCAAGCAACTCCCGCCCATCACGCCGGATGATCAGCGCATCTGCGACGAATTCATGGAGCACTGGCACGACGTGTTCCCCAACCGATTCAGCGTCGCCGACCGTTTCACCCACCAATACGTCGCCAAACACCGCCCCCCCAGCTTCCTCCGCACCCTGGAAATCGGCCCCGGCCTGGGCGAACACCTCAAATATGAAACCCTCAGCCAGGAGCAGGAGCGCAATTACGTCGCCGTGGAAAGCAGACCCAACATGGCCAAACGCCTCCGCCAGGCCTTCCCGAATATCCAGGTCCGCGTCGGCGATTGCCAGCAGCCCCTGGATTTCCCCGACGGCTATTTCGACCGCATCCTGGCCATCAACGTCCTCGAACATTTGCCCAACCTCCCGGCCGCCGTCCGCCAAATGCACCGCCTCTGCAACAAATCCTCCGGCCTTTTCTCCATCGTCATCCCCTGCGAAGGCGGCCTGGCTTACGCCATCGCCCGCGAAATCTCCGCCAAGCGCATTTTCCAGAAGCGCTACCACCGCCCCTACCACATCTTCATCGGCCGCGAGCACATCAATGTCGCCAGGGAGGTCCTCGCCGAACTGGACCCCTATTTCCAAATCGTCCACTCCACCTACTTTCCCATTCCCGTCAGGCTCGAATTTTGCAACCTTTTCATCGGCGCCAACCTCAAGCCCAAGGCCCAACCGCCGGCCCCATCAACGGGGCTTTCGTAACACCGTGTCCCGCCGCTCCCAGGCCGGGTCCGTCCGCGGATAATCCAGATTGTAATTCAGGCCCCGGCTTTCCGGTCGTTCCAAGGCCGACGCGATGATCAGCTCCGCCACCGTGGCGATGTTCCTCAGTTCCAGCAGGTCGCTGTTCACCGTGAAGTCCCAGTAGTATTCCTGTATTTCCTCCTGCAAATTGGCGATCCGGCTTCGGGCCCGCTGCAGCCGCTTGTTGGTTCGCACGATCCCCACGTAGTCCCACATCAGCCGCCGGATTTCCTCCCAGTTGTGGGATACCACCACCAGTTCGTCCGGGTCGTGCGCCTGGCCCGAACGCCAGTCGGGCAGGCTCACCCCGCTTTTGGTCTCCGGGTTCCGCGCCGCCCGCTCCGCGGCCCGATGCGCGCAGACCAGCGCCTCCAAAAGCGAATTGCTCGCCAGCCGGTTCGCCCCGTGCAAACCCGTGCAGGCCACCTCCCCCACCGCGTATAAACCGTCAATCTCCGTCCGCCCGTCCACCGTCGTCCAGACCCCGCCGCATTGATAATGCGCCGCCGGCACCACCGGAATCGGCTCCTTGGTCATGTCCACCCCGTACCTCAGGCAGGTCGAGTAGATGTTCGGAAATCTGTCCATTAAAAATCGCGCCGGCTTCTGCGTGATGTCCAGCAGCACATGGTCCGCCCCGCTTTTTTTCATTTCGCTGTCAATCGCCCGCGCCACAATGTCCCGCGGCGCCAGCGATTTCAGCGGGTGGTACCGGTCCATGAACTCCACCCCCTCCCGGCTCTTCAACACCCCCCCCTCCCCGCGCACCGCCTCGCTGATCAGAAACGACTTGGCCTTCGGATGATACATGCACGTGGGATGGAATTGGATGAATTCCATGTTCGCGATGGCCGCCCCGGCCCGGTACGCCATCGCCACCCCGTCCCCCGTCGCGATGTCGGGGTTGGTCGTGTAGAGATACACCTTCCCGCAGCCCCCCGTGGCCAGCAGCACCGTCCCGGCGGCAAAAGTCTCCACCCGGTTATTCTTCTTGTCAAACACGTAGGCCCCCAGGCACCGGTTGGGCCGCGGGTCGAACAACTGCCCCAGCTTCTGCGTGGTGATCAGATCTATCGCAAAATGATTCTCAAATATCTCGATGTTCGGGACCGCCGCGATGGCGTTGAGCAAGGCCCGCTCCACTTCCTGGCCCGTGATGTCCTTGGCATGCAGGATGCGCCTCTTGGAATGGCCCCCTTCCCGCCCCAGGTCCAGCTCCCGCCCCCCGGCGATCTCCCGCTCCGTAAACTTCATCCCCGTCTCCATCAGCTCCGCGATCCGCGCCGGCCCTTCTTGAATGATGTCCCGCACCACCTCCTCGTGGCATAGCCCCGCCCCGGCCGCCAGCGTGTCCCGCACATGAATCTCCACCGAATCCTCCTTGCTCGTCACCGCCGCGATGCCCCCCTGCGCGTAATTGGTGTTGGACTCCGCGCGCGTTTTCTTGGTCACAATCGCCACCCTCCCCAGCGCCCCCGCCTTCAAGGCGAAGGATAGCCCGGCAATCCCGCTCCCCAACACCAGAAAATCAAAGTTCTTCATCACCTGCCCTGGATTGAACAACAAAAACCCGCCCCGACAAAGACAAAACGCGCTCTTGCACGGCGCTGCCCCCGCCGCGGTTTTTCTTCGCCCGCGGCAGGCTGCTCCTCAAGCCTTCAATCACGGCAGAACGTGGCCCGGAATGCTGCATCGCGCATTTTCCCCGACCGTTCCAATGATGTACTCCCCGCCGGCGGGACAGACCGGGAATTCTCCTTTGGGCCCGCGGCCCATATAGGGCCTCAGGTCATCCATCGTCGGCGTGTCCGTGCTCTGCTTGTTGTGTTCCAAGGCCCATTGTTGTTTGGCCCCCTGAATCATCCGGAGATTGTTGATGCAGGCGTTCTCTTGCGACGTGCTCCTTGCCCTGACGAAATTGGGGATCGCAATGGCGCTTATCATCCCGACCACGCCGACGGCCGCCGGGATGAACATCACGTTCGCCGATTTATTCCCGTTGGCGAATCCCTCCCATCCTTCCGGTCCGTTGACTCCAACGCTGAACAGGAAGGCCCCCTGGTTGGTGCCCAGCATGTTGCGCAATGTTTCCGCCTGGCTGCCCAGCGCCGCAGTTTGACTGCTCAAGGCGCCCTGCGCCGCCTTGCTCAGCGTCCGGCCCAGTTTTTCGCTGACCACCGAGAAATTGTTGCCTTCCAATGGGATTCCCTGCGAGAGCCGTTTGAACTCCGCCGTGGACTTGAATCCGGTTCTCTTCCCCGCTTCCACGTCCAGGATTTCCTTCAGCAGCCCTTCCGACGAGGTCAGGAAAAGATAGTCTCCGCTGCGCGCAATCGTTGGCGTCAGTTCGATGGGCAGCGGCAGCGGTATTTTCATCGTCCGGCTTTTCACCCCGGCCCCGTTGGATTTCACCACCATCGGGTTGCCGGCCAGCAGTTGGTCCACCCGGTTGAATATCACATCCGATTTCACTTTCGCATAAATCGCCAGCGCCGGCTCGGGAATTTCCATCGGATTGTTGGGAATGGGCAGCGTGACCAATTTGGAATCATCTATGGTCAATATCACCCCGTATCCGCCCCCGAGCGAGCCAAGCAAATCATCCAGGCCCACGCCCGTCCGCGCCTTGAACAGCCCTGGGAATGCCGCCATCTGCTTGTCCACTTCGGGAAGGTGCAGCCGGGCCACTTCCGTTTGGATGGTCTTCCAGACCAGCGGCACATCCAGATCGCTGTAGCTGGCAAAAGCCGTGCTTTCGGGCAGCAAATCCAATTCCTTCAACGCATGCGGCGCCTTGCCGAACAGTGACCAGATAAACCCGTCGTTCTGGCCCGCATAATGGTGGATCACCACTTTGCTGTAATAGAACCCCTTCTCGCGCGCAATCGAGCTGGCCCCAAACCCGCTGATGTGTTCAATCCCGCTGTCTTTCACCAGCGCCGTCGCCACCTCAAAGCCCTTGGCAATGGCATCCTTTCCCCCCGCCGCGGCCATCGGCAGGCTGCTCAGCGTGTTGCTCCATTGCTCCATCGCTTTGGACAGCCCGGACAGCGCCTGCTCCGTGCTCAGGTACAGGTAAAGGCTGCCGCCTTTGTTGAGTTTGGCCGTCACCTCATCGAAGCTGTTCTTCTCGGCGGAAACGATTTCCCCGCCGCCGCCGCCGCCGCCGCCGGTGGTGGGAGCCGCCGTCGGCGTCGCCCCTTCTTTTTTCTGGCAGCCGGCGAACAACGCGGCCAGGCCGAGGCACAGGGCAAGCTGGACAAGTTTCAATATGCGGGCATTCATGATTCCTTTTTTTCTGTCAGTTTATATTTGCAACGCCCTCCATCAGACCCTTTTCCCCGAAGAAAAGCCAGAATAAAGTAGCCCAATTTTTGTAATTGACCCAAGCACATTTCTTGCTTCCCGAATTCCCCCAAAGCACATTCCGCACCCGTCGGGGCGCACACGCGCCCCGCGTGTCGCGGTTGGCGCCCCCGCCGACCGCCTCTTGGCGTTCAGTCCCAGAAGAGCGCTGAATTCTTCATGTCTGCTCGCCCGGCCCCTTCAGCCGGCCACGTTAAAATAATTTGTCCGGTTCACCCTAAAACAGGCATCTATTAGTGAATGCAAGAACTGGACGACATCACGCTCCTGCGCCAATTCGCGGCGGACCGGTCTGAAGCCGCCTTCCAGCAATTGGTTTCGCGCCATGCCGCCTTCGTCCATTCCGCCGCGTTGCGCCAGGTGCGCGATCCGCAGCTCTCCGCGGAAATCACCCAAGCCGTCTTCTTGATCCTGGCCCAAAAGGCCCCGCGCATTTCGGACAAAACCATTCTGACAGGCTGGCTTTTCAAAACCACCCGGTTTGTCGCCCTTGCCCAGGTCCGCGCCGAGGCTAGGCGCCGGCAACATGAACAGGAGACCCAGATGCACTCCCAACTTCAAACCGATTCTCCAACCGGCTCCCCTGACCAAGCCTGGGCGGAACTTTCACCCCTGCTCGATGATGCCCTCGCGCAGCTCGGTGAAACCGACCGCCAAGCCGTCCTCTTGCGCTTCTTCGAGAACAAGAGCCTGGCCGAAGTGGGACACAAATTGGGCGCCGGCGAAGACACCGCCCGCAAACGCGTCAGCCGTGCTCTGGAAAAATTACGCAAGTTTTTCGCAAAACATCGCGTTTACTACTCCACGGCGATCATCGCCGGCGCCATTTCTGCCAACTCCGTCCAAGCCGCCCCCCCCGGGTTGGCAGCAACCATCCCCGCCATGGCTGTCAAGGGTTCAGCCATCTCGGTCTCAACACTCACCCTTATGAAGAAAGCATTAGAACTTATGACCATTGCAAAACTCAAGGCCGCGGCCCTCATCGCCGTTGCGGCGCTTTTCGCCGCCGGAACCACTCTCCTCGTCCACAAAGTCGTCGCTCAATCCGCCCCCGATTCCCCCGCGGTTGACGACTCCGCCTGGGACCACTTGAGTTCGCGGGCCTTGCAAGCCCTCCCGCCTGTCTTCATTCTTCGTCCGACCCATTTTGCGCCTCCCGCCGCGGTGGGTGCGACCTTCTCCGCCGGCGCAGGTTTCGGAGGCGGGACGGTTTTGGCTGGCGACAAAATGCTCGGACGCGCCATCCCCTTCCAGACCCTCATGGCTATGGCCTACGGTGTGGACCTCAACCGTATGGTCTTCGCGCCCGGGACACCGGCCGGCGCTTTCGACCTGCTCATGACCACCCCCGATGCGTCCAAAGAAAAACTGCAGGCCGAGATCAAACGCCAGATCGGCTGCGTCGCGCACACCGAATCCCGTCCCACCGACGTCCTCCTGCTCACCGTCCGGCAGGCCAACGCCCCGGGCTTGCAGCCCAGCCGGCAGCAGCCAGGAACGGGCTCCGTTTCCTCCAGGAGCAGCATGTCCAACTCCGGCGGCGCGGCCATGCACTCGAAACACTTCAGCTTCCAAAATCAAACCATCCCCAACTTGGTCGCCAATTTGCAACCCGAGTTCAACCAGCCTATTCTTGACAGAACCGGCCTGACCGGGAGTTTTGACGTTTCCCTGGACGTTGCCTTTGGCAACGGCACCTCGGAGAGCGACGCCATCATGCAAACAATGCGCGCGCAACTTGGCCTCGAGCTCACCCCTGGCCGCGAACCGCTCAACCTCCTGATCGTTGAAATAGCGAAGTAAAACAACATCCGACTCCATTTCTAGAGCGTTTCAACAAAAACTGTAGCCGCATGAGACAAACCAGCCCAAGGCGTCTTGGGGCGTGACGCTGGCCAGAGCCCGGCCGATGGCGGCAATTAAGTCGGCGGGGGTCCGTGCCTCCG
>Ga0187862_10002275_pt1 | contig 19617 bp, 13 predicted proteins | sample June2016WEW_10_1_FD_133003 | JGI IMG/M metagenome (GOLD analysis project Ga0187862, IMG submission 133003) | Peatland microbial communities from SPRUCE experiment site at the Marcell Experimental Forest, Minnesota, USA - June2016WEW_10_150 | ecosystem: Environmental > Terrestrial > Soil >...
AGGGTCAACATGTCCTGAAAATCGTAGAGCCCGGCCGCACGCTTGTGCGCCTGCAGGCGCGCGCTGACCAGCGGTAAGAACTTGTGCGCCACTGCCGCGAGCAGCGGCGGCGTGACAGCTACCAGATTGGCCAGCGCGTCCCTCGCCTCGCGTACGCGCGGATCGGCCGCGCCTTTTGCCAACGCATCGAGGAGATAGGCCCACACATCCTTCTTCGGGTCATCCGCCACGAAGCGATCCACCGCAGCGAGAAAAGCGGCCGGCGTGTCGGCGCCGCGGGCGTTGAGCACGATTTCCGCAAGGGCCACCAGTCGGGAGCAGATAGCCCCGGCCGTTCTGCCATGGACCTTGGCCTTCTTCAGTCGCTCGGCCAGCTTCGGATCCGCGGCGGCTTCCACTGGCCAGGCCGCGATGGCCGCAACCAGAGCCGCCTCGTCGAAACCCGGCTGCAAAGCCTGGGGCTGCGGCGGGAAGATGCCGGCCAGTTGCTTTGCGCACGCGCCGAGATCGGATTCCAGCTTGGCCGCGCTTCCGCCCGTAGCAAGCCAGGCGCGCAGATAGGGCTGCAGCTCGGGCTCCACCGCGAAATCGTTCCGCAGGGTCTGCACGAAGGCGGTGTGAAAGGCCTCTTTCTCGTCCACCGCCTGCTCTTCGAACATGCGTTGGTGCAGGAAGGCGTGATCCTGCAGAATCCCGAGACAGAAGCCGTGAATCGTGGAGATGGTGGCACGGTCCAGCGCCAGCAGGGCGTCGCGCAGCCGACCGCGCGCTCTCTCGTCGATGAGCCAGCATTCCTGGTCGGGCGATCCAGCAGCGGCGGGGTGGTCAGCCGGAAGATGGCAAAGCTCGCTCAGCTTCTGGCGGAGGCGCAGGCAAAGCTCGGCAGTGGCGCGCTCAGTGAAAGTGACGACCAGGATCTCCTCCATGCGCGCGTTGTGATCGAGCAGCAGTTCAATGACCAGGTGCTCGAGCAAGAAGGTCTTGCCAGTGCCGGCCGACGCCTCGACCACGGCATGCCGCGTGCCGAGTTGATCGAGCTCAGGCGGTCGGGGATAGCGGATGACTGCGCTCATGCGGTTTCCGCCTGCAGCAAGTCAAAGAAGAGGCCAAAGCGCTCCGCCGCCATGCGCGCAGCCGCTTGCGCCGGGGGCGGCTGCCATCGCTCGACGGCGTCGCGGATCGGGCCGTACAGGGTGCTGAAGCGCGCGCGGCTGTTCTCGTAGTGCTGTTGGCGAAGTATCGCGGCCTGGTGCGCGACCGAAGTACCCTCGCGCCGGGCGCGGAACACGGCCTCGCAGGGGAGAACATAGGCGTGTAGCCCGGTGGGCTCGCCGCGCCGGCCGGGCGTTCCGGTCAGCATGTCGCGCATCAGGCAGGCAAGGTAGTTGCGCGCGCGCGCAGGGTCCAAGGCGGCGAAGCGGCGCCGCTCGATTTCCTGCTTGTTGCCGTCGGTGAGCAAAAGCAGCCCGCGATGGCCGGCCTGTCCCAAGGACAGTCCAGCCGCCGCCAGCGCCACGTGATCGAGAAACGCGGCCAGGGATTCTTTGTCCCGACGGGCTTCTTCGTGAGGATCGTTGGACCGGCAGGTGAAGACGACCGAGGCACGCGGCTGGTGCGGAATCTCGATGAGAACGCAGGTCTGGCCGTGCAACTCGATCCGCGGAGAAAGTCGCGTTCCGCTTGCGGCCGGCGCAGGCCCAAGGTCGATCGAGATGGCAGGCAAGATGGTCTTGGCGTCGTCGTTCTCGGCTGCCCGGCCAAGGTGCAACACGCGCCCGTGTAACGGCCCGCCGCCCGCAATGCCGCCAAGCTGTTCGATCCACGTGTTCAGGATGGCTGTGTGCCTCTCGCGCTCGGCCTGACGAAACAAGCCGACCGGGGCGCGGCCCGCCAGTTCCTCGCGCAGACTGATCTCGTCGTACACGGCGGCCACCGCCTCACGCGATGGCACGGTCGATGAAGCCAGTACGGTTCTGGTCATGGCTTCGCGAAGACGCGCGGACCGAGCCAGCGCGCCGGTTGCAAACAACTCATCCTCGCAGTCGGCCAGCTCGTCGTCACCCAGGGTTTCGCGCAGACGCAAGCGAAAGCGTGCCGAGCCCTGCAGGGGATCCTCGAGAAAGCGACGCAGATCCGCTAGCGTGACAATCACACTGGCCGCTGGCTCGGGCGGCTCGGGTAGAGGTGCCAGCGGCGCGGGCAGCGACAGGCGCGACGCCATGTCGGCGAATGCCGACGGCGAGAGCGCGCGGCGCAGATCCTCGACGCTCTCGGGAGCGGCGGTGCCTGCTGGCAGCGAGTTGCGCAAGGACTCGCCCAAGAGCTGAGCCGCATGCTCGGCGTGCGCGAGCGGCAAAGCGTCTAAACGGTCGAGGTCGGCGTAGCGACGCAATGGCGGCCTCGGACCGTCGAACAGCTTCTTCACTTCAGCGTCTATCAGGTATCCACTCGACAGGATCTCGCGCAGCTCGAGCACCACCGGCGATGGCGGCCGCTGTTCGCCCGTGACCTCGTCGCGGCCCAGGTAGGAAAGCACCAGCCGGTCGCGCGTGCACAGCAGCGTCTCCAGGAACATGTAGAGATCCTGCTCGCGGGGCGTGACGTCGCCTGCTTCGCGCCGGGCCTCGCGCAGATCCAGATCTCCGCGGCGCGAGTGGCGCGGGAAATCGCCCTGGCCCAGTCCCAGCACGAAAACCACGCGGAAGGGGATGGCCCGCATGGGCACGAAGGACGCGACGGTCACGCCGCGCGCGAGGTATTGCCCGCGCGCGCCGGGGATGGACGCGAGCGCGCTGCGCACCAGCTCGGCTGCCACCCGGTAACTGACGGGCAGGTTCTGCAACCCCACATCTTCGAGATCGTCCAGCGCTGTCCGGCAGCGGCCGAGCAGTCCCTCCTCGGCGTCATCCACGGGTATCAGGTACGCGGCCAGCATGCCGCGTATGAAACTCAGCCACTCGGACAGCGGGCGCTCGGTCGGGCTGTCGATCCCAGCGGCAAAGCGCGCGTCGGCGATGAGCGAGCGCACCAGCAGCGCAAAGCCGAGAGCGCTGCCGCGTTCGTCCGGGGCAGTCTCGACGGGTAGATACTGATTTCCGTCGAGGCTGACTGCGGTTTCATCGCCGCTGCGTTCTCCCGGCATGAAGACGCCGAGGGCCAGCCGACGCAGGCCCTGATCCCAGGTGAGCCGATCGCGATCCAGGTAGCTGCCGGCGAGATCCCGTCGATCGGCCCCGCGCACGATGCCCAGCTCGTCGATGAGGCGCAGCCAGTCTGCCGGGCGGACGTCGGGAAAACGCGCCATCAGCGACGGGTGGGTGAGCAAGGGCACCAGCTCCTTGCGCGAAAACGACGAGAACGGCAGGTCGAGCAGCATTTGCGCGGCCTCGGCCAGCCGGTGCCCGCCGCCGAGAGGCAGGTCCACCGCGTGGTGGGGCAGGTCGTGGCTCTCGGCAAAGACCGCGCCGACCTGCGAAAGATAGGCGTCCTTGCGCAACTCGGGCACGATGACCGCGAGGTCGTTGCAGCGCAGATCCGGCTGCGCGCGCAGGCAACGCCAGATCTCGGCCGCCACCACTTCCAGCTCGCGGCGAATGCCCGGGCAGGCCAATATTTGCAAACTGTCGTCGGCGCGCAGGGTCGGGTCGGGCTCGGTCCTTGCCGCTCGATCGAGGACGTCGTTCTGCAGCCGCGCCAACAGCGTGGGCGCAGCCGAGGCCGCGAAGTGTTCCTCGAAGTCGCAGTTGTCGATCTGGTTGAGCAGGCGCAGGTTCTCGCGGCCCGGCCGGCCCCACAGTCGCAAAGCGAGGTTCTCAGATGGGCCGAGCAAACCAAAGGGATCGTCGAGTGCGTGGTCTACCTGGGGCGTCCTGGCGACGCGGCGGCGCGCCTCGGCCGTGGTTTCCACGTCCTCCCAGAATTCGCGGCAGGGGTTGAGCGTGTAGAGGACCACCTCGATGTGGCGCCCGAGCGCGGCCAGCATGCGATGGTAGGCCGGCGCCGCGTACGAGACGCCGAACAGGTGCAAGCGCGGCCCCAGCTTTTCTGCCGCCAGCTTCCCCTGCGCCTCGGCGCGCGCCAGTAACTCGTCGATGCGCAACCAGGTCACGCCCTCGGCTTGCGAGCGAAGGGCGATGCGGCCAGCGGGTCCGAAGATGGCCAGCCAGAGCGCACGCTGCCAGGCTTCGGTCGCGGCGAACAGATGATTGTCGTCGAGGGTTGTACCTGTCTCCCACGTCTTGACCATCTGGGCCCGCGATGCCGCGTATTCCTCGAAGAGCGGGCCCAGCCGGAAGGCAAGCTGGCAGCGCCGACGGTCGACGGCGTCGCGCGTCGCACCGCCCGCGAGAAGATAGTCGCGCACCGGCGACATTTCCCGCCGTTTGAGAAGGACGTCGTCGTGAAACAGCGCCAGCAGGTGCCCCTGGATCTGTTGCGCGTCGACCACGCGGCCATCGGGTATCGCCTGCTCGGCCACGTGGGCCAGCAGCCTGCGCAGAAACGTGACCTCCAGGTTGGCCGCAATCCCACACGCTCGCGCTACGCCCAAGCGCACGTACGTCTCCACGTTGCGATTGGGCACCACCACGCGCACCGGCGCAAAGGGACCTTCGCTCTCCCGTTCGCGCTGCAGGTTGCGCACGAACGTCGCCAAGAGCGCCTCGGTGCGGTTGGAGTAGCAAACGCGAACCATGAGCGGCCAGGATAACCCACAACGCGGGTGCATTGATGGCATGAAACGTGACGAATCGAGATCCCTGCCTCGCCCCGCATAGCGGGGAGAGGCCGCCGACGTCCGCGTCGGCGCGTGAGGGCCGCACCGAGGAAGCACGGAGCTTCGCTGGTTGCAGCCCGGGCGGCCCCCTCCTTGGAAACGGATCGACGCAGTAACTAGCTGCTGGTGATCGAGAAGCCGGTAAATTGGAAAGTGGCGTCCGCACCGTCGGTTGCCACGATCTCGACGCCGAAGCAGATCTGGCCCAAGGTGGAGTTGGCAGGGAGCCAGCCCTTTGATATTGCCCAGTTGAAGATTCCAAGAAGATCGACGGTGCCCGAGGTAAAAACCACGGCCGGTACGAAGGCGATGTAGCTGCTGTCGGAAGTCTTCCACACGTCGTAGGCCCGATCGCCGAAGGTCACGTTCGCGACCTGGCTGCCGGCCGGCACCTGATTGTAGTTCTCGGTCCAGATCATGAATTCGGTGGAATCACTGGTGGCAACGCCGTTGGTCCAGATGTCATAAGCGACGTCGTAGATGCCGACATGCGGACTCGACGCTGCAAAAGTGCTGGTGATGGTATTGAACGAGCTGATGGGCACGTTGCTGTAATCCTTGTGGACATTGGGATAGGTTTTGACGGCGCCGGCATTGTTGGTCTGGTTGGAAACGACGTACCAGTTGTTGTACGAGCAGGCGTAGAGTGTTTCCGGACCCAGACCAGCGGAACTGTTCCACATGTTGTTGTGGACATAGTAACCGCCGTTGCTCCAGCCGCCGTTGGGATCCGAGGTTACGAATACGGGATTGGTGCACTTCGGCGCGCCTGTCCCACTGCCGGTACCAGTGCCCGTGCCGCTGGCCGAGTCAGTGTCGGTCGAGGTTGCCGTGCTGCTGGCTCCGTCGGCCCCGCCGGAATCCGTGGGCGCGATTTCGCCGGGTTGCTCTTTTGAGCAAGCAAGAACGAAAATCGGTGCGAACGCGAGAACGAGTCCTCGTGGTGTCATGAAGTCAGCCTTTCACACGGAGACGATTTCGTTGAGCCCCTCGATCACTCGGGCCATTTTTGCCCCTTCATTGGCATAGTCTACCCGCGGATCCTACAGGCTGTCCCCCATGGACTTCACCAGGCCAGAGAAGCGCTTTCGCGTGGCGCTCTGAGGAGGTCGAGGCTCCGTTGGCGCGGTCATGAGGATCCTCGTGGAGCAGGCGCTCGCGACGGGCGCGCTGGCCACGATAGACGCGGGCACGTCGAGAGTCCGAATCCTCCCGGTAAAATAGCGAACCGAGATGCGTCGGTCTGACGAAGCGTGAGTCAGCCTCTTCCAACCCTTCTGGGAAGACGCCACCCCGATCGCGTTCGCAGATCTGTTGGCGCGAGAGTTAGGCGGCTTTACCGCCCCTCAGAACTACCCGGCGTAAAACACCACAGGCCTGAGTCATCCGCGAGTGTCCGGAGTTGCGGTTGCGTCCCTGGCCTCCCCATGCCCGGCATCGAATGTCACAAACTCGCGGGCGATTGGTGTACCCTGAGGCGGGAATCCACTGACCCAAATTGACGGAGGAACCGATGCACGCGACGAGATACATCGGGCCGAGGGCATCAGGCATGAAGGGGAATCTCCTGGCCGTCCTAGCTGCGGGATTCTTGTTCGCCGCTTGTAGCACTTCCGGGGGCAACTCGGCGGCCGATGGATCGGCCGGCACAGGCGGCACCGCCGGGACCGCGGGAACGGGCGGAAGCGCGAGTCCAGGAACGGTCGCAACAGGCGGAACTATCACCACCACGACCGCTTTGACTGGTGGAGCGACGATGGCAGGATCGGGCGGCACGACCAGCACGGCCGGGAGCGGCGGCACGACGAGTACAGCTGGGCGTGGCGGCACGACGACCGCTAGCGGCGGGAGAAGCACCGCGACGGGCGGCGCAGCGACGGATGCCGGAGTTGACGTTTCTCCGGATGTGCTGCACGACGGCCCTGGCAACGCGGCGGACGCCCGCGCTGACGTCCGCGCTGACGCCGCAATCGACGGGTCAGTCGATGCCGGCCCGCCTTCCGACGCCACGCCGGGGGGAACGATGTTCGTCGCGAACGGACAAATCTTCGATGCGACCGGCGCGGTGTTCCTGCCCTGGGGTGTGAACAAGGCCCATGTCGACCAGGAAAATGTCGGGCTCGAACTCACCGGAACCAACGCCGTGCGCGCGAATCTCTACTTCCGTTTGCCGAACGCCACCACGACAAACCTTTTCGATCGCTTCTACGCCGCGTACATCGTTGTGATTCCTGGGCGCTGGGATGCAACGTGCATCGGGGACAATACCTTCGCGGCCGCGCTCGCCTCCGAGGTGGATGCGTGGGTGGCCGAGGCCGCCGCGTGGAAGAAATACGAACGGGCCTCGATGATCAACATCGCGAACGAGGCTGGCCCCTCGAACTCGACAGTCTGGCGCGACGAGTACATCACCGCCGTCGGGCGCATGCGGGCGGCTGGCTATGGCGGCCTGTTGATGATTGACAGCGGCGGATGCGGGCAGGACGTCGACGACATCGTGAAGTACGGCGCCGCTGTGCTCGCAGCCGATCCGCTGCAAAATATCGTTTTCTCGCTCCACGTTTACGGGGACACTCCGGACGTCACGACACTGAACACCAACCTCGACCGGCTCAAGGCAACGGGACTTTCCATCGTGATCGGCGAGTTCGGACCTGGCCGCGACATCGGGCCGTCGCCGACCAACCTGGCGCCTGCAGATTTGATGGCTAGCGCCCTGGCACGCGGAATAGGAACCCTTGCGTGGGCGGCCGATGACAACGACCTCGCGAATTCCATGGCTGACGACAACTGGTTTTGCATGTTCTACAACCTCACGAAGGCCTACGCGGGCGACGCCGCTGACCTGACGATCTTCGGCAAGGTCGTGGTGGACGACCCCACAGTCGGCCTTCTCGCAGTCGCGAAGAAAGCAAGCGGGTTCTGACGGGGCAGGGTCTGCGAGAGACTGCGGCCGAGCACGCTCGCCACGCCCCTGAGTCGTCGAGCCTCGACGCGAGAAGTTTGCCAAGTTGCCTCTTGCCGCCGTTCTGTTATGCAAGACGCATGGTGAGCGCATCGCGGATCGGTTTCGTATTGGCCGTGGCCGGGATCTGCGGCAGTGGCTGCGGCAACACTGACACCCGCGCCCCCGTGATAGGGGACAGCGGAGGCCAGCCTCTCGGCCAACCGAATGGCGCCGGCGGCGCCCTGCTCGACGGCGGTGCCGACGCTGCCGCGGCTCGGGAAGCGGGGAGCGCGGACGCCCCGATGTCCGACGCGAGTGACATCGCTGTGGCCGACGGTGGGGGGCTCGACAATGCGGCCGTCGGCGACGGGGGCGGGTTTGACAGTGGCTACGGCGATGGCGGCTTGCCAGGGACGGGGCCGGCCGTCTGCAACAGCCAACCCGCGGCAAGCGCCACCATCCTGTTCCAGGTTCCGCGCTCGACCGACCCGCCTGGCAACACCGATTTCTATCGCCTGCCGTTCCCCAACGACATTCGCAAACGCAACGGCAAGATCAGCCTGCAGGGTCACCCGACGCCCGGAGTGAACCCGCTGCTGGGCTTCGATATCGTGGATCGCTACATCCAGGCCATCGAGGCCGATTCGACCGGATTCGGCACCAACCAGGCCATCTACCTTCGCTTCTCGCGCGATCCCGATTTCAGCACCTTGACGCTGGACGGAGCCGTTGCTCTGGTCGACATCACCGTGGGTTCGCCCGAGTACGGGTACGCCAAGCCGCTCACCTGGGCCGCCAGCACCGGGCGCACGCCCTATCTGTGCGACCGCTGGATGATGATCCGTCCGCCCTTCGGCCAGCCGCTGCGGCCGGGCACCACCTATGCGCTGATTCTACGTTCGATCGTGCAAGACACCGACGGCAATGCCTTTGGCCAGGACGACGACTTCGCGGCCATGCTGGCGGCACAGGCCTCGACCGATGCAGATTTGGCCGCGGCGTGGTCCGCCTACGCGCCTCTGCGCAGCTACCTGGGCGATGCCACTGCCTTCTACAAAATGACGGCCGCTGACCTGGCGGTGGCTGCGGTATTCACCACCGAGGCGGTGGAACAGCCCCTGGCTGCGATCCAGGCCGCCACCACAGCTGCGCCTGCGCCCGCCCTGAGCCCGCTGGTTCACTGTGGCGATCCCGGCGCGGTCTCGCCCTGCGACGATGGCCTGACCGGCGCCAACCATGTGCGCGGCTGCTTGCCGGGCCAGCCTGGGGCAGCCAACTTCGACGAGTACCAGGGCACCGTGTCGCTGCCCGTGTTCCAGCAGGGCACGCCCCCATATCTGCAGCCGGAGGACGGCGGTGGGATCCTGCTCGACGCCAGCGGGAACGTTGCCATCGTTGACACCCAGCCGGTGTGCTTCTCCCTCGCGGTGCCCAAGGGCACGGCGCCGACGGCGGGATGGCCACTCGTGGTGTACAGCCACGGCACCGGTGGCTCATACCTTTCAGCCATCGAGTTGGGGCTGGCCGGCGACTACGCCGTGGGCACGGCCACGGGTGGCGCGGCGGTTCCCATGGCCACGCTGGGCTACGACGGCGTCCTGCACGGCACGCGCAACGGCGGTTCGAGCGCGTCTCCCGACAGCTTGGTGTACAACTTCTACAACCCGCGCGCCGCACGCGACAACGGCCTGCAGGCCGCGTCGGATCTGCTGGCCCTGCCGCGTGCCTTCGCTGGTCTGAATACGGCGGCGATCAATCTCGACGGCGGCCACCTCGCCCTGTACGGACAGTCGCAAGGGGGCAACGCGACCGCGCTGACCGCGGCCCGTGACGCCGGCTATGGCGTCGCGGTGATGAGCGGCACTGGCGGGACTCTCATGCTCTCGTTGCTCGACAAGACCCAGCCGACGAATCTGGCGGCCCTGCTGCCGGCCTTGCTGGGCGAGCCGACCGTCGACACGAATGATCCGGTGCTCAACCTGATCCAGATGTACTTCGAGCGTTCCGACCCGGTGAACTTCGCTCGGCGCTTGTTCCGTGAGCCCATCACCGGCGCCCGGCGTCGCCATGTGTTGCACGTGTACGGCACGGACGACTCCTATGCCCCGGACGAGACCCAGCGGCGCTACGCCCAGGCCGCGGCTTTCCAGGTGGCGCTGCCGCTGGTCGACACCTACCCGAGCATGCCCGAATACAGCATGGTCACCATCACGCCACCGATTTCGGCCAACCAATCGTTTGGCAGCCTGGCGCCCATCACCGCCGCGCAGGCGCAGTACCAGCCCGATGGCACCTACGACGGGCACTTCGTTTCCACCAACAATCCCAGCGCGCGCCAGGACATCCAGACCATGCTGGTCACCTTCGTGCGCGAGCCGAACCCGATCATCGAGCCGTAGGGGCCGACTGAGATGTGGAGGCAGCGATATTCCGCACCCTTGCTGATCGCCGCCTGGCTGCTCGTCCATCGTGTCCCCGACGTCCTCGCAAGGGATCTGTTCTGGCACGCGGCTGCGGTTGCGAGCGGCGTCCTTCTCCCAGCTGCGATGTTGATCGGACTCACTTGGGCGGCACGTGGGTTGAGCAGGGGCGTGAATGCCGTTTCAGCGGCCGCGGCAACGCTCCTGTATGTCATCTGGAGCTCCCTAGTCTTTTCCGGGGCAAGTGTGGAGTGGGAGTTCGCCGCTATGGATCTCGACGGCGGGCCTAGCATCGAGCGCTGGACCGAGGCGGCATGGAAGGGGAAGCCGGCCAAGGCGCGAGGATGGGCCGCTCGCGCGGCCTTTCAGGAGTTCGGCGTGCGGATCTCCTACCTCGACGAGGCGGGGGCGGTGCGCGTTTTCGAGCCCACTCCTGAGCAGACCGCCCGCTGGGAGGACAAGCGGAAGACGCTCGCAGACTTCAAGGCTGTCCGGCAGAAGGTGGCGGCCAAGGCCGCAAAATCCGCGTGGGAGGGCAAGGCGTACCTGGCTTCGCTCGGCGGCGTCTTCGTGTTCGGATCGATCGGGCTCCTCCGGCGTCGGAAGCCACCCATTGCCGGCAATCCGTCGGCACATCAGGAGTAGTTGACTGGTTCGGGTTCGGCCAACTCCCGAGAACTCGCAGCGGGCTTCCTGCTACACCCTCAGTCCCAACCTGGTGCTACGATAGTCCAGGAGTTGCATGATGCAGATCGAGAAGGGCATCGACAAGATCGTCAAGACCATCCGGCTTCTGATTCTGGACCAGCCGGGTTACCTAGGTCGCGTGGCCACTGCGGTCGGCAATGCGGGCGGCAACATAACCGACCTGCACCTGGTGTCCTATGGGTTCGAGTACAACACCCGCGACCTGACCCTGTTCATCGACGACGAGGCACAGCTTCAGGAGGTGCTGGCCGAGGTGGGCAAGGTCGAGGGCGTGATCATCTCCGAGATCATCGACCCGGTGCTGGAAATGCACCGGGGCGGCAAGATCCAGGTCAAGAGCCGGGTTCCGCTCGACGGGCTCGCGACCCTGCGCAAGATCTACACGCCCGGGGTGGCCAAGGTGTGCAAGCTGATCGAGCAGACGCCCGATCTGAAGTACGAGTACACCTCGATCGGAAACACGGTGGCCATCGTCACCAATGGCACCGCGGTGCTGGGCCTGGGCGACATCGGGCCGGTGGCGGGCATGCCGGTGATGGAGGGCAAGGCGGTCCTCTTCGATGCGCTGGCCGGCATCAACGGTGTGCCCATCCTGCTGGCCAGCAAGGATCCCGAGGAGATCATTCGCACCGTCGCTCTCATCGCACCCTCGTTCGGCGCCATCAACCTGGAGGACATCAGGGCGCCCGAGTGCTTCGAGATCGAGGGCCGCCTCGACGCGATGTTGGACGTCCCGGTCATGCACGACGACCAGCACGGCACCGCCACGGTGGCCCTGGCCGCGCTGCTCAATGCCACGAAGTACGTGGGCAAGCCCTTCCGCAACGACTGCGTCGGCATCGTGGGGCTGGGCGCTGCTGGCATCGGCATCGCGAAGCTGCTCGCCGCCTACGGCGTGAGGCGCATGGTGGGAACCGACATCAATCCGCACGCCATGGAGATTTTCGAGAAAGCGGGAGGCGCCCCCCTGTCGCTCGACGAGGTTATGAAGGCCGCCGACATCGTGATCGGCGTGACCGGGGCGGCCGGCCTGCTCAAACCCTCCATGATCCGCAAGGGCCAGATCATCCTGGCGCTCTCCAACCCGCGGCCCGAGATTTCACCCGAGGACGCACGCAATGCCGGGGCGGCCTTTGCCGCCGACGGCCGCAGCGTGAACAACGGCCTGGCTTTCCCAGGCATTTTCCGCGGCGCCCTCGACGCGCGCGCCCGGTCGATCTGCAATCGCATGAAGATCGCCGCCGCCCGCACCATCGCGTCGTCCGCCGCCACTGGCGAGCTGGTACCGTCGATGCTCAACCGGGACATGCACAAGGCGGTGGCCCAAGCCGTGGAACGCGCCGCTTTGGAGGCTGGCGTGGCTCGCGCCCGCAGCGCAGACGTGCCCGAGTAGAGAAGATGACCGATCAACCCAAGAGCAAGGAAGATTCCCCCGGTGTCGCGGACGCCAAGCCGGCTGGTCCAGGCATGGAGTGGAACGGCAAGATGGTCACCAATCCTGCGGAGCTGCCGCCCGAGTTGCGGCCGCTGCTCGAGAATGCGAACCACAATGGCATTCCCGATCTCTACGAGCAGGGTGTGACTCGGCCGATCATCGTCAATGGCAAGCTGTACCGCTCGGTCGAGGATGTGCCCGAGCCCTTCCGGGCCGACGTGGAGAAGGCGCTGGCGGCGCGCCGGGCTGGAGTCACACCGGCGCCCTCCGTCGAGATCAGCCGGAGTTTCACCATCAATGGCCAGCACTATGCCAGCCTTGACGAGGTTCCCGCCGAGCAGCGCGATCTCATCCGTCAGGCGATGTCCAAGATGATCGGCGAGAAGCCAAACCCGCCACAACCAGGGCGCGCGGCCTCCAACGATATGGAGTTTCCCTGGACGGTGCCTGAGAGCCGGCCGACCAGCGCGGACAAGCCGCGCACCAACATTGTCCCCTGGGTGATCCTCGCGGCCGCGGCCGGTGCGGGCCTGACCTACCTGCTTACGCGCTGAGTGGCGTCAGCCCGCGAGAACCCTGCCAGCACTCACTTCTTCTTCTGGTAGGTGCCAACCAGTTCGGCTTGCGCCAGCACATGCCCGCGCGTGGCCTTCTCCACCTGCGCCTTGGTCGGCCGCGCAAGATCCGGCAGCATGGTGTCGAGCGCGTACAGTTTGAAGAAATAGCGGTGGCGGCCGATGGGCGGACAGGGACCACCCCAGCCCGTGCGTTTCCAGTCGTTGATGCCGTCCAATGAACCAGCCGGCAAAGTTCCCCCAGCGGCCACCGCACGCGCAGAAGCTGGCAGGTTGTAGGCTACCCAGTGTACCCAGGTCATCTTGGGTGCCGCCGGATCGGGTGCGTCGGGGTCGTCGACGATCAGGACGAAACTCTTGCTCGCCGCAGGCACGTCGGTCCACGCGAGAGCGGGTGCGCGGTCAGCCCCCTGGCAGGTGTGAACCACGGGGATCTCCCCGTTGGCAGAAAAATCAGGTGAAGTCAGATGCATGGCACGACCTCCCGGAGCGGCAGCAGCCGCGAACGCGAAGAACGACGAAGCAAAGAATGAGGACCACCACCTCATCATGAATTGACCCGCAACAAGAATACCGCAATCCGCGGAGGACGAGACCGCGCATTTGCAAAAACGTCACTTGTGGCGCTTCTGATCTTGATTCAATCATCTTTCCGCTCTCGCGCCACGACATTCTGGGCAGCGGCCCAATGCGGCGCTTCGTGCGTTGCCTTGGTAGCGGGCCGCTGGCAACCGCGCGATTGCTTCCCCACGGAACACGCACGCATCACCTCGGCCCGCAGCGAATTCGCTGGTCCGAACTGTGGTCGGGAGTTGGCTGTATGCGGTCCCGGTATCAGCCGGACGATTGGAACGCGGCGAGCAGGCGGCGGGCCAGGACGGGTGCCTCCGCGGTCTCGTGCTTGACGAAGACGTAGGCCTCGTTCCAGGGCTGCCCGGCGATGCGCTCGGCCCAGGCGTCGAGCGCCGCCGGCGTGTAGTCCTCCCGGCGCAGGCGCAGATAGCCCCAGGAGGCGGTAGCCCGCAACGGCGTCTCCAGCTTTTCCGCCTCGGCGATGCACAGGGCGGCCCCGGCGGCTTGCAGAATTGTGTAGACGTCGTCGGAGAACCACGAGGCGTGACGGAACTCGAAGGCCGGACGAATTCCTTGCCAAACTTGTGCCAGTACGGTCAGGAAGGCCTGCAGCCGTTCCAGATCCTTGTGCAGCCAGGGCGGCAACTGGAACAGCACTGGGCCCAACTTGCTGCCCAAGCTGGCTGCACCACTGGCGAAGCGTTCCACTGCGCTCTGTGCGTCGTGCAAACGAAGTTCGTGAGTGATGCGTCGACTGCACTTGAGCGCAAAGACGAAGTCGGCGGGTGTGGCGGCAGACCAGCGTTCGAGCAGCGTGGGGGTCGGCATGCGGTAGAAGGTGTTGTTGATCTCCACCGTCGGGAGTTGCTGCGCGTAGAAGGCCAGCATGTCGGCCGCCGGAAGCTTCGCCGGATAGAACGAGCCACGCCAGGGAGCGTAGCTGAAACCGCTCGTCCCGACCCACACCCGCATCGCTGTTCTCCGCAGTCAGCCTCGTGAGGCGCGCGCCTTGGGCCGCGCATGGTGTGGCGGTGCGGATTGGGCTGCCTTGCGCTCAAGCTCGCGCGTGCCAGTCGGCGCCGGCTGGCCGCGCGTCGCCAGGCTGGCCTTGAGCGCCTCCATCAAGTCGATGATCTGCGCGGGTTGCTCGGACGCGGCCGACACGGCGACCTCGTGGCCCGCCACCTTGCGCTCGATCTCGGCCTGCATGCGCTCGCGCACGTCGTTGCGATACGCCGCCGGATCGAAGCTGTCGGACGCAATCTGTTCCACCACCTGACTGGCCAGCTTCAGTTCGGCCTCGCTCGCCTGTCCCTCGGGTATCGGCACCTCCGCCAAGGGGCGGACCTCGTCGGCGTAGAGCAGTTGCTGCATGACCAGCCCGCTGGTACCCGGGTGCACGCCCGCAACCGGTCGCAACATCACCAGGTACAGCCGGTCGTGGGCGGCGTAGCGGGCAATGGCGGCGCGCCCACTCTGGCGCATCACCTCGACCAGGAGATGGTAGGCCTTCTCGCCGCCCTTGTCGGGCGCCAGGTAATAGGGACGATCGAAGTAGATCGGATCGACCTTGTCCGCAGGCACGAACTGCGCAATGGCAATGGCCTGGGTCGCCTTTCCCTCCATGGCCTTGAGTTCTTCGGTGGTGAAGGTCACGTACTGGTCCTTGGCGAACTCGTAGCCCTTGACCATTTCCTCACGCGGCACCACCTGGCCGTCCTTGGCGCACAGGTATTGTTGGTGCAGGCGCGAGCCGTCCTTGCCGTGTAACAAGTGAAACGAAATTCCCGCCGACGGCTGCGTCGCCGAATACAGTTTCACCGGTATCGACACCAACCCAAACGAGATGGTTGCACCCGCCATTGCCCGCGCCATGATCCAAGCGTAGCGCACAAAACGCTTGCGGCGAGGTGCGCGCAACGTTTGCGCAAAAGGGTTCTTTTGCTTCTCCGGGATTATCGCGCCAAGCGTTCGGCGGGCCAAACCAATGAGCCGTTTGGCGGCGGGTCCGGTCCGGGAAGGCTGTTCGTTGTGCACAAGCACGCCGCGCGCCGCTTGCACTACGATCTTCGATTGGAAATGGACGGCGTGCTGCGCTCGTGGGCGGTGCCCAAGGTGCCCAGCTTCGACCCGGCGGAAAAGCGTCTGGCGGTGCAAGTGGAAGACCACCCCATCGAGTACGGAGCGTTTGAAGGCGTGATTCCTGCCGGCAACTACGGCGCCGGCCCCACCATTGTATGGGATCGCGGCACTTGGACGCCGCTTCAGGATGTCGAGCAGGGACTGGTCAAGGGCAAGCTGCGCTTCACGTTTGCCGGATACAAGCTGCGCGGGGCATGGTCGCTGGTGCGTCTGGCGAAGAGTCAAAAGGACTGGCTGCTCATCAAGGAACGCGATGCCTACGTTGTCCGCGGCGAAAGTAGCCTGGCCAAGGCCTCGGTGCTGTCCGGCCTGACCATCGAGGAACTGCGCGACGGCTCGCCCCGCTGGGCCGAGGTGCGCGCGCAGGTCGACGAACTGCCGCCTTCCGCGCTGCGAGCCGAGCAGGTTGAGTTGATGCTGGCCGAGACCCGGCCGCAGCCCTTTTCCGAGCCAGGCTGGCTATTCGAGATCAAGTACGACGGCTTTCGCGCCCTGGCCGCGCACGAGGGCGGGCGAGGAAAATTGCTCTACCGGCACGGCAGCGATGTTACTGCACTCTATCCCGACTTGGCGGCGGCCCTGGCCGCGTTGCCGGCGGATGTGGTGTTGGATGCCGAGATCACGGTGTGCGACGAACAGGGACGGCCGAGCTTCGAGCGCCTGCAGCAACGAGCGCCGCTCACCCGGCAACCCGACATCGAGCGCGCGGCCTTGAGCCTGCCTGCCAGTCTGTTCGTCTTCGACTTGCTTGGTTTCGAGGACCGCGATCTGCGCTCACTGCCGCTTTCCAAGCGCAAGGCGCTGCTCAGCCGCCTGCTGCCGGCGCTGGGACCGCTGCACTACGTGGACCATATCGAAACCCGCGGGCAAGAGATGTTCGAGGAGATCGCGCGGCTGGGCCTGGAGGGCGTGATGGCCAAGCGGGCCGAGTCGCCCTATCGCGCCGGTCGTTCGCCCGACTGGCTGAAGATCCGGCGCGACCGCAGCGCAGATTTTGTGGTGGTAGGCTACACCGCGCCTCGCGGTCTGCGCAGCGGCCTGGGCGCCCTGCACCTGGCAGCGCAGGAATCGGGTGCACTGGTCTACATGGGACGCGTGGGCAGCGGCCTCGGCGAAAAGGATCTGGCCGGCCTGCCAATTGAGCTGCACGACGACGTGCAGCCCGAGCCTCCGTGCGGCGGACCCGTGCCGCGCGGCCGCGAGCACACCTGGGTCAGGCCGCGCCTGGTGTGCGAGGTGCGCTACAAGGAGATCACCAGCGACGGATTTCTGCGCCAGCCGATCTTCCTGCGTTGGCGCACCGACAAGCGACCGGAGGAATGTGTCCGGCCGGCGGCGCAGGCCGAACCGCCGGTTGCCAAGCCGGACGTCGAGAGACGGGTTGCCTTTACCAATCTGAAGAAAGTCTTTTGGCCAACCGAGGAATTCACCAAGGGCGATCTGATTGACTACTACCGCGCCATTGCGCCGTGGCTGTTGCCCTACCTGCGCGACCGGCCTTTGGTGCTGACCCGCTATCCCGAGGGCATTGCCGGGCCGTCGTTCTTCCAGAAGGACGCGCCCACCTGGTCGCCCGAGTGGGTGCGCCGGGTGCGTATCTGGAGCGACGAGCGCCAGGACGAGCTGGAGTATTTTCTGTGCGACGACGTGGAATCGATTCTGTACCTGGCCAACCTGGGCAGCATTCCGCTGCACGTGTGGGCGAGCCGGGTGGGCTCTCTGGAACGGCCCGACTGGTGCGTCCTGGATCTCGATCCCAAAAACGCGCTTTTTGCCCATGTGGTGCAACTGGCCCGCGCCATCCACCAACTGTGCCAGCGTATCGACCTGCCCTGCTTTGCCAAGACCAGCGGCGGCAGCGGACTGCACGTTCTCATTCCCCTGGCCGGCCAGCTCACCCACGCCGAGTCGCGCACCCTGGCGCAACTGCTCGGCCAGGTCATGGTTCGCGACCATCCCGATCTCGCCACCCTGACCCGCGCCGTCGCCCAGCGGGCCGGCCGCGTGTACCTGGACTGCCTGCAAAACGGCCACGGCAAGACCATTGCCGGCCCATTCAGCGCCCGCGCAGTTCCCGGCGCCTGCGTGTCCATGCCCCTGCGCTGGTCCGAGGTGAACGCCCACCTCGATCCCGCGGCCTTCACCATCAAGACCGCGCCCGCCCGCATGAAGCGGCTGCGCGAAGATCCGCTGGCTCCGGTGCTGCAATTGCGCCCGGATTTGCCGCGCGCTTTGGGACTGCTGGAGGGGGAAGTGGGGACGCGATCGGTGTTGGAATGAAGATGGCTCTCATCAGGCGATGCGGATGACCACCTTGCCGACGGTACCGCCGGCTTCCAGGGCTGCGTAGGCCTGGACAGCTTCTTAGCTAGCGAACGTCGATGCGGTAGTCGAAGCGCAGCCCCGCAGATGGCGGAAACGACGCCGCGCGCGCGGCCTTTTCGATGCACGCGGCAAGCGGCGTGTTCGCCAGTTTCCCGCCCACGCTCACATCGGTGACTCTGCCGTCCTTGCCCACGGCGAGCTTTAACTCTGCGATGCCGTTTTGGCCGAGCTGTCTTGCACAGTCCTTGCCACGTGTCTTGACGCCGGCCATGACTCTGGAGATATCGGCCTGTGACAGCGACGCCGGCGCTGGTGGGGCTTCACTCTTCGGCGCTGGTGGGGCTTCGCTCTTCTGCACGTCTTTCAAAAGGGCGTCCAGACCCTTGCCCTCGCGCTGCTTCCCCTTGCCCTTGTTGTCGGTGACTACATCCGCCATCAGGTTGTCGAGCGGATCGTGCGACGTCGACGCCGCGGGCTTGGGCGCTGGCTCACTCTTCGCCGCCGCCGCTGGCTCGTCGACCGACGGCTTGGACTTGCGGCTCGCGGTGGCGGCCCTGGGCTCGCTGGTGGGCTCGGTTCCGTCGGCGAACGGATCGTGAAAGCCACCAGGGGCCGGGGCCGCGGCCGGCGGGCTGGCGGTTGATTTTGCGGGCGCGGCCTTGCTGGACGAAGCCCTGGCTTCGATCTTCGTGTGAGACGCACGCGCGACCGGCATCTCCGCGGCGGGCGGGCGGTCTGGCACTGCCGTGGCCTCGGCGCGCGCCGCCGGCTGCGGCGCCACGGGTTCTGGGACCGCCGCCGGCGCTGCGGCTCGTTCCTCGCCCGTGGCTGCTTCCTCGGCGCCCGGGGACGGCGAAGGGAGTGGCACGATCGAGGGCGCAGCGGGCACGTGCGTCGGCGCAAGCGCTACCGGTTCGACCTTCTCTCCGAACTTCGGCGGGGACATCCCGAGCATCGAGTACGCACGTTCGACGAGAACGAGCGCCTGGGCAATCAGCGTGGGACCGGCGGCGACGCCGCCCGCAAACACCAGCAAAGTCCACAAGGCCAGCCAGCCCCACCGCCGCTTGCGCGAGGGTTCAGGCAACGCGAGGGGCCCCATGAACACGGGCGGCCCGAGGCCGGGCGGGGGCTCTTGGGGTTTGGGCCAGCGATCGCTTGGAACCACGGCCCGGATTCTAGCGCAAAAAATGGCTATCGCAGACAGCAGTAAAATCACGTCTCGGTGGAACAAAGGCACATCTGCCACTGCGCGGCATGGTGCGATGAACCGGAAGCGCCTCGGTCAGAAGGTGACCCACTTGTTGGTGCACGGATTCGGCGTGCTCGATCCCGAGATGCTGTTGGTGACGTTCACGCTCGGGCCAGACGGAATGAAATTCACGTTGCCTGGACCGAGCGTCACGTTGGTGTACGAAGCGGCCACATTTGCAGACGAGATTCCGTCGATGACCACGTTGTCGAGAGTGATGCTGTTCATGTGCGACGAATCATAACCGTCGAGCGTGACCTGCGGCGCGTTCGAGCCGCCGCTGACGTCGTGGAAATTCTCAATCTTGATGTTGGTGTACTGCGGAATGAATGAGCCCGTGTCCGTCGAATAGGTCGGAGTCAGGAGGATCGGGTTCGACAGGTTGCGAACGCAGATATCGCTGTAGGTCACGTTGTTCACCAGCCCGCCTCGGCTCGAATCAGACTTGATGCGGATTCCGTTCGAG
>Ga0187862_10002279_pt1 | contig 19586 bp, 24 predicted proteins | sample June2016WEW_10_1_FD_133003 | JGI IMG/M metagenome (GOLD analysis project Ga0187862, IMG submission 133003) | Peatland microbial communities from SPRUCE experiment site at the Marcell Experimental Forest, Minnesota, USA - June2016WEW_10_150 | ecosystem: Environmental > Terrestrial > Soil >...
CCCAGCGCGCGTGGAATTCCGTCACCAACGTCGGCTACCGGCCCACGTTTGGCGACAGCACGCAATTGACGATCGAGACCTTCCTGCTCGATCCGCTGGCAGGCGAAACTCCGCGCCGCATTTCCGTCGAGTTTCTCTGGCGCGTGCGCGAAGAGCGCAAGTTCACCAACCCGGAGGCGCTGAAAGCGCGCATCCTCCGCGACGCCGCCGCGGCGCGGCGCTACTTTGCGCGTACTCGGCCGTTGCTCCCGCGTCCGCTCGCGCCGCAATAGGGGTAGCATGCTTCCCGTTCACTTTCTGCTCGACGGCCTTTCCATCGTCCTGATTAACTTGTTGCTGGCCGGCGACAATGCGCTGGTCATCGCCCTCGCCGCGCGCGCCCTGCCGCCCGATGAGCGCCGATGGGGCGTCGGTCTCGGCGTGGCGCTGGCCGTGGTGCTGCGCATTGTACTCACCGCCCTGGCGGCGCGCCTGCTCCGCGTCGAATATCTGCAACTAGCGGGCGGCGTGTTCGTACTGTGGATTGCCTGGAAGCTGCTCGGCAACTCGAGCGGCCCGCCCGATCGCGTGCCCGCCGCCCCCCGCTTGTGGCAGGCCGTCTGGTACGTGACGCTGGCCGATCTCAGCATGTCGGTGGACAACATCCTGGCCATCGCCGGCGCATCGCGGGGCAACCTCGCGCTGCTCATCTTCGGGCTCTGCCTCAGCATTCCCTTCGTCATATTTGCGAGCAACCTGCTGGTGAAATTGTTGAACCGCTTCCCACTGCTGGTCTACTTGGGCGTCGCCATTCTGGGGATAGTGGCGGGCGATATGGTGCTGGCCGATCCGGTGATGGTGCGCTGGCTCCATCCCACCGGCACGCTACGCTACGCGATGGACGCCGTGCTAGTGCTTGCGCTGGTGGGCGGCGGCCAGCTTCGCCTGCGCTTTTTTCGGTAACGTGGCGAAGATGATGTCGTAAGAACGGCCGATCAGGCGCTTGACTTCCTGGACCGGCAGCGCATCCTCTGTTTCGATGGCTGCCCAGTGGTTGCGCGACGCATAGGGCGCCGGCACAACGCCCGGCAATTCGATCAGCTCCGCGTACTCCTCGGGCGTAGCTTTGACCGTCAGGAAGTTGCCCATCCCCGGCTCCAGGTGAACCACCGCGAATGTTTTGCCCAGCACCTGAAAAGCCAGATGTTCTTCGAACTGCACCACCTCCGTCACCCCACTCAGTGACAAGCAATAGCGTCGCACCCACTCGATGCTCATAGCGGAGATTGTATCAGCCGCCGGCCGGCGCCCCGGCCCTGCGGCTCGATGTTGTTATACTCGAAGAAGCGCCGCGCGCCTACACGCTGGAGTGGCGGAACTGGCAGACGCACGGGACTCAAAAACCAAGCCAGCCGGGTACGCAGCGGTAAACCACAACAGGGTATACGCGATTCCCGCACTCGGCAACCAGCGGCAACCCACTTTCCCGCCAGAACCATTACAGGAACCATTACAGAATCCCTCAACGCGGTTATTGAGACTTACTGCGTAATAGCGTGGCGAGTCAGAGCAAGTAACACATCCGAACAACTGTAGGTAGATCCGAGAGGCGCCGTTGCCAGCGGCGCCTTTTCCATTTCTCAGGAGTCAACGATGGAATCTGTGAAACCAGGTGCGTTCCAATCACACGGCATTGGCGGCGCGAGTGCCGCTCCGGCCAACGGCCTTCGTTTCTCCCAGCTTTCCGCTCCTCGACAAACGCTGGTCCGGCTGTGCCAGGCCATCAACCACGGCAGCATCGAAAACCTCGAGGTCAGAAGCTCGGAGCCCGTCTTCAATCCGCTGCCGGTGACGGTGAAGGACGTGAAGCTGGATGCGGACGAGGAGGCGCGGCCGGAACTGGGCTTGGCCGATTTCGTCGTCAGCGACGAGGTCATGCGCCTGATAAGGCTTCTTGACGAACTCGGGTGCGGTACCCTGCGGCGCATAGAGGTGCACGCCGGCCTGCCACGGCGGATCCTCGTTGAGTCGCAAGTCGCCGGCGCACCAGAGGTTCTGCCCCGTCAGGTGAGGAGGTCCCAATGACTCAGCCGCGGCGCGATCGTCCGCCCAAATCGAAGGTCCGCCAGATCACCGAGCCCGATGAACTGCTGCGGGAGGGTTTGCCCAGCAACCACGATGCGGAGCGGTTTATCCTCGGCGCGGTTCTGCTGGACGATGGCAGGTTCAGCGAAATCGCGGGCCTCACACCTGATGACTTCTCGCTCGAAAGGCACCGGCGCATCCTTGGCGCGATGCGCGACCTGCATGTTGCCGGCGAAGCGATCGACCGGATCACGGTTGCCAACCGGTTGAGGCAGCGCAACGAAGGGAGCCAGGATGATTTCTCGTTTCTAATCGAACTCGACACTGGCATCCCACGGGTTCCGCACCTCGGGAGCTGGTTGCGAATCCTGCGCGAGAAGAACGTTTTGCGCCGCACGATCGTGGAATCGGCCAAGCTCATGCAGGAGTGCTCTCTTCGCACTGCAGAGCCAGCCGAAATACTCGTCGGTCACCTCGCGCGGATGGAGGCCCTCAATGTGGATTGGGCAGGGGCTCGCGGGGAGGTTCGGCGTGTCGAGGAACTCGATTCCATCTTCGCCGACCACTCGCCCACCGACTACCTGGTAAAGCCGGAATTGCCTGCCAAGGCTGTCGTGTGCCTCACCGGCGACTCGGAGAGCGGCAAGACGACGTTGGCGTGCGCCTGGGGCCGGGATGTCTTGTTACGAGGCCATGCGGTGCTCATCCTCGATCGTGACAAGAACCCACGCGAGCGTGTCCGTGACCGGTTCGAACGGCTCGGCATCCAATCGGACAGCGAACGCCTCCGCGTTTGGGATTGCGAGCAGAAATCCGAAGCTCCACAGCCCGATGACCCGCTCGTCGTCGATTGGGTTCGACGCATGGTCGCGGAAACCGGCAAGCCTCCCGTGGTGATTGTGGATTCTCTGGTCAGCTTCCTCAAGGGAGACGAGGACGAGAACTCCGCCGTGGACATGCGCAGAGTATTCGACCGCTGTCGAGTGCTCCTCAAGCTGGGCGCCACCGTCATCCTTATCCATCACACCAATCGCCAGGGCGAAGCCCGTGGTTCGAGCGATTTCAGGCCGGCCTGTGACCAGGCGTTCCTGGTGAGCAACCTTGATCGCGACGGCGGGCGCTTGCTGGATATCATCACTCTGAAATGCGAGAAGAGCCGCTACGGACTCTTTGGGAACATCGAATACCATTACGCCGACGGCAAAATGGTGCGCATCGAAGACGGGCCGCCCAGCAAGCCGCCCAATGAGCAGCTGCGGGAATTACTCCTGGCTAATCCGGGTATTTTGGCCGACTCTTTTCAGAAGTTAGCCCAGGAGCACGGCGTGGGAAGGAATGAAGCACGGAGGTTTCTCGAAACGGGCGAGCGCTCCGGAACCGTCAGAGTTCAGATTGAGGGGCGGAAGCGCCATCATTTTTGGCGCGGTGCGGAGCAGGGAGAGAACGATTCCGCCGCATAAAGGGAGTTGGCATCGAGCGTGTTCGACCGCCGGGGCTGCCCGATTCGCCACCCACGCAGTTTTGACCCATCCGCCAGTTTAGGTGGCGAATGCGGCGGATAACCGCCAACATATTCCCATAAATCATTGAGGAAGTATCTATCCGCCAGTCCGCCACGCCTCACCGGCGAATGCGGCGAATGGCCTATCCGCCAGTCCGCCACCACCCTTTAGGGTTGCGGATGTGGCGGAAGCGGTCAACACCAAAGCGGGCTGGCCGAGAGTATAGTTCTGTACAGAACGCTGTTCCGGTTGTACAATCGCTCTCAGAGATTCAGTTCGCTGGGCCGGCGCCGCGGGCGCACCTTGCGGAGGATTCTTCACCAAACGAGGTGAGGCATGCTTTCGCAGGAAACGGTACTATCACAGCAAATCCAGTTCTGGCCGATCGACAAGTTCGTCTTCTACGCCCGCAACCCGCGCAAGAACGATGCCGCCGTGGATCGTATGTGCAGCAGCATCCGCGAGTTCGGATTCAAGGTGCCGGTGCTCGCGCGCAGCGACGGAACTGTCGTCGACGGCCATCTCAGGTTGAAAGCCGCGCGCAAGTTGGGATCCTGGCCTGGTGGCGACACCGCCAGCATTCCCGTGATCCTCTGCGACGAGTGGAGCGACGGGCAAGTCAAAGCGTTCAGGTTGCTCGTGAATCGATCTGCGACGTGGGCAGCCTTTGACGAAGAACTGCTAGCCCTGGAACTCCAGCAACTGAACGAGTCCGATTACGATCTCTCGCTTACCGGCTTCGATCCTGGCGAGATCGACGGCCTGCTGGCCATTCCGGACGAGGAGCGAACCAATGCCGCGCCGCCACTTCCCGAGAACCCAGTATCCCGCGCTGGCGACCTGTGGCTCTGCGGCAAGCATCGCGTTCTTTGCGGAGATGCCACCAGCGCCGAGGACGTCGCCCGGCTGCTCGGCGAGCGCAAACCGATCCTGATGGTCACCGACCCGCCCTACGGAATTGAGCTCGATTCCGAATGGCGCGACCGCGCCGGCCTGAACGGTTGCGGGCCCGCCGAGGCGAGCTACATGAAGAATCGGACTGCGGGCCACACCGAGACAACGATCTCGGGGGACACCCGGGCCGACTGGTCCGAGGCCTTCGAGTTGGTGCCGAGTCTCCAGGCTGCCTATGTTTGGCATGCCTCCAAGTTTACCCGGGAGGTGCTGGACGGCCTCTTGCGCATCGGGTTGGTGCATCACCAGCAAATCATCTGGGACAAAGGGCGAACGGTGCTGACGAGAACGCTGTACTGGTTCCAACACGAGCCATGCTGGTTCGTGCGAAAGGTGAACGCACCTTGGTATGGCAAGGCCGGCGAGAACTCTACCATTTGCGCCTCTCCCTCGCCGAAGTTCATCATGGGCGGTTCCGACGAGACGAAATTTGACCATCCAACTCAAAAGCCTATGGCTCTTATGCCGCGCCCGATCCAGAACCACCTCAAGCGGGGCGAGCTGGTCTACGATCCGTTCCTTGGCAGCGGCACAACGCTCGCCGCGGCGGAACTCACGGAACGCACTTGCCTGGGCCTCGAGCTGGACGCGAAGTACGTTGACGTCGTGATCCAGCGTTGGCAGACGTTGGCCGGCAAGAAGGCGACTCTCGACGGCGACGGGAGAACCTCCGAGGAAATCGCCCAGGAACGCCGGAAGGCGGCTGCATGAATCGACCGCTGCCACGCCGAGATCGCCGGCATCGAAGCCCAACTCCAGGCCGGGCACACGGACGTGGAGGGGCTATGCCTGGCGCTGGCCGACTGGAGCGGGGAGTTGCGCCTGTTGCGGGCGGGCCGCTAGGGTTTGGCCACCGTGCCGCCACGTTTGGCCCACGTTGGCTCCGGCCCCGCCAGGCCGACGTGTGGCGCCAACCCCGGACTGGCCGCCCCTGGGCCGCCAGAAACCGCCCACGAGAAAACTATAACCCCCAGGACCATTTTGTTGAAACCGACGAAATGGTCTTGATCGGAAGCGGGGCGCAGCGCGAGCGAGGCGAGGCACAAACGCAAAAAAGCCCGCCCGGCCTAAGCCGAGCGGGCCAATGCGGCGCGAGCCTATGCGATGCGGTAGACGTGCTCCCCGGCCGCGTTCTTGCCGGATTCGAGTTTGAGGCCCTGCTTCTTGACGAGGTTGCCGCTGAGGAAGCCCCGAATCGAGTGCTTTTGCCAGTCGACCGCTTTCACGATCTCGGCCATCGTCGCGCCCTTGGGGCGGCGCAAGAGGCCCAGGATGATGCTCGATTTCGAATCTTGGCGGAATGTAGGCCTGTCGCCGCTCTTGGCGTCCTTCTTCGTGGCCTTCGCGGCGGGGGCCTTCTTCACGCTCTTCTTCGCGGCCTTCGCGGCGGGCTTGGCGGCAGCCTTCTTCGTGGCAGCCTTCTTCGTGGCAGCCTTCTTCGCGGAAGCCTTCCCCGGCGCGACGTTCGCGCCCTGTTCCGCAACGGCGGCGGCTGTGTCGTTGGTTTCGGTGTTTTCGGTGGTCATTTTCGTTCGATCTCCTTCTGCGGCAATCGCCGCGGTCATCACATGGATCACTCTGCTGGGGAGCAGAAGCAAGGCAATTCTGCAGGAAATCGATCATGGCGATGGAAGGGCGATGCCATCTTCCCTGGCTTAATCATGTACCCAGGTGTCCGCAGATGAGCGGCCACGGAGAAAAACTCGGACGAAAGATGGAGCAGGCGGTCATCGCGATTCTCGCCAGCCGCAATGATGAAGAGGCCGCCCAATCCATCGGCGTTTCGGCCAAGACGCTGCAGCGTTGGCGGAAGTTACCTGAGTTTGACCAAGCGCTTCGCGACGCCCGACTGGCAGCGTTTCGGCAGTCTGGCGCGCCTGCAGCAAGCTTCGGTCCCCGCAGTAACAACGCTTTTGAGGCTCATGGTGGGTGGCGGCTCACCGGCGACGGTGAAGGCGCGGTGCGCGTATTACATCCTGGATCAGACGCGGAAAGGCGTCGAGACGGAAAACATCGAAAAACGAGTTACCGAGCTGGAGCGAGCTGCGGAGCGTTCGGAGCAGCCGTGAGTCCTGTGATGGGAGGAACAACGTGAGAATTGAGAAGCGTGTTCGCGCGCTGGAGAGCAGATTCAAGAGCGATCCAGTCGTTCTATATTTTGGCGATGGCAGCACGCGGGAGATCCACGGCCCCAGGGACTTTTTGCTGCGCCTGTTGGTTGCCGCAGCCTGGGGAAGGGATCTCAGCCCGGGGCAGCAGGAGCAATTGGAATTGATTCGTGCGAGCGTGGACTCCGTGGAACCGGATGGAGCACATCTGGTCGATGTGGTTAAGTGTCATCTAGAGGGACCAGCGCTGCCGATCGGCAGCTCGGTCTATGACAGTGACGACGAGGCGGCCAACCACAAAATCGCTGCGGATAGGCGATAACGCTCGCCAAAGTCGGACCGCGACGCCCCACCGCGCTGCCCTCAACATTCTCCGAGTGGCCGACCATCCGGCCGGAGCTGGCCGGTAAACGCTGCGCCGTCAGCGAGGTTGTATCCCCCGCCGACCGAGTGCAACTCACAACTCGATTCGGCGGCGCATTTCACTTCTTCCCCTTGTAGGAAGCGGCAGCGATTCGGACTCCGTCTGGATAGGAGGTTCCTGTGAAGCCGAATTCGCGGGCGAACTTTGTCGAGTCGAACAGATAGGGAGAATCGCTCTGATACAACATCTCGTACGACTCGCGAACTTGGGGGTTGAACCATCCGGCCAGCCGAAGCATCGGCCTGCTCAACACCCGATACTTGGGGGCCACTCCGAATTCACTTGCAGCCATAGCGATGAACTCTCTGCCGGTTGGCGGATTGGGCGCCGTCGGCAGATGCCAGACCTGGTTCCAAGCCGACTCCTGGTCTGCCAACATTGTCACGCCGCGCGCTGCGTCAGGAGTGAAGGTCAGCGAGTGAGGGGCTGATGCATTGACCAACCACGATGCTTTTGACCCTTTCGCAAAAGGCTCAAAGACCAGAACATTCGGTACTCCGTTTTGGGTGTCGGGTCCGTAGAAGTCTGCTGAGCGCGCGATCATTGCGCTCAGACTGCCAGCCTGCACCTCATTCATCAGGGCTGTTGCGATCTTTGCGCGGATCTCTCCCTTCTTCGAACAGGGAGCGTACGGAGTGTTTTCCGTCATCGGGCCCGCTACCTTCCCATACATGTAGACGTTATCGAAGAAAATCAGCTTCGCCTCCGCCCGTTTGCAGGCTTCTATGGTATTAGCCATGATCTGAGGCCAGAGTTCCTGCCAAACCCCAAGGTTATATTTGAGACCGGCGAGCAGGTGCACCACCGTCGAGCCGGCGACTGCCCGGATGGTCTGCTCCCTATCGGCAAGGTCTGCTGGGAACAATGCCCCTCCGGCAACTGGTCTCGGGTTGCGACCTACCAAGCGGAACGGCCTCTTCCTGGCCGCCAGGATCTTGGCTAGTTCATTTCCGATCGGCCCGCCGGCACCAAGGATCGTAGTCATTGTCGTCACTTGACCTCCAGACTTCGCCGCTGCTCCGAACCTTCTCAGGGTCACCAGGAAGCCTCCGTGCAAGTTAGAAATGTTCCATTTCGTGTCCGTAGATGAGTCTTACGCTCGGATAGGCTCTCGCGAAGGCGCGCAGTCGTTCCAGGCTTACGCGGCCGCGAGCGGTTCCGGCGTCATTCCAGCCACGTGGGCCGACGCCGGTCTTGAAAGCCCAGGCGAAGTGGCTTGCATCGCCGGTCAGTAGAACTGGCGTGGCGCCGTTGATCAGAAACGCCATGTCGTCGTCGGTATGGCCGGGCGCGGAGATGGCCCAAAAGGATCCATCACCAAGCAGATCTACACACGGCCCGAGGGGAGGCATCGAAGGCGTGGCCCGAAAATCGATGCTGAAAAACTTCGCATTGGCTTGGAAGTGGTTCGCGACGGCGGCGCGCGCCAAAAAGCTGGCTTCGGCCTTGCCGAAAACAAACTCGGTCTGGGGCCCGAGAGCGGGAACGCCCCCGGTATGATCGGGGTGGAGATGCGTGAAGAACACCGCCTTCGGGTGAACGTTCAGGCGCGCGAGCTGTGCCGCCAGGTCCATGCCCGGCTCCTGCCGGTTGGTAACGCCGTTGGCCCAATTGAACAACTTCATCGCCTCGGTGTAATTGCCGTAGGGCGGATGCTTCGCGAAGGAGTCGTCGAAGCCCGTGTCGATCAGGAAGTCTCCGAAGCGGGGATGGTGTATCCAATGCACCAATACGGCGAGATCGCGCGGAACATGGTCGCAGTCGGCTTGCCTGGGGCTTGCAGGGTCGAGGTTCAGGCACGCGTCCATGTGGACAACGCCGGTCTGAAAGGTCGTTAGGGAAATGTCACGCGGTTCCGCCAGCACATCATTCCAGTTTGTGAAAGCAGGGCGAGGAACCGGATACGGGGTGATGTCGAATCGGCGAAATCCGCCGCGCACTAGGTAGCCAGCCAAAACGGCAACGATCACAATCAGAATGGCCGCCGAGAGTAGGATGTTCTTGAGAGTCCGCATGTCGCTAGGAAACTATCCTTTTGTCCTTGACCGCGTCCGTCGATCGCAAGCGGGGCCTCTCTATCTCATTCAGATAGAGGTTACTGAGCAACGGCGAAATCACCCCGCCTTGGGGAACGCCTTTCGTCCCGGTCGCCTTCAGAATCATCTTGAGTAAATGCATGGCCGCATCATCGCGGCCCCTTCTCGCCACTTTCTCTAACAGCAGAGAGTGCTGTACGTTATCGAAATAGGCGCTGAGATCCAAATCAATGATGCGCGTCTTCTCTTCGACGATCGCTTGGGCCGGGACCTGACCTTGATGGCAATGCGGACAATAGTAATACGACTCTATTACCCGCCGAGTGTCGCGTCCTGGTTTTTAAACCAGGCGAGTGCGTGCTCAAAATGCGGTAGATCGAAATCTGGCCAATATTCATCCCGGACATAGAAATCCGCATAAATCGATTGTACCGGAAGAAAACCGCTTAATCGGCGTCTTCCTCCCCAGCGTACGATCAAATCCAGACGCGAAACCTCACCTGAACGCAGGCCGCCGTTTTTAAGACCGGCCAGATCCCATTCCCAGCCATAGTTGACCAGTAGATTCACCTTCATTCCGACACCCTGGCGATGCCGGAATTCGTTTAACGCCTTGGGGAATTGCGTCGAGGTTTCATCGCCGACGACAAGCAGAGCCGCTCCACGGCGTGCAATCTCAAAAGCTAATGCAACGCTGGCCTCGCTGAATGCCTGTTTCTGAATGGAAGGCCGCTTAGTGTTGTCCTGAGTAAAGCAATAGATGGAAGTTTCCTTGATCCCGCATTCTTTACATTTCTCGAACAGCAGCAACCCCGGGTTGATACCATGAGCATATCCGGCTTCTTTTGGCAGGCCATGATCCACAGCCCAGCGTCGATTCCCATCGGGAATGAAACCGATGTGACGCGGGATATTATTTTTCGCCATTGCACAGGTTCCTCAACCGAGCTTTACTTTCCACTCGATCTATTAACCATTGCGAGCACATATAACAATATCAACAACTTAGTGCGTTTGGCAAGTTGTTCTGGCCCACTTCGGCCGTTTAATCTGGCCCCCCTCCTTCTTGAGGCAAACCGTGGACGGCCTCACCCGCCTTGACTTCTCCTTCTTCCACCGCGCCGCCTTCTGATGACACAGCAACCGCTTCACGTACACAATCGCCTGCTCCTCGAAGTTCCCCTGAGTGGGGCACGGTCGAATACACCAGCCGGCACTCCATCGCCCTTTAGCCGCCGCGATGAGATCGTGTCGTGCCAACTCCGCCCACTCTCGGCCGCTGAAATGGCAAACCTGCCGTCAGCTCTTCAGGGCCACGCGGATGTGCAGTTCCTTCAATTGCTGCTCGGTGACGGTGGTGGGCGCGTCGACCATCAGGTCGATGGCCTTGGCGGTCTCGGGGCGGTCGGACTACGATTTGCATTTGCACGCAGGCGGCAAGGCGGTCGAGATTGTGTCCAATGTCTTGACACTGAAGATACGTCCTGCACCGGCATTATGGTTGACAGAACAGATTGCCGCGGCGAAGAAGATCCTGGATATGCCGGCGGCGCCCAACGACCAGTCGGCGAAGGAACGGCTGCGTGCCATCCGCATGTTGCGTTTCCTCGACAGTCCGGAAGCGGCGCAGGAACTCGTCCGGCGGCTGCCGGCAGCGCAGGACGTGGACTTCGTTTTCGGCCCACATGGGGGTGCTCGGATCGCCATACCGCAAACAGCTGCTGCCGCTAATGGAGCAGCGCTTGGTCGCTGCCGATCAACCGGTGTGGGAACGCTATTTGGACACGCTCGCGGATCTAGCGGAACTGGTGAGCTCCGGTGGGACGATGCCGCCGTACCCCAAAGACGCGTCGGGGCAGAAGGCGTGGCAGGACGAATCGAAACGGCGGGCGGACGTTCGGGAGCAGAAACTCAAGCAGTACGCCGAAAGGCTAATCGCTTCCCTGCCGGCGAAGCAGTCGGAAGCCAGGGCGGTGTCGCTCAACACGCTGCTGAGTCTTGCAACTCGGGATCTCCATGGCGCGGGCGCTCCATTCTGGTGGGCGTTATCGCGCCTTATCGGTAGCCGTCCCGCCAGCCTGCGGCCCTATTCGGGCTTCTTCAATTCCAGCCGGACCCGCGTGGTGATTCCCTCTTTTCGCGCGACGGCACGGGCCTCCCGCAGGACGCGCCGAAACATGGCAAGCGGGGGCTGTCGGCCAGCCCGAAGTTCAGCTTGCGGAGCTCCTTGCCGGCCAGCATCACTGCGGCGCGGACTTCTCTTCTTCGATTTCTTCCGTCGGCCACGACGGCCACCCGGCGTCGATGTTCAGTGTCCTTTTGGTAAGCCTGCGTAAGTGGGGCGGCCCGCTCGCAACTGTCGTCAAGATCATCTCTGTAGATGGCCTTTGTGGCGCCGGCCCTGCCTCGGACGTAAGCCGCCTCGGTGAATCCCGGAGAGTGATTGATTGGCAACGGGCCTACGCGAGGGCGGTAAGTTTGCGGAAGTTCGCAGCAAAGCCGCGGCCTCGGACTGGGAAGCTCGGGGTGCTCAGAGCCTTTGGTGGAGACGAGCACCACGAGATCCGGCTCGGTGATCGCATCGGGATCGCCCGGTAGTTGGCCCTCCGGCCGCAACTCTGCGTGGATTTACTCGATCATTTGGGGGCTGAAAGCCCAAACAGACAGTTTTCCGGCACAGTGAACTTGCCGATTTACGATGCGTAATAGACTATATCTCTGGGTCTAGATCCAGCCTAAGAAAACTAGGGAGGACTCCGTGTTCCAGCCTCGCCGTCCGTTTAGATTGCTGTTGCTTGCAGCGTCCGCCATCTTGTCTCTGCCGTCTCTGGCCCGGCCTGCGGCACCGGTAGCGCAAGGGCCGGACTGGCTGGGGGCCCAGGAGGCCCGGGAGGACCTTCGCCAACTCTGGACGGACCTGGAGGCCACTCATCCCGATCCCTTCTTGCGCTCTGGAGGCATGGTCGAGTTTCGCAAGCGCTTCGCTGAAGCTCAGGCCGCCATCCCTGCCGGGGGGATCGAGCGGCGCGCCTTCGATCGGCTGCTACGGCCCCTGCTGGCCCAGGTGGGAGACGGGCATACGACGTTGGACGAGGAAGCCACCAAGACGGACGCGCAGGTCCTGGTCGACCTGACGCCGGTGGAGGAACGCCTGGTAGTGACAGGCGTCTACGATCCCGCCCAGCTGAGCCTGATCGGAGCTACCGTCCAGGCCATCGAGGGCGTGCCCGTGGCCACTCTGACCGAGCGCATGGGCGCACGGGTGGGGTACGAGAACGTCTACACGAACCTCGATCACCTGGTGGAAGCGGCCGCTTCCACCGACCGTCTGGCGGAGCTTCTGGACCGCCCGGCCCTGACGGGACCTGTAACCTTCCAGGTGCTTTTGCCCGGCGGCGATGCAGCGATTTTTCAAGCTCCCCTCCGCTCCGGGGCGCGCACGGGACGCCTGACCCCGCCCAGCCGTCTCCATCTGCCCCCCGTAGACGGCTCCGGGATGGCGGCGGGCTTTTTGGACGAGGCCGGCCAGGTGGGCTATTTCCGCCTGGACTCGTCGATGCGCTATCGGGAAGCCTTCGAAATGTGGCATCTGACCGGGATGGACAGGGGCGATTGGCTGGATCGGGTGGTGGAAGATGTGACCGGCAAAAAGCGTCGGGCAGGGAGGCCCAGAAGCTGGCCCAGGTCCCCTCGGTGAGCGAACGGCTTATGATCCTGACCACGGAGATGAAGGCGCGGCGCACGCCCGTCCTGATCGTGGACCTGAGAGAGAATCCGGGGGGCCAATCCGTCTTCGCGGACATCCTGGAATACTTCCTCTACCCTCTGGACAGCACCATGGCGGTGGATCATGGCTACCAGGTCTCCCGCTTTTCGCCTCTCTATTTCCAGTCCCACAGCGCGGATACGATCGAGAAGGTGCGAACGAGGACCACGGCCGATTTTCAGATGGGCGACCTGGACTTCACGGGTCTTGACCAGTGGCGGCACTTGCGCGCCGTTCCCCCATCGCCGGCCGAAAGGCAGCGGCTGAGCCAGGAGTTCCTAGACCAGATGCGGGGCTTGCCCACCTTTGCCAAGATTCTGGACCAGGGGGGCTGGAACGCCGCCTGGACCCCGCGGGTCGTGGTGCTGACCTCGGCGCGCACCTACAGCGCAGCCTTCGATGCGGTGCTGCAACTCCGGGCCCACGGTGCGGCTGTGGTTGGTGTGCCCAGCTCCCAGGCGGCCAATTGCTTTATCGACGTCGTCGGTTTCCGGCTGGCGCATTCCCGCCTCACCGGCACCATCTCTTTCAAGTGGAGCGTGGGCCTGCCTCAGGACCCCCAGAACGGCACCCTGCTCCGGCCGGACCGCGAACTTAGCTACGCCGACGACCGGGCGTTCAAGTTCGATCCCAACGCCACCATCCTGCTTGCTATAGACTTCCTGTCCAAGCCCCACCCCGCCGCCCCGGGGGGTCTAGCTTTACTCCGCCCTTGACACTTTCCACCAGCGAATCGACTTGGCCGGCCCCAGACGGCGTTCTGGAAAACGCGAAACGGCCGCAGTTGGTCCGAGTCCGCCCGTTATGACCTGATATCGGTAGCCTTCGCTGCCAGCCCAAGCGCAGTGGCCGGTTGTTTGCTTTGCGATTCTTCGGCGCCGCACAACGAAGGCTCCCGCCGTCGAAGCGTCGGCCCGAGCAGAAGTCGAAGAGGGCCATCGTGAATGGACGTGCTGTGCGGCGACAGAACCTGTGGCGGTTAAGTTTCAGAGGGTTCCGACGGGCGCTTGTCGCCCTGGCCCAGGAACTGATGCAGGGCGAAGGGGACTCGTCGGGATGCGTTGCGCACCAAACAACGATGCGCTCGAACTTGACGGAGTCGTCAGCGATGGCGCTGATTTCCATCAGCTCGGTTTCGAGATCTCCGAGTCTCGCATAGAACATCCAGCATGGCACACGTCGACACCATTAACACATTGGTTGGCGCGTATTAATATTGGTAGCCCCGTGTGAGCCGGTCGGGCGGGTTTTCCCACAGTCGGTCGTCGCTCGACCGTGACTCGCGGATCGGTTCGAGCTGCGAATGCGAATGTCGGGGTGCTCATCGTGCTTCCTCCAAATTGTACGCCGGCAACGTGGTAAGGCGTCTGTCCTCGACGGGGCCACCCACAGTAAAATGGTAGAAGCTCTGCCAATCGCGCGAAGAGATGCCAAACACCTCGTGAACCGGATCATCGAAGTAGCAGCCGATCCCAGTCGAACGAATGCCCGCCTCTTCCGCCTCGAGGTACAGCACCTGGCCCACAAGGCCGGCCTCCCAGAAGAGATTTCTGTAAAAGCTGGCGCCATAGGTAACCAAGCTGTTCATGTATTCGGCGATCATCCCAAGGCTGAAGGCCCCGTCCCCCGCGATGTCTTGACCGCAGGAGACGCTCGCGGCCAGAGTACGATAGTCCCCTTCCTTGAGCAGGTATAGCGGAAGGCCATGCGGACACGACGGAGGGCGTAGCCACAGGAACTCAGACCGGAAGGCTTGCCGGAGTGTCTCGACCTTCTCCGGGTCCCGAGCGAGCACGTAGAGACCAGGAGGCAGGTCGTTCACGCGGTGCACGAAAAGGCCCAGGTGGATGCGTGGGCGCCAGGGTAGGGCGTCCCACGGCATAGATCGGCCGTCTCGGGTGGGTACGAGACGAGCCAACATCCGGAAGAAGGTCGCCGCAGGTATCGCTGTGGACCCGTCCATGCTCACCGCGCTTCTGCGCCCCAGGATGACTTTCTCCGCCGTGAACGCTCCGGACCGAACTGGAGCCCCGAAGAGCTCTTCCTCCGAAGGGAACCTGGAGAACTCTTCGTCGGCCGCAACCCTCGGATTCGTGGTGGCAGCAGCCACCTGGTCGATCACTGGCCAATCGACGCCGTGCTCGGGACTCAGCACGTTAGCCGTGCCGTACCACCGAGAAGTGGCCACCTGGGTTACCAACTCTTTGCACAGGCAGAGGCCCCGGTCGCTGGCCCATTTCTCCCGGACCACAAGCGCTACGAGTTCGGGATGCTCTCGCTCCGCGCCAGCATAGTCGGCCTCGCGGTCGAGTCCGAGAAGTTGTGACGCCGCGGCGGCGCCCACATGATCGAGGAGACGGAGTTTCCACCCGAGGGCAGCCGCCGCGAACCGCATCGTCCCCAGCGCATGCCCGACATCGTGTTGGCAGTACCGGAACGCACGCTCGCCATACTTCCAGGCCTCCCGCCAAAGAATGGACGAAAGCCCCACGAGGAATGATCCCTCCGGAAACACTGCCGTCAGGGCTGCCCAGACCGAGGGATCGAGATCCGCTCGAAGCTCGAGACCGTGCACCTTCGATGCATAGTGGTAGACGCCAGGACGGTTGTGGATGCCGTCCAACGACGGCAAGAGCGCGTATCCCTCCGTCGGGTGGAGGTTCCCGCTCGACGGATTGGCACGCAAAGACCATGTGGTTTCCTGAAACCGTTTCCATGCAGTCAGCGAGAGTGCGTAGCGGAAAAAGAGCGAAATAGAGTCGACCGAAAGCGGAACCGGCACCGTGTTGTCCGCGACGCAGAGTTGCCAGTACGGAAGCGCTCGCCCCGCGTTGGGGAAAGGAAGGCGAACCAACGGCGCTCCGTCGTAACGGCGGAACGGATCCGGCTGCTTAGCCCAATCCATGTAGCCAAGCGATGCTGCGTAGCGATGGTAGTGGTGCTTCGATCTCTCGTGGTAGGCAGCCACGACTTGCTCGTCAAAAAGGTCGCGGTCCCTGTCCGTCTTCAGCGTGAAATCAGGAGGAGTATTTCCTTGCATGTCCCTCGTTGCCTTCCCGTTACATGTGTGCAAATGCCTCGTATAGGTGAAGGTCGACATCGAACGCCGGGCCGCGCAGTGCGCCGAGCGAGGCGTCCACGTAGATTTACCGTTCCTGCCCAAACCGTTCGACCCAAAGATCCTCATAACTACCAATATCGGCAACTATCCGGCCAGCGTCTTCCTTGAACGCTTGCGCTTGCAGTTAGCAGGAGCTCGCCTTAGGTAGCGCTCCCTAATGATGTTCATATGATGCAGCTCATGACCAGCGATGTGGTAAGCCAGGGCGCGCACGCTGACCCTGTTCCCATTGGCGACGCCGGTCCTCATCAGCGCTGTGTTGTCTAAACTCTTGAAGAAGGCGATCGTTGAACGACGCACCAGAGCAAATTCATCGAGAAGATCCGTGATTTCGCGTTTATTCGCTTCGGAGTATTGGGCATAGTGATCTTGCTCGAATCCCGGAAGTTCCGTGGAATCGTTCCGCGCGAACCGGAGTGCTCGGTAAACGTAGATACGTTCATCATCCACAATGTGACCGAGGATCTCTTTGATCGTCCATTTTCCTTCGGCATATCGATGCAGCAATCGGGCTTTGGGGATAGAAGCAACGAATTTCTTGGTGGACCTCAGATTGTTTTCGAGATGCGCCAATATCAAGCCGTCGTCAGGCAAGAGGTCGCTGTAAATGTGGGCATATGCTGGATACTCTGCTTCTCGAGGCTTTTCAATCACTCTGAGAGATCGAACGTCTGTCCTTCTCACGGTACCCGCTCCTTCTGCCGTCGTACGGCCTTCAATTATCACACGGCATTACAGACTACAGTGGAGCTGCACCTGGCTCGTGAACAAAGCACCAGACGACAGCCGTGGTTTAGGTCTGGGGAGCGAACAGGTGGCCCGCTTGGCCGCATGTTCGAACGATATGGTTCGTTATCGGTAGCTTGCTGCGGGCCATGGCAGGCCCGGAGCCCAACCAGAAACGAGTCCGCACCGCTCACGGCGGATCGGTAAATGCTACGCGACTTTGCGGTTGGAATTCTGTTTGCTAGGTCTACTTGGCACTGTGCCGCATTGTTGTATGGGTTGCGCGCCGCGCCCAGAGTACGGTCGCAACCAAGGCGAGTGGCCCAAGTATCAACACCGGTATAGCCCCCCAGTCGAGCCCTTGGCCACGCATGACCACCGCGGACGCCACGACCGACGTTAGACCGTAGCCGGTGAGCAGAATTCGGCGGTTTCGGTCGAGCGGCTGGGAACTGCGGCGCACCTCGCGCATCAACTGCTGGTCGAAATCAGGCGGCAGGCTCGGGACAGGCGCGGCCATGGAACGCCGCAGTAAACTGTCGATCCCGGCTTCGCGAGGTTCCATCTCAGTCACAAGAATATCCTTTCTCTTTCAGCATGCCATGGAGAAGCTGGCGCGCGCGATGCAGATACGATTTGGCCGTATTCTCGGGAACGCCAAGCAGCACCGCCACTTCGCCTACGCCTGCGCCCAGCCAATAGTACAGTCGTAAGGCCGATTGGTAGACCTCGGGTAGCGTTTGAATGCACTCGGCAAGGGCCTGATCGCGCTGCGCCGTTTCAGCCTGCCGGTACGGTCCAGGCTCCGGACTCACCGCCTGATGAAGAACCGTCTCGTCCGCGTGTGGGCTTCGGAAGCGAACGCGCGCCTTCAGGTTCACCGCTTGGTTGAACGTGATCCGGTAGATCCAGGAGCTGAATTCGGCCTCGCCGCGAAACGACTCGATCGCGTGGTGAACCTTGAGAAACACCTCTTGCGCCACGTCTTCCGCTTCCGGAATAAACTCCCGGCCCAAGATCGAAACCGCGAGGCGAAACACCAGAGCGCGATAGCGGCTAACCAGTTCCGCGAAGGCTTGCTGGTCGCCGCCCTGCGCGCGGGCCACGAGTTGGGAATCGTTCTCCACCGCCGTTAACGCCCAGGCTTGGCCTGCAAGAAATGGAAGGCAATCAGGCCCACGCCCAAGAAAGTGAGCGGCAGAGGTGCTACCCAAAATGCATGGGACGGAGCCGGAAGAGTCAGAGCGAGCACGATCATGGCTCCAACCGAAAGACTCGAAAGAACCGTTCCCAGAATCGGCAGGACGGCCGGATCGGGCTGACGACGTTCCCGCGCCGGCTCCAACGGAAACTCCGGCAACGGTATTCCCTTTTCCATTGCCGCCATCCGCTCCTGATGAATGATCTCGATCCTCTTCTGCCGACTCTCGTGCTTCATGTAAAGATAACCGATAATGCTTCCCGCCAACGCGAACGTGACCATACCATCGCCGATTGTGTAGCTCATTTCTCTCTCACCTCACCCTTTAGGACAAGGTGTGCCGGGCGCCGGTTGCAGCGGGTCGAACAAAAACTCGGGTTCGCATGACCAGCCGTGGGGTCGGGAACCAAGTTCGACTGCACTGGGGCTGGTTACAGTGCGCTGATCGGTCCAGGGGGCTTAGGGTCTTGACGCCCCTCCCTAACGGCGACGTGTAGACCGAGGCGCTCCGTTTCCAGGATCTCGCCCGGCGATATTCGCTATTATCGGACACTGTTTTCCGACAGCGAAGTGCCAGCGATGCGCGCGGGTGCCGCCCGAAGCCGACAGCTAGGCCGGATCCGGTGGTCGGCCACGTCCGCGTATGCGACGCAACCCGACCAAGGGAAGCGCTACTTCCTCCCAGCCCGCTTGGGCCAATCACGCGGCTGATGGTGGGGAGGGCTGTTCTTAGACTAAGCCCTATGAACACACTTCTTCGACCACCGATGTGCCTTTGGATAGGTCGCCGTTCGTCCAATGCCAATCTTCCAGCAGGCATATACGGCCATCAGGAAGCAGTTCAGGGACCGCAAGGCAAGTACCGGTGCGGAGATTCCCGTCGGGATCGACGTGCTGATAGCGCATATCCAGGCGGCCCTTGTCATCGCCGACTGCGACAAGGGTACCGAAGCGAACCCGGCCGCCGTCATACGTAGCCCAAACTCGTTCCCCGCGCTGATAGTAGTGGAACCGGGTGTCGCGACTGGCATCGCCGTTCGGAGTATTCTCGCCCGACATAAAAATTCTTTTGTCCAGATTGACGGCAGGAATAGCGGGCTTGGCGCATGGCCCTTCGGGCTCCGGATATGGCTTCGAGAACGAGAACGCGACGGCGGTATCGCCATGCGTCCGCCGAAATTCGAGACGATCGACCGCTTCTCTCACACTCGGGATATGACCGGCGGGAATCCACCATAGCGCCAGATGCGCCTCCTGCGGCCGCTCGAACCATTTCGTTCGGTCACGCAGAGAAGTCTGATGGCCGCTCTTATACGCGAACGCTTTCAACGTTTCGACGGACTGCCACACAGAAAGATTAATTAGGATAAGGGGGTCGTCATAGGGTCGCACCTCAGTGGCCTCAGTCAGTCGCCATACAAATCCGTCGCTGCGGTCGGCGACAGCATTCACGAGAGGCAGTTGCGCCACAAATTCCGCCATTACCGGCGAGTCGAGCGGTCCCAGCATCCGCCCTACGTTGAGTTGCGCGAGGTGGTAATGATGCAAAGCCATAGATCGAAGTATCGCACGGTGGGCATTGTCACCGGGCTGCGGACACTGCGCCACCCAGAAGATCCGCCGACATCGATGGCTGCTGTGGTTGGGCAGGCGGCTCAAGGACGCGAATCAGGTTACCTATGTC
>Ga0187862_10002285_pt1 | contig 19558 bp, 20 predicted proteins | sample June2016WEW_10_1_FD_133003 | JGI IMG/M metagenome (GOLD analysis project Ga0187862, IMG submission 133003) | Peatland microbial communities from SPRUCE experiment site at the Marcell Experimental Forest, Minnesota, USA - June2016WEW_10_150 | ecosystem: Environmental > Terrestrial > Soil >...
CCACCAACCTCCAGGCGCCGGAAGGCTGGCTTTCCCTGGTCGCCCTCGGCTGGCTGCAAGAAGGGGACAACAGCTTCGGCTCCGCTGAAGACTGCCGCGTTCAGATCGCGGGACACGGGCCGGCGCATATCGCAGTCGTGCGCTGGGACAAGGACAAAGGTGTGCTGCGCTTGCTGCCTCCCGCCGGAGGCTTCCCGAAGGACTTCATGGTCGATGGTCAGCCCGCAAAAGAGCAGGCTCTGCTCGCCGACGATGCCGACAAACCCTCGAAACTGACGATCGGCACACTCACCATCATCGTGATCCACCGAGACGATCAGTTCGGGTTGCGCGTCAAGGACCTGCAAGCTCCCACCCGCGTCGGCTTTCACGGATTGCGGTGGTATGAGCCGAATGCCGCCTACCGCGTGCATGCGCGCTGGATTCCCTACACCCCGCCGAAAGTGCTCGACATCCCGACCATCCTCGGCACCACGACCCATCTCCCGGCGCCCGGCGTCGCCGAATTTACTTTGGATGGGCAGGTTCTGCGACTCGAGCCCGTACTCGAAGACCCGCAATCGACCGATCTCTTCTTTATTCTTCGTGACGCCACCAGCAAAACTACGACGTACGGCGCGGGACGCTTTCTCTATACCGAACTACCCGACCATGGCGTCACTCAGCCCGGCGAAGTCTGGCTCGACTTCAATAAACTAATAAACCCGCCTTGCGCATTCACTGCCTATGCGACGTGTCCATTGCCTCCGTCGCAGAATCGCCTCAACGTCCCGATACCGGCGGGCGAGCAGCGCTACCACGATTGACGAGTGGAGGGACGGGCGTCTCGCCCGGCGCTCCACCAATCTCGATTGGCGGAAATCGTAGATAATATTTATTTCAGGAATACAACTTCATTTACATTGGGGTGGGAGTCCTGCATGAGATGGGTCTTGATTGTGCTTGCCGTCGTCGGTATCGCCGCTTCTTCACTCGCGCTACGCGAGCATTACCGCACCGACACTTCACCTTGCAGCATCAATGAGCGCTGGGACTGCGGCATCGTGAATCACAGTCCGTACGCCATGCTCCTCGGAGTTCCGGTGGCCGCAATCGGCATCGGCGGATATCTGCTGCTCGGCGTGCTCGCCTTCAAGAAAGCTTACCGGGTGATGCTGGTGACCGCCCTAGGTGGCCTGGGTTTTGCGCTCCATCTCGCCCACATTGAATCTGCGGTGCTCGGCGTGTGGTGCATCTACTGCGTCATATCGCTGGGAGTGATTTCTCTGTTCAGCTTGCTGGTTCTGGTCGTACTGATAGTAGGCGCGATGAGGCGGCCACAAGAAACAGCGTGAGTGTAGAGGTGCGGCTTGCCGCGTCTCCTGCCGCTACCCAGACGCGGTAAGCCCCGTCTCTACAGCAACTCATTCGTAGCGCAGGCTCTCGATCGGGTCCAGTCGCGCCGCTCTGATTGCTGGCACCATCCCGCTCAAGATACCTACCACGCCAAGAATGATCGTCGCCACGGTGAGGCTGCTGAGGTTGATATGCAGATGGATGTCGCCGGCCTGCAGGTTATCGCCAAAGGCGCTCATCAACGGCAGCGCCCCCACGCCCCAGGAGATCAGATAAGCGATCCCGATCCCGGCCACTCCTCCGGCAAAGGTGATTGCCAGGGCTTCCGCGAGAAACTGAAAAAGGATGTGGCCCTTTTGCGCGCCCAGCGCCTTTTCCACGCCGATTTCCCGGGTTCGCTGCTGCACCGAAACCAGCATGATGTTCATCAGCCCGATGCCGCCGATTCCTAACGTCAGTGCGCCAATGAAAGCCAGCAGCACCTTGAGAGCGGTGGTCACAGTTGTGAACTCGTCAAAATCCTGCTTGAAGTCGGCAATGAACACGGCTCGCCGGTCATCCGGGCGGAAATTATGGTGCCCGGCCAGCACGCTCCGCACCACGCGCGCGAGCTGCTGGTGATCCTGCCCCTCGTAGTCCATGAAAATGCCGCTGATGTACTGCGTATCGTAGAGATCGCCCATGGCGGTGAAAGGGATCACCACCATGGTGTTGTCGTTGTTGTCGCCGCCCTGCACTTTATGCCGGTAAACGCCAATCACCTCAAAGCTCACACCGTTGATTCGGATGCTCTGCCCTAGGGCCTGTTCACCGGAGAACAGTCTCCGCTTCGCCTCATCGCCGATCACCGCCACACGGGCGTGCTCCGCCAGATCCTGCTCGCTCATGCCACGACCGGCTGCAACGTCAAAGCCGCGAATGCGGTCGTACACCGGGTACACGCCGGTTAGGAAAAGATTGGTGAAGGTGCGTGTGTCGTGCTGAATGGTTGTGTTCGGCTTGTCAAAGATCGGAGTGACGCCTTTCACCATCGGCACTTCGTTGCGGACGTAATCCACATCGGCCAGCTTCAGCCGCACTTCGCTCCCCGCCTTCGCACCGCCCACCTGCAGCGACGTTCGCCCCGGGAATGCTCCGATCACGTCGGTTCCCCATGAGCTGAAAATCAAGTCGATGGCACGCTCGAATCCCGAACCGAAGGCCAGCAGGATAACCACGGTCGCAATCCCCCAAGCCATTCCGAGCATGGTCAGAGTCGTGCGGCGGCGATTATGCTGCATCGCGCCGTAAGCCTCTTTCAGCAAATCATGGGTCATCACGTATTCCTTATGTTCCCTCTTAGTGGAGAGCCGTCGCTCCACTAGCTACTCCTGACGCAAAGCTTCCACCGGTTCCAACATCGCCGCTTTGCGCGCTGGATAAAGCCCAGCTGTAATGCCCGCCAGCGCCAGCGACAGCACTGCGCCGATCGCCGATACCGGCACGATTCGCGGCGTGTCGAAACCCTGCGGCAGTTGCACTCCTGAGAGCAAGTGGATGACGAGCATCGCGCCGCCGACTCCGATCGCGCCGCTCAGCAGTGTCAGAAATGCGCCCTCCAGAAAAAACTGAAACAGGATGTTGTGGTTGGTCGCGCCCACGGCTTTGCGCAAGCCGATCTCGCGCGTGCGCTCGGTCACGGCCACCAGCATGATGTTCACAATGCCAATCGCGCCCAGCGCCAGTGTCACCAGCCCGACACCGCCCAGGAACCAATCCATGGCCGTGAAGATCTTGCCCATGGTCTTTTGGTTCTTGACCGTGTCCCATTCTTCCCAGACGTCGGTGCCCTTGGGATCGAAGCCACCGTGATTACGGGCCACGATCCGGTGCAATTCATCCTTGGCGGCTTCGTTTTCTTCAAAGCTGCGCGGTTGATAGTTGATGAACGAAATCGCGTTGCCCTCTTGCGAGTTGTCGCCCGTCAGCGGAAACAACTCGCGCATGGTGTTGAACGGCACGAAAATTCGAATGTTGGTCGCGTTGTTCTCCTCGTGTCCGATCATCGAGAGTACGCCGATCACCTGAAAACGAACGCCATTGAGCAGAATCGTGTTGCCCACTGCGGGACGCCCCGGAAACATATTGCGCGTCATTTCCCGTCCCAGGATGCACACCCGCCGCCGCTGGTCATTGTCATCGTCATTAATCCAACGTCCCACCGCCAGCGGGATCGTCCGCACCTGGCTGTAGATCGGCGGCACGCCCGAGACCTGGCCGTTGGTGCTGGTGTAGTCACTGACCGCGCGGATGTCGTCGCGCGCGATCAGCGGCGAAATGTTGATCGCGAGCTTCGACTCGTTCTTGATGGCGAGGTAATCGTCATAGGTAAGGTTGAACCACTTCATCGAGTTGAAACTGCCCTCGACGGCCGGCGCGCGTCCGCCGAAGAAGAAGATGATGTTCTTGCCGAAGGTTTCCAGTTGCTTGCGATTGCCGTTGCGGAAGCCTTCGCCCACTCCGGCCAGCAGCAGCAGCGAACCGACGCCCCAGGCAATACCAAACATGGTGAGCAAGGACCGCAGCTTATGCGCCCAGAGAGTTTGCAGGGTTTGCGCGAAGGTGTCCAGCAGCATGCGCATGTCGCCACCTCGAGGTCGGCAAGCGGAGGGGCGCGGACGCAGCCACCCCGCGGTTGTTACTTTGACTTACGAAAATGGCAAGCGTTAGCGTTCCAATTTTCTTGAGAATTTCTCGGGGATTTCTTGGGAAGAGCTGCCGGGTTTGTACGATTAACACTTAACAACTCGAGTTTGTTTAGCTAATTTTCGTTCTTTTCGTTCGTGCCCAGCTTCCACGCTATCTGCCGCAGCATTCCCAACAAGACCTCTGCGTCATCGGCGTTCAAAGTCAAACGCCGGACCAGTCGCCGCAACTTTTCTTCAGATGTCGTTACTCGCGGATTCACGTATCCACTCGTTCGGAGCACTTCAAGGAGCGCCTGTGTCAGCCGCTCGACCTCTTCCGACTTCGCGGGAGTCTTCTTCTTCTGCCCCGGCGCTGCCTTTGCCCTGGCTGTTTTCCGTCCGCGCACCAGTTCGTACAGGCAGACCGCGACCGCCTGCCCCAGGTTCATCGAACCGTGCTCTTCCCGCGTCGGAATCCGCATCATCCAATGGCAGTGGCTCATCTCCTGATTCGATAGTCCCACCCGTTCCGAGCCGAACAGCAATGCAACTGGTCCCGTCTTCAGTTGCCGCTTGATCGCTCGCCCGCCCTCATCCAGCCGTTGCAACCGATGCTGCAACTCTCGCCGCCCTGCGACTGTCGTTCCCACCACCAGCCTGCAGTCCGCGACTGCCTCGGCCACGTTCTCATACTGTTCCGCCTTCGCCAGCAACCCCGCTGCGCCGACTGCCGACCGCGCCTCTTGAAATGCGACTTCGTAGGGATTCACCACGCGCAATCGCCGGATCCCAAAATTGCTCATGGCGCGCGCCGCCGCCCCAATATTCAGCGGATTGCGCGCCGCCACCAGCACAACGCGGAGATTATCGAGATCGCTAGACATAATTCGAAACGCAGATTCGAAACCCAGCTTCGAAACTCAGATTCAAGACCCAGATTCCAAAACGGTCATTCCCAAAATAGTCATTCTACGGCGTTCCGCGCCTGTAGCCCCACTCTTGCCAACGGCTGCGACTTCCTCCCTTGCAGAGCATCCAATGGATAGTGCAACAGTGCTACGATAGAAGTTCCGCCTTACGGATCGAACGGTCCAGCCTGCGAGAACTTGGAACTCTGGAGGATGAATGGCAAGCACCACCACCGTCGAAGTAACCGACGCTAATTTTGATTCCGATGTATTGAAGTCCGATAAGCCTGTGCTGGTCGATTTCTGGGCCGCCTGGTGCGGTCCCTGCCGCGCGATCGCTCCGATCGTCGAAGAGCTCGCGGGCGAATATCAGGGTAAAGTCACATTTGGCAAGATGGACGTCGACCGCAACGGTGCCACGCCCATGCGCTACAAAGTCACCGGCATTCCCACTCTGCTCGTTTTCAAAAATGGACAGGTCGTGGAACAGCTGGTCGGCTACCGCTCGAAAGACGACATTCAGAAAGCCCTGGATCGCCACCTGGGCTGAGAATTCGGTGGAGAGACGGGCGCCCCCGCCCGTCCCAGTTCCACGCACCGGCCAATGCCTCAGTACTTCCGCAGCACGCCAATCACCCGGCCCTGAATCTCTACCGACGCCGCGGGGACAATGATCGGCTTCATGGCCGCGTTCGAAGGCTGCAGACGAATGTTCTCGCCCTCGCGAAAGAACCGCTTCAGCGTCGCGTCGGACGAATCGAGCAGCGCCACCACAATATCGCCGTTGTGCGCGGTTTTCGTCTTTTCGACCAGCACGAAGTCGCCGTCAAGAATCGCCTCGTCCTGCATGGATTCGCCGCGCACCTCGAGCACGAACACATCCTTCGAGCGCACGAAATCCGCCAGCGAGATGGTCTCGTTGTGCTCCACCGCCTCAATCGGACGCCCCGCCGCAATCCTGCCCACCAGCGGCAGCACCACGGCCGTATTCACCGCCATCGACTGCTTCAGCTTGCCCTTCGGAGGCAGCAGATCAATCGAGCGGCTGCGGTTGTAGTCCCGCGTCAGCAGCCCTTTTTTCTCCAGATTAGTGACGTGCTTATGCACCGTGGCCAAAGAGTTCAGCCCCATGGCTTCCTTGATCTCTTCAAACGAAGGGGAGTATTGCTTCTCCGCCACAAAGCGCGAAATAAAGTCATAGAGCTCGCGTTGACGCCGAGTGATCGCCATGCGCGCAGCATAGGCGAATGGTTGGCGAATGTCAAGAACTGGTTGGGAGCGGACGTCCTGGTACGGCTCAGTTCAGCGGCTGCGGCCTCGTCGGCCGGCCATCGTCGGCCATCAATGTTCCAGCCGAAGCAGCAACTTCCGGCCGCGAGCCTTCATCGCAGGCGTACCGTTTCGAGTAGCCTCGCGCAGTATCTCTATCGCGCAAGGCCTAATGCTTGGGTCATCCTGCGCCAAGTCAGCCAGTCCTTGAAGAGCGAAGGTCTTAACAATGGAGCTACGATCTGCTAAATAATCATGCAGCGACGAGATCGCGACTTGCCGTTCCTTGGCGCTGAGCACCAGCCGGGGAACCATGACCGCCAAGTGCCAGCGCAGTTCTTGTTGATTGGTCTCCGTCATCAAGCCCAGCAGTTCTTTCTTGTAGGGCTGAAGGAGCATACGGTTCTTCCGTGTGATCTTCTCGGCCGCATCCGCGGCCCGCATTCGTACCAGCGGATCTTCCGACCACAGACCTGCGATCAGCTCAGGAAAAAGCTCTGGTGCCTTGGACACCATTGCCGCTACATGGTCAGAGCGGCCGATCATCCGTCGATCTCCTCCTCGCAAGAGAGAAAGGATGGGTTTTCTAGGCATTGCCGTCTTACTCCGCCGTAACTCCCTTCAGAAAGACGTAATAGAAATCCACGCCGCGGGCAAACGACTCGACTCCTATCCGCTCATCTTTCCCATGGGCCCGGATATCGTCCCGTTCGTACTGTTCGCCCGACACGCAATACGTCGGCATCCCTGCTGCGTTTGTGTACACGCCATCCGACGCGCCCGTGCTCATATTCGGAAGCACCGGAATTCCCGGCCACATTTTTGCCACCACCTTCTCCAGCGGATCGAACACTTCTTTCCGCGGAGCCGGCGGCACATAACTGTGGCGGTCTGATCCATGATCCATCAGCACACCGGTGTTTTCCCGAAACTGCACTTTCATTTTCGGATCGGCCACCACTTTTTCCAGCGTCAGCCGGATTTCTTCCAACGAGTGTCCGGGCTCGATGCGGCAGTTCACGTTAGCTTGCGCCATCTGCGGCAGGGCATTATTGGCATGGCCTCCGCTCAAGCGCGTTGCCACACACGTGGTGTGCATGGTTGAGTTGTCCAGCGGATCCTTCGACAGCCGCGCCACCGCCGCCATGTCCGGAGGAGTTTTCAGCATTGCCTTAAGATCCGCGGCGCGCTGCCCAGTCGACAGTTTCACCTGCCGCTCGTAATACGCTCGGGTGATGGGGTTCAGCTCGAACGGAAACTGATGGCGCCGAATGCGCGTCAGCGCATCGGCCAGTTCGTAGATCGCGTTCTCCGGCCGCGGCAGCGAGCTGTGGCCGCCCGGATTGGTCGCCGTCAGTACGAAATCGCCGTAGAGTTTTTCAGTGGCGTTCACCTCCATCATTACCGGCTTACCGTGATCTGCCAGCACGCCGCCGCCATCGTGGTTGAGCACGAACTCGGCGTCGATCAGTTCGCGATGATTCTTGATCAGCCAGTCCACTCCATTCGATGTGCCGCCTTCTTCGTCCGCCGTCATCGCCAGAATGATGTCACGGCTCGGCACGTATCCTTCTTTCTTCATGCGGATCAGCGTGGCTGACATGATCGCGTCGCCGTCCTTCATGTCGCTGGTACCGCGCCCGTAGTAATATCCGTCCTTCTCGATAAACTGAAACGGATCCGTCGTCCAGTCCTCGCGCCGCGCTTCCACCACGTCGAGATGCCCGATCAGCAGCACCGGCTTGTGTTTATCCGATCCGTGCAGCCGCACCACCACGTTCTTCTTGCGGTCGTTGGGGCCCAGCACCTGAATGTCGCTCTCCGGAAATCCGGCGTCGCGAAAGCGCCGCGCCATCGCTTCCGCGGCTGTGGTTACGCTGCCGACCGAGTCGGTCGTGTTGATTTCGATCAGCTGTTTGAAAATGTCGAGCGCTAGTTTTCGCGTTGCGTCATCCGCTGGCGCAGCTTGTTGCGCCTGCATCGAGACTGTTGATACCAGACAAAAGAGGACCACCCACCACGTTCGAGATCCCACGTCCATCCTCCAGAAAGAATTCCGCAAAGACTTCCGCACTTATGCTGAGGCTGAAAGCTAACAGATTGGTTCGGCAAAACCAAGCTTGCCTCCGGGAGACGCAGCCTCAGGATTTGAGTTGCAACGTCGAAACGCGGGACGCTACCTTCGCCAATACAAAATGACGAGGCCGCATGGTTTTTGGGGTTGGCCGTTCACAGGGTTGGCGCACGGCTCGAAGCGCCGCGACGGTGCCTTACTCTATACTTCCACTAGAAGCTCCCAGCAGTTCCCGCTCCTGGCGGGCATTCCACAGCGGCGCGAGAATACTCGATTTCAAAACTTCCGATTCCGCTCTTACCCAGTCTTCCAGCTCGAGTCCTTCCACCTGTCCGCGCTCATCGTAAAGCTGGCGCGCGCGCAGCCGTATTTTTCTCTCCAGTAATTCCAGCATCAGTTTCTGCCGTTCACGAGTTCTGGTTACACTATTCACTGCTTACACCCCACAATTCATTGATTTACATCTATTGTAAATGGCGAACTGTTAAAGGGTCGTGAACGGGAAGGTTACCAAAGGGATGTCCCATGCACCGTGCGGCAAAGGGAAGGCGTAAGGCGCATGATCACACCCAGCTCACTTCGACCGAGTCTTCGTCGTCTGCTCCCAGCGGGCAAGCTCATCCTTCACGTTGAGGTGTCTCAGCATGGTTGGGTAATACTCGCTCAACGGAGCGTTGCTCTTCTCGTAGCCGCTGAGCTGCTCGTAAAAGAAAGGTTCGAGGGGGTAACCCGACCGGTATTCCCGAATCATCGTTTCCTGAAGGCGCTGGCCGCGTGCCGGGTCTCCGTTGTCGAGGTATTTCAGTGAGATCGCTCGCACCAGGTTCTCGTCCAAAAAGTTCTGCAGGTTTGCGACATCGCCTACGTCCGGCTGCTTCTTCGCCAGTTCGAACAAGGGCTGGGCAGGCTCCTGGAGGGCCTTGTAGCGCAGATCATAGCTCATCGAATTCGTGATGCCGTGAACAAACTCATGCGGGTTATAGCCGATCTTCGCCTGGGGGCCTTCGATGGAGTCGAATGTATCGGCGAGTACGAAGCCAAAGGATCGAGTGAAAGACTCCAAGAGATTGGGGATCACAACGGCATGGGGTGTTTCCCCGCCGCCAGCAGCGCTCAACGCCGACATCCGGCAATATGCCATCACCTTCGCCACCTGCGCCACGACCTCTGCCCGATACGCGTCGATGTATTTGCGATAGTCTGGCCAGACGCCCGCGTAAATCTCCTCGATCGGAGCCGAGGTATAGAGTTCACGCAACAGCACCGGCAAGTCCACCAGCGCGGCGAAAGATGCCTCTTTGCTCACTTCGGGCCACTCGGCTGTAAACCTAAAGTCGGGAGGACCGCTAGTGGACATCGCCACGACGCTGTAGTCAGACGGCTGCGCGCTGCTGTGCTGCCGGTAAAAGTCGCGAATGCGCTTAGCAAGTTCCGGGCGTACTGTGTGCACGAGTTGCTCCCGCACACGAACGCGAACGGGATGCATGCCGTCCGGGTTGTTCTCCGCGTCGTACCCGCCGAGATTGAGCAGACAGAACAGCGTAAAAATGGTTTTGTTCTCAGTGACTTCGACTCTGCGCTCTACCGACTTCTCAAGCTCGCCCTTACCCTGCGAGAGCTGCCCCACTGTGGATAAGGGAATCATCAGAGCGAATATGAGTACAACAAGCCGGCTCATCTCGTGCCTCCAAACCAAGGCCTCCAAACCAAGAGCAGGACTGCGATTTCATCCGAGTCGACTGGAACTGACGGGTGGCCAGACCCTTCGCGACCTTGCGGTTACATACGGAGCGGTGTGGGCGTGCTTCGAAAGAAGGAAACCTCGAGGACCGGTGACCGAATTTTTCCGCACCATGCTAGTGTGCTGCCTCCACCACCAGCACCACGAACGAGTCCGGCTCCACTTTTCTCTCCGGTCGTGGTCCGACGTTCGCCGTTACGGTGAACAGCTGATGTGTTTTCACATCGACCGCCATAGTGCGCGCGCCCTTCTGGGTGGTGACTGTTTGCGCCACGCTGAACTTATCACCACCATCTTCCTTGATCACTGTAATTGTGCCGTCTCCCGCCGACGCAAACGCTAAACCACGATCGGCATCGAACCCGGTCGCATCGCATCCCTCTCCGATGGCAAGACTCGCCAGCACTTTCCCGCTGTCCGCATCCACCACCATCATCTTTTTATTGCCGCCGCAGCCGGCAAATAGACGCCGGTTCTTCCGGTCGATTGCGAGCCCTGTTGGCTCTTCGCAGCCGGCCAGTTTCCACCGCGACTTCACCGTCAGCTTCCGCGGATCGAACGCCACCAACTCAGACGTGTCTTCAATATTCACAAACACCGTGCCCTTTTCGTCGGTCGCGGCAAATTCCGGCTTGCCGCCCAGTTCGATCATGCCTACCACCTCGCCCTTGGACGCATCCACGGCCGTCGCCGTCTTGTCACTGCCTTTTCCGTTGAAAGTGAATACGCGCTTCGAAAACGGGTCATACAGAATCGCGTCCGGCCCGCTGCCTACCTTGATCTTTTTTTCGACCGCCAACGACTTCAGATCGAACACGCTCACCGTGTCTTCGCGGCCATTGCTGGTAAATCCGCGCCCGATTTCCGCATCGAGTGCGATCCCATGCACGCCCGCCGTATCCGGGATCTCGCCCACCTGCTTGCCCGACTCGGTATCAACCACCATTACCCGCGTAGCTCGCGCGATGAACAAGCGATGCCCATCGCTGTCCGCGGTCAGGTAATCCCATCCGCCATCGCCGCCCAACTTCCACGTCTTGACGACCTTGTAGTCCGCGCCAGCCGACGCTGCGGCCAGCGCCAGTGTGGTTGCCAGCAACAGAAATATCAAAGAGAGTCGCACCCCTGTTCGCATCTTCATATCTGTCACCTTATCGTAAATTTAGAAAGAATGATTCCCTTAAGGCGCACCGCAACCGGCCGATCCCAGGAAACGGCGTTGCGGCGGCCCGGTATATCCAGTCTCCGGTAGGCAGTCTAAGGGCTCTCCACAAATGTGCAAACACTTGCCCCTACCCCCTGCAAAGCCCCGTAAGCCACCATTTTACCCCGCCAAAGTTTGGTACCGGGCTTGCTCCTACTCTTCCTGGAGGAGCACCCATCCGCGCGATTTTGGCGCTGACGATCCCTCGCTTTCTCCTCAGACTGGAGACCCTGTTATGAAAAAGATCCTGTTTGTGCTCTGCCTGCTTTTTGCTACCACGGCATTAGCGCAGAGTTATGCTGGCTTGAACACTCTCAACAGCCAACCGCAGATCTACGAGATTCCGAGCCATCCGCAACACGCAGGTTATGCGCCCTTGGCGCCGGAACAGAACGTCCTCGGCTCTATGGGTTACGGCATTGCCCAGGGAGAAAGGCCGGCATCGGATTTTCCGCAGGCAGAGGCCGTTTCGCTCGGTGCCGCTGCCCGCGAACTCAAGAAGCAGCATGCCCAGGTGAAGAAGTCCCGGGTCGTTTGGGTGAACCAGTGAACCTGTGGCGATAACATTCTTGCCCGCGCAAGCGAACGGCGATCGGTTGAGATGTTGTAGGTAAAAAAGAGCTTTACGATCAGCACCAGTTCTGGGACAAAAAGGGAACCTTCGGGTTTCCTTTTCTTGTTGCTTCTTGCGGAACGGCAGCCGGAGTGGCCTCTCCCAGAGAGCGTCAAGTTCACATGCCATTCGGTCCTTGCCTCCGATCCTTCGATAAAAAGAAATGTTACCCTAATAAACAAATTCAAATGACCGTCCTGGAATTCACCGCCGTCGTCGCGACCGTCTCCTTCGTCGCGGGACTTCTCGGAGCGCTTACCGGCCTTGGCGGTGGGGTCGTCCTGGTGCCGCTGCTCACCCTCCTCTTCCGCGTGGACATTCGCTATGCCATCGGAGCCTCGCTGGTTTCCGTGATCGCGACCTCCTCGGGCGCCGCGGCCGCGTATGTGAAGGAAGGGTTCTCCAACATTCGCATCGGCATGTTTCTGGAAATCGCCACCACCTTCGGCGCGTTGCTCGGAGCTTTCCTCGCCACTCGGATTCCAACCAGCGCCCTGGCGATCATCTTCGGCGTCATGCTGCTCTACTCGGCGTTTCTTTCCCGCAAGCCGCGCCCGCCGGCCCAGCGCAACCTGCCGCCCGATCCGCTTGCTACCCGTCTGCGGATGAATGGCAGTTTCCCCGACTTGGACGGCCCGCGCAGTTACAACGTGCAGCACGTTCCCACCGGCTTCAGCCTGATGTTCGGCGCCGGCGCCCTCTCCGGGTTACTCGGCATCGGCTCGGGAGCCGTCAAAGTACTCGCCATGGATCAGGCCATGCGCATCCCATTCAAGGTTTCCACCACCACCAGCAACTTCATGATCGGCGTGACCGCGGCCGCCAGCGCCGGCGTTTACCTCAGCCGCGGATACGTCGATCCCGGCCTCGCCATGCCTGTCATGTTAGGAGTGCTGGCCGGTTCCTTAATCGGCAGCCGCATCCTGGTCAAGGCTGAGACCAAATCGCTCCGCCTCGTCTTCAGCTTGGTGATTCTCGTTCTAGGCCTGCAAATGCTCTACAAAGGACTGTGGGGAAAAATTTGATGCCCGCCGCCCAGGCGCCAGCGCGCCAAACAGATTCGTTCCAACCCCAACCATGGCGAGATCGCCGCATGGAAGTTGTCCTCGGCAACCTGCTTCGCTCCGGCGTCCTGCTCTCGGCGGCTGTTGTCCTTTGGGGAGGCTGTGTCTACCTTTCCCGCCACGCGCACGAGCCCGCCAATTACCGCGTGTTTCTTGGCGAGCCCTCCGAATTCCGCACCATCCCCGGAATCATCCGCAGCGTAATCAATGGCCGCGGCCGAGGCTTAATTCAACTCGGACTGCTCCTCCTCATCGCCACGCCCCTAGCCCGCGTAACCTTCTCCGTCGTGGGATTCGCCATCGAACGCGATCGCATGTACGTAGTCTTTACCTTGATCGTGCTCGCCATCCTGCTCTACAGTCTCTTCGGCTCCAGCATCGGCGGGTGAACATTGAAGAGTGAACTTTGGCGAATGAACATCGGCGAATGAACCGGGCCGATGGTCCTACCGCGGCCAAAGCCATCCGAAAGTACCAGCGGTCAGTAATCCAAAGACAAGTCCGTCGATCACTTCCTTAATGGTTACCGACCAGGGCTGACCTTTCCAAATGCCATTGCTCAGGTTTCCCAGGCCGTAAGCGAGAAATGCGGCCGTTCCGGCGACACGATAGACGACCAGATAGTTCGCGCCGGGCGCAACCGTGTGTCCGGTGAGGTAGGCGACGAAGAATCCGATCACGAGACAATAAACAAACCACTGGATCATGAACTTCGGCATAGCCGGCGGTCCGCTGGGAAGGATGGTCATGAAGCCAACCGGCCCCTGCTTCTGCTTTTCAATCAAGGCGGGCGACTTCATATCCTTGTGGGTGCAATAGGGAAAGACATAGAGACCCGGCTTGAGAGAAGTGGCGCGCAGCGCGGCGAGGGTCTTGTCCTCTTCAGGGAGTTTGCCGTAGTCGTTGCGATGATAGGGCAGCAGCATGTGCATAATGGAGCTGGCGACGAAGATGATGACCGCCGACAGCAGGATGGGCAGCCAAAGAGCAGCGAGAGGAACGGCGACTGGAACCATGTGCAGCCTCCTTAAGGCGCAAAGACAACGACGAATGCCAGAACTTCGCACGCGAGGCTACGACAGCTGGGCGGCTGCGGTCAAGGGGGATAAACGAGGTATGTAGCTAGCACTCCTCACAGCGGGTATCTGGTCACGTAAGTATGGAGTCGTCCAGCCGTTTGCGGTGGAAGTCGGCGACGTGCTGTACGAACGCTGTGATCAGCGGATGCGGATTGTCCTCGCGCGACGAAAGTTGCGGTTGGAATAACGTCGCGATAAAAAACAGGCGCGCGGGAGATTCGATGGCCCGGCATTCCTCCTTGGAGCCGCGGGCCACGACCGGAAAGCCCGCTTCCATCGCCATCCATTCGAACTCGGGATTCAATTCGTAGTTGCAGAAGAACTCCTCCTCGATCGTTTCCTTTCCATAAAACGACGCGAGGTAAGAGCCGGGACGGAGGCGGATCTGGCCGACTTTTCCGGAGAGCTTGGGCGCGTTCGGATCGCGGTTCGGAACCGCGCAGGCGACGGGATAAATGACGATATTCTTGGCGTGTGGATCTTCTTCGGCGGTGGTGGCGTCGTGGATGCCGAGCACGTTGCGGGCGCACTCGATCAGCGCGTACTGGAAGCCTGCGCAGGTTCCGAGGAAGGGGCGATCATGGACGCGCGCGAACTCGATGCCTTTGAGCATGCCGTCGAAACTCTTGAAAGGGCTGCCCGCCGAGGCCCACAGACCATCGAAGGAATCTAGTGTGGCCGCGGCGCCCGGTTCGAGGAGCGACGGCGTTGGAAGCCAGGTCGATTCCACTTTGACTTGGAGCTTCCGAGCGGAGTGCTGGAGCGAGTCGTTGGTCGCTTGATGGGAGCGGAATTCTGGATTGAAGTCGCCAAGAATCCCGACCCGGAGGGGTTCGGTCACAGGCGACATTCTAAATTAGCGGTTCCTCGTTGGCAGTGAGTAGTTAGCTACTGGCTTTGCAGACGTCGACGCATTCATGAAAAGTTGTCAAACGGGCTACTACACCGACGCCATCTGCGCCCACAGCACGTAGAGGCCGAGCAGCATGACGGCGGTGCCTCCGCAGACCATGGCCGCCGATTTCCAGGCGAACGCAGTGACGAGCTCCTTCTGGCTGCGGAAGGAAATCACGAACGTAGGATCGTTCACGCCTTTCATTAATACAAGGGGTGGGGTGTGATTGGGGTCGGACGACTCGGCTTGACCTTCGTTTGGGTGATCCTCGCTTGGCTGCGCTTCGCGCAAACGCACCTCGCGCAGTCGGATCTCGGAGTGGCCGGAGCGAGCGGAGAGGATCGCGGGCGGTTCGGTCTCATCGGCGGCCAAAGATTGGTGCAGTGGTTCGGTGGAGGACCACGCCTGTGGTCCAGCCATACCGGCGCGAGTGAGCGCAGCTGCGATTTTAGCCTGCTGGCTCATTTCTCGGGTGGAAGAGGGAGCCGCGCCACTGTCAAGTCTGACGATCTGCGGTGCAGGAGCCGCTTCGGAAGAAGCATTGCGCGCGGAGCTGCCCCGCTGGTTAATGCTGTCGCGGTTGAGGATAGTGCTGCCGACAGTGTTGCCCACGGCGTTGCAAACGAGGTTGCGACGGTCGGTGCCCAAGTCGCTGCCCGGCGAAGACGGACGCCCTTGGACTCCAGGATTCTCAGTGAGAGTTCCAGCAACGAAGAGCGCGTCTTCGGCTTTGATCAAACGTTCTTCGATACACAAGTCGCGGTCCAGGGCGATGCCGTGGCGCGAAAGAAAAACACCGACGTTTGGCGGAACGTCATTCGGGTCCAAAAGCGATACCACGTATTCCCTGCGGAACCGAGGCTGCAGGTCGAGATCGGCTCCGAGAGCTTCGATGAGCAGTTGGCCGGTCGAGTCGTCGATGTAGAAGGGCAGGTGCAGAGTTTCGTCCGCAACTTTCTTCCATGCGTTCTTCTCACCTTCGCAATGCTGCCAGGCGGTGGTGCGGTAGAGAAAGCAAGGCTCACCGGTGATGGGCGCCAGCGTGGTGCGAGAACCGGCAGCCACGCCGCTGACCTCAATTAATCCCCGTGTGGCGCTGCGAATCTTGGAGGTTGGTAAGGTCAACAATGAGCGCTTGCCGGCGAGCACGCAGACTCCAAGAAAGAAAAAGTATAGGCCCACGGCAATCGCCACCGACAAAAGGATCGAGAGGTACTTGATCGGGATAAAAAGGAAAAAGCAGACGGTCACAGTGCTTTCCTGAATTGCCACGATTCATCTGATATGAGGATAAGGAGAGATGTCAAACGCGATGCGGAGAAAGAGATGGGACCGGCTTACGGAAGTAAGTAACTGTTACGGATGGCGGTGGCAAAGACGCGGCAAGCGGCGTTTCTTCTCGTCCCCGCGCTATGCGGTTGCGGCGCGAGTTTTCAAAATGTCGGCCACGGCTGCCATGGCGGCATCGACTTCGGCGTCGGTGTTGTAGAAGTGAGGGGAGAAGCGAACTCCGGCTTTGGGACGCCAGTCTACGAGAATGTCGCGGGCCAGCAGTTCGCGGCTCGCTTGCTGGGAATCGGGCATGTCGATGGAGACTGTGCCGCCGCGTTGCTCGGGATCGCGGGGCGTGTTGACGCGCCATCCGTGCCGGTCGGCGAGCTCAATAAGGCGGGCGGTCTGGCGTTTCGATTTCTCGCGGATGTTCTCGATGCCGACGTCGCGAATGATTTTGAGGCCTGGGCGCGCCGCTTCGATCGCTGGAATGTGCGTGGTTCCGTTCATGAAGCGGAAGGGAGGTTCGGCGTAGCGGATGGGGCCGGTGGCGAAGGCAAAAGAATTTTCGTGCGCGAACCATCCGGTAAGCTTCGGCTCCAATTTCCTGCCGAGGTCGGGGCGGACGTAGAGGTACGCAACGCCGGGGCCGCCGCAAAGCCACTTGAGCACGCCTCCGCAGGCGAAGTCTGCGTTGAGCGATTGGATGTCGACTGGGACGGTGCCCAACGATTGGAAAGTGTCGAGGACCACGTGGGCTCCAACTTTATGGGCTTTGTCGATGATGGCTTTCGCGTCGTTGATGTAGGAACTGCGAAAAATCACGTGAGAAATGGGAACGATCAACGTGTGTTCGTCAATGGCATTGAGCAGGCGATCGGTAGGAACGGTGACACCATCGTCAGTTTTGACCATGTGAACCTGCGCGCCGTATTGGCGCTGCGCTTCCCAGAAATACATGACGGAGGGGAAGTTCAAGTCGCTGTAAACGATTTTGTTGCGCTTACCGGTGAAGTCAAAACACGAAGCCACCACGGCCTGGCAAGTGGTGACGTTCTGGTGAAGAGATACGGAATCTTTGGGCGCGTTCATCAAGGCGCCGAGTTCGTTGCCAACTTCCGGGGCGAGCATCCACCAGCGTTCTTCCCAGGCGCGAACTCCGCGGGTTGCCCAAACATCGGCATAAGCATGGAGCGCGTCATAAACGGCGCGTGGCATGGCTCCGAGGGAGTTGGAAATCATGTAGTTGGTGCGCTCGAGGATAGGAAACTCGGGGCGGTAGCGCAGAAGGTCGTCAGACATGGAAGTCAATTGTAAACGCGTGCGCCTTGCATTTCCTGAAACTGAGAGCTGAGAACGGTTGTTCTATGGCGCTACATCTTTTCCCACACTATCCAGCACTCCATTGATAAACTGCACCGACTCCGGCGTGGAAAACTTCCGCGCAATTTCGAGCGCCTCATTGATCACCACCGCCCGCGGCGTCGCCGGATACCCCAGAAACTCCGCCACCGCTCCCCGCAACACATTCCTGTCCACCGTCGCCATCCGGTCCATCCGCCAGTGCTGCGTGTGCTTCCCGATCAGCCCATCGATCTCCGCCAGCCGGTCGCTGGCCACGCGAAACAGATCGTCGGCAAACCCGCGCACCTCCTCTTCGACATTCGTCCGCTCCGCCCAGAACGTCTTCCGGACAAGCTCCGGCGTCTGTTTCCCCATGTCTGCCTGAAACAGCATCTGCAGAACCAGTTCGCGGGATTTGCGTCGAGTGCCCATGACCGTCGTTCGCTGTTCGTCGTTCGCTATTCGCTACTAGTGTATAAGCTGGATTGCACTATGAGAGAAGTCAACGCTTCGCCCTGTTGCGCTTGCCTTTAGTTTTGCTTTGGCGAACAGCGAGCGACGAACAACGAACGACGTTCTTGCCTTCTCCGGCGACGGTTTTCCTCAGATTCGCCATCTCCACCGCCGCCAGCGCCGCCTCAAGCCCTTTGTTGCCCATCTTCAGTCCGGCGCGATCGATGGCCTGCTCCAGCGTCTCGCAGGTGAGCACTCCGAATGCGTGAGGCACTCCAGTCTCCTGCGCCGACTGCCCAATGCCGCGCGTAACTTCGTTCACAATCACGTCGTAATGCGCCGTGTCACCGCGCAGCAAACAGCCAATACAGATGATCGCGTCGTACCTTTTCGTTTCGGCAAGCGTGCGCGCAGCCGCGGGAATTTCGAATGCGCCCGGCACGCGGACCAGTGCGATGTCCTTTTTCTTCGCGCCCGATCGCAACAGTCCATCGTAAGCACTCTGAAAAAGCCTCTCCGTGATGAAGGCGTTAAAGCGCGAGACGACAATGGCAAAGCGTTTTCCCGCCGCGTTCAGTTGCCCTTCGATCGCGGCCGCAGCTTCCCCGGGCCGGCCATGAATCGTGAGGACGATCTCGCCGGGCAGCTCCAGCGAAAAGCTGCGGTCGTTCATCTCGTGCGTCTTAGGCGTCTTGACATTGCTGGTGTCGGCCAGCAGCTTGAACTTCCTTTTCTGCGCAATCTCGAACACCGCATCCGGATCCGTGACCTCGATCACCAGCAACCGGCTCACATCCTTCAAGCGCTCGCGCACCTCGGCGGGATAATCCTTCGCCAGCGAATTCAGGCTGAGCAGTGCGAGAGGCGCCGAAAGGATCGCGGATCTTCCATCTTCGCCGGCAACCGCCTCGAATCCAATCGCACTGAGAAACTCCGCCAGTACTTTTAAGTCCTTCTGGTCGCCGACATACCGCCCGATATGGAGAGATTTCAACATTTCAGCTCTTACTTCCCCTTGAACGCCGCCGCCCGCTTCTCCAGAAACGCGGTTGTGCCTTCCTTCTTATCCTCGGTAGCGCAGCAAACCCCAAACAAAGTTGCCTCCAGATACAGTCCCTCGGCCAGCGTCATCTCCATGCCCTTGTTGACGGCCTCCATCGCGTACTGCACCGCCAGCGGAGCGTTCGCGAGGATCTTCGCCGCAATCGCCTCCGCGCGCGGAATCAGCTCCGCTGCTGCGGTCACTTCATTCACCAGCCCGATGCGATGCGCTTCCTGCGCCGTGATCATCTCCCCGGACAACACCATCTGCAACGCGAGCCCCTTGCCCACCAGACGCGGCAAACGCTGCGTCCCGCCATATCCCGGAATAATCCCCAGCTTCACCTCCGGCTGCCCCAACTTAGCGTTGTCGCTGGCGAGGCGCATGGAGCAAGCCAGAGCCAGTTCGCATCCACCGCCGAGCGCGAATCCATTAATGCACGCAATCACCGGCTTCCCCAGGTTCTCGATCAGGTCGAGCACCGCCTGCCCTCGGTGCGCAAACTCCTTGCCGGAGACGGGATTCTGCTTCGCCAGTTCGCCAATATCCGCGCCCGCAACAAAAGCCTTTTCGCCCGCTCCGGTCAAGATCGCCACGCG
>Ga0187862_10002288_pt1 | contig 19549 bp, 15 predicted proteins | sample June2016WEW_10_1_FD_133003 | JGI IMG/M metagenome (GOLD analysis project Ga0187862, IMG submission 133003) | Peatland microbial communities from SPRUCE experiment site at the Marcell Experimental Forest, Minnesota, USA - June2016WEW_10_150 | ecosystem: Environmental > Terrestrial > Soil >...
GTCGAATGGTGTCGAATGGTTGTAAGCATCCGGCGAATTGTCTATACTCGTTGAAAATAGTCGGCCGAAAAGGAAATGTCCGCTGGGTTGGGGGACACCGATGTTATTGTTTCGACAGATGTTTGATCCGCAATCGTCGACCTACACCTATCTGCTCGGTGATGGACGCGGTGGCGAAGCAGTGCTGATCGATCCGGTATTCGAGCAGGTACGGCGCGACGCGGCGTTGATCGGTGAGCTTGACCTCAAGCTGGTCGCGACCCTGGAAACCCATGTCCATGCCGATCACGTAACCGGTGCGTGGCTGCTCAGGCAGCGGACCGGCAGCAAAATCATGTTGTCGGCGGCGAGCGGCGCCGAGGGGGCCGACCGCTGTCTGGTGCAGGACGATGTGATCGCCTTTGGCGCAAGGCGGCTTCTGGTTCGCGCGACACCGGGTCATACCAACGGCTGCCTGACCTTCGTGCTGGACGACAGCAGTATGGCGTTCACCGGCGATTGTCTGCTGATCCGCGGCAGCGGCCGAACCGATTTCCAACAGGGCGACCCGGCTGCGATGTATCGCTCGGTGCACGATTGCATCTTCAGCCTGCCAAACGACTGCCTGCTCTACCCGGCGCATGATTACCGCGGCCTCACGGTGACCAGCGTCGCCGAGGAACGCCGCTTCAACCCGCGGCTCGGCGGTGAGATCGCGGTCGGCGATTTCGCCGGCTACATGAAGAACATGCGGCTCGCTCATCCAAAGCTGATCGATGTCGCGGTGCCGGCCAATCTGCGTTGCGGCCGCCCCGAGAACGAGACAGGACCCGCCGCCGCCGACCCCATCTGGGCCCCACTGCATTATAGTTTCGCGGGCGTATGGGAGATCGATCCGCACACGCTTGAAGAGCACGTGGCGGACGTGCAAATTCTCGATGTGCGGGAACCTGACGAATTCACTGGCCCGCTTGGCCATATCGCGGGCGCGATACTGATCCCATTGGGCGAGCTGGCCGGACGCGTCGGCGAATTGCGCCACGATCAGCCGATCATTGCCGTTTGCCGGGCGGGCAGCCGTTCGGCCCAGGCCATTTCGACCTTGCAACAGAACGGCTTCACGGAAATCGCCAATCTGACCGGAGGTATGTTGCGCTGGCGCGCAGAAGCCCACCCGGTCGAAGGCGGCAGCAGTTAGTCACGATCCGGCGTCCACCGGGCCGCCGGCCAACTCATACGGAGCGTGGAACGAGGAGGGACAGCAAATGGCGGGATATCTGCTTATCGAATCGAGAGATCCATTCGAGTCGAACGACGTTGGGTACTACTACGGGCTGGCCCGCGGGCTGATGGGAGTCGGCAACCAGGTCACTCTGTTCCTGGTGCAGAACGCGGTGCTCGCAGCGCGGCCGTCAGCCCAGGCGCCGCAACTTCGGGAATTGATCGATGCCGGGATCAAAGTGCTGGCCGACGACTTCGCGCTGAAGGAGCGGGGGATTACCAAACTTCTCGACGGCGTCGAAATCGCGCCAATCGAGACGGTGGTCAACCACCTCGAAGCCGGCCACAAGACTCTTTGGCATTAGGGGACTGACATGTCGCAAAAAACTTTCGCCATCGCGTTAATGGATCCGCCCTATGAGTCGGAGAACCTGACGACCGCGTTCCGCATTCTCGGCACCATGGCGCAACGCGGGCACAACATCAACGTGTTCGCCTACGAAGGGGCCGCCGGCCTGGCCTTCGCGGCGCAGGCGCCGCATCCGAACCCGGTGCATGGCAAGAGCCTCGCTGAAGAAAACCATCCCACGACCAAGGATCAGGTCGCGGCGCTGCTGGCGTTCGCCGAGGCGAACGGTGGCAAGATCGACTGGGTGAACTGCGGTATGTGCGTCGACGAACGCGGCGTCCGTGAGTTCGTCGCCGGACGACGCGGCTCGCCTGCCGATTTCCATGCATTCTGCGAGGCGTCCGACAACGTGCTCGCCATTCCGTCGAAGTGAGGCATTCCATGGCCAAGAAAACATTGAACATTGTCGAGTCGGCCTACCGCGCCGTCATGGAAGAACAGGACGACACGATCCTCTGGCTGCTCGCCGCGATGCAGGCCGCCGGGGCCGAGCACACCGTGGTGCTGCGCGGAAATGCCGTGAACTACGCGGTCGCTGGCCAGGGCGCTCCTGGGCTTTCCATTGGCGGATGGAAGCAGACCATGGCGCCGCGGATGGACAACGATGTCCTCGATCTGATCGAGAAACGTAAGATCCCGGTGTTCGTCATCGAGGAGGATTTGGCCATGCGAGGCATCGACCCCGGTGAACTGGTCCCCGGGGTCAAGCTAATGAGTTCGGCGATGCTGCCGAAGCGCATGGCCGAGTACGAAATCGTCTCGCATTGGTAAGTGGTCGCGCCCGGCTCTTCCGGTGCTCTGCCGAACCTGGTTGTGAATCGGCGCATCGCGATTCCCTTGCGGTCGTCGATGCACCGACACAGTCATCGTGTCCGAAGGGTTGTGGCGCACGGCGATCAATAAATGGTCGCGCTTTGGGACGGCAACAGTATCACAATGGATCGGTCCATCTTTCTTTCGCCGCAGGATGATCGTCAGGCAACCGATCCCCCGCACCAAACAGCTTCTGCCGATAGGTTCCCAGCGCATAGGCCGTCTTGAAGGCACCCCGGTCCTGCAGCGCCGGCACGATCAAATCAATGAAATCCTCCAGACATTCGGGGATGACGGTCCGCGACAGGTTGAACCCATCGACGCCCGCGTCCGCCACCCAACGCTGCAACGCATCCGCGACCTGAGAGGGCGACCCCACGATCGGCGTTTGCCGGCTGCCCAAAATGAAACGGTCGATTAACATGCGCTTCGTCCAGCCCGTGCCGAGTGAAGCCGTGATCGATGCAATGTTGGACTGAATCGCCTGGCTGTCGCTGGCATCGATCGGTTCATCCATTTCAAATCGGGCAAAATCGATCCCAAGCGAGGCCGCGGCATGCGCCAACGCTCCCTCGGTGTTGGTGTGGCGTCGGTATTCTTCCAGCCGGTCGCGCGCCTCAGCCTCGGTCGCGGCGGTAACGACCGTGGCGCCGGCGAATACCTGGATAGGCCGAGACCCGGCGCGCGCCCGCAGATCGGCGGTGACCCGGGCAGCGTGGCCAAGGTTGGTGCCATTGACGAACACGCACTCTGCGTGGCGCCCGGCGAAAATACGGCCGCGATCCGAGGCGCCGGCCTGGTACAATACCGGCGTGCGTTGCGGTGACGGTTCCCACAACGGCAGCGCATCGAGCTGGTATTGCTTACCCACGTGGTGGATCGGCCGGACCCGGCTCGGCTCGGTGTAAACCCGACGCACCCGATCCCGCACCACGGCGTCGTCGCGCCAGCCGCCTTCCCACAATGCGTAAACCACGCGCATGTATTCTTCCGCAAGATCGTAGCGATCGTCATGCGCCATTTGCTCGCGCAGCCCCATCGCCCGTGCGGCGCTGTCGAGGTAGCCGGTCACAATGTTCCACCCGATTCGCCCGCCACTCAGATGATCGAGCGTCGCCATCCGTCGTGCGAACAGATACGGCGGCTCATAGGCGAGGTTGCAGGTCACGCCGAATCCCAGATGCGACGTGGCATGCGCCATCGCGGGCACCAGCGCCATGGGGTCCAGCAATGGGATCTGCACACTGGCGCGCAACGACGGATCGGGCTTCCCCTCCAGCACATCGTAGACGCCCAGAATGTCAGCGAGGAACAGGCCGTCGAACAGCCCGCGTTCCAGTGTTCGAGCCAGCGACACCCAGTGGTCCAGCGAGGTATAGTCCGCAGAATGGTCGCGCGGATGCGTCCACATGCCGTGCTGGATGTGGCCGACACAGGCCATGTCGAAGGCGTTGAGGCGAATTTGCTTTTTGGTGGGCGGTTTTCCCATGGCGAGCCTGCTTTCTTGCGGCATTCGCTTGCGTCTCGACAGGCCATTCCCGCCGCCGCATCCTGCCCCCTCGCCGCTGATCGGGATTGTCACCATGAATGAGCGCCGGATCAATCTGCATCTCGTCTCGGAAGCCACCGGGGAGACGTTGAATACGCTCGCCCGCGCGACCACGGCGCAGTTCGACACAGCCCGGATCGTGACGCATCGCTGGAGCCTGATCCGCACCAGCTTCCAATTGCACCGCGTCCTCGAGGGCATTGAGGCCGAGCCTGGGCCGGTGCTGTCCACCCTGGTCGACCAGGCGCTGCGCGGCGAGCTGGAAACGATGTGTATGCGGACCAATCTGCCGGTGGTGAATGTGCTCGATCCGGTGATGAACATGTTGCAGGAGTATATTGGCGAGGAAGCGACGCATCGGCCCGGTCGGCAATACGTTATGAACGCAGATTATTTCAAGCGCATCGACGCCATGCACTACGTGCTGCAGCACGACGATGGCCAGGCCCAGGTCGGACTGGCCGAAGCGGACGTGATACTTGTTGGAGTATCGCGAAGTTCGAAGACTCCAACGTGCTTCTTTCTCGCCAATCGAGGCATCAAAGCAGCCAACGTGCCACTGGTGCCGCACGCCGGTCTGCCGGAGGGGCTGGAGCACGCGCATTGTCCCGTCGTTGGCCTGGCGATCGAAGCGCAGGCGTTGATTGACATCAGGCGGCATCGATTGCGGCTGATCGGAAGCGGTGGTCATGCCGGGGTGATTCGCCAGAGCGAAACCGATTACGTCGATGAAGAGGCAGTGAAAGCTGAATTGCTCTGGGCTCGGCGGCTTTGTAATCGGCATGGGTGGCCGGTCATCGACGTCACACGTCGCTCGATCGAGGAAACCGCCGCGACGGTACTGCAATTGATGGAAGCGTGGCATGAAAGGCGGAGAAAGCAGGACGCGGCTCCAAAGGGATGAAGCCTCACTGCAGGGGCATCTCGCATGCCATGCCTTTTAGCGCCACCCCCGCAACCGTTCCGCCGCCTCGCGCATATCCGCCTCCGGCCCGCAATAACTGAATCGTACGAAGCGACTGCCGCGCGTCCGATCGAAATCCACACCAGGGGAACAGGCCACGCCCGCTTCATTCAACATCCGCGTGCAGAACGCGACACTATCGTTCGACCGGTCGCCAATATCTGCGAACAAATAGAACGCTCCCTCGGCCGGAGACAGATGTGGAAACCCCGCATTCGGCAGCGTCGCCAGCAAGTGATCGCGAGATCGGCGATAGCGCGCGACGTTGGCGCGCAGTTCATCGTGACAATCGAATGCCGCCTCTGCCGCGACCTGCGAGATATACGGCGCGCTGATGAACAAATTCTGTGCCAGGCATTCCACCGGCCGGATCAAATCCTCCGGCAGCACCATCCAGCCGATCCGCCAACCGGTCATGGAAAAATACTTAGAAAAACTGTTCACTACGATGGCATTCGGACTGTACGCGGCGGCGGTCGCGATGGGACTTTCGTAATTCAAACCATGATAAATTTCGTCGCTGATCAGCCGCACGCCGTTCCCGTCGCACCAACCGGCAATCTCTGCCAGTTCGTCCCGGTGCAGCATTGTTCCGGCCGGGTTGCAAGGGCTTGCCACCACCAACCCATCCGGCCGCGGGTCCAGTCGCTCCAGCATCGCCGTACTGGGCTGAAACCTGGTTTCTGGTCCTGCCTCCAGAATCACCGGTTGGATACCCAGAGCGGTAAGAATATTCACGTAGGGTGGATAGAACGGCGCTGCCATTGCCACCCGATCGCCGGGGTCGAACGCCGCAAGGAACGCCAAAGGAAACGCGCCTGAGGCCCCGACCGTCACCGCCACGCGCGAGACCGGTATCTGCAACCCGTACCAATCGTGAATGTGGGTGACGATCCGCTCGCGCAGCGAAATTCGGCCGAATGCCTCGGTATAACCCAGGGGATTGCCCGACCGCAGGGCCGCCTGCGCCGCTTCTACCGCACCCGTGGGAGCGCCTGTGCCGGGCTGCCCCACCTCCATGCGGATTATCCGTGGCGCACCCGCCGGCAATTCCGCCTGGCGCGCATTGGCCGCGGCAATGACGTCCATGACGATGAACGGGGGAGCCGCCGCGCCTCTGCCGATTTTCAGCACCATGTTCGGTTCAATGGAAACCGTCGTTTTTGGTGGCCTCGACCGTCATCGAGTCACGCATCTCGCTCCGCGCCACGGTGACGACGCACACGCCAGCGCCTGCCGGAGTGAAATGCCGCATGCTGGTTCCTCCAGATCAGTTTCCGCCGGTTGCCAGGCCGGCCTCGCGCGGGTCGGTGGCCGCGGCGCAACTCGAGTCCGAACCCGGCAAATACCGGCTGCAGGCAATAACGTTCGCACGTCCGGGGTCGGGCACGAGATTGGTCATGGGGTAGCCTGAGCGCACACTGTTCGATAGCGCAACTGCGGCCGCCAATGCCGCCCCGGCCTGACCGCTGCCACCGGCCTCGGCATGAAACGCATGCCGGCTCTCACTCCACGCCAACCCGGGCGCCAGCAGAGGCGGGGCGACAGTGGCGGGCGAGGCCGCAGCAAGAAAACCAAGACCCGGCACCATTCGACCGGTGCCGAAGAGATTGTTCATGGTAAGTGCACAGACGACGGCATTTCCGTCAGAATCCAAGGTGGCGAACGTTGTCGATGCCGGATAGAGCGGCGCGGCTGCCGGCGCGGCCAGCTCGCCGTGCAACACCTGCTCCAAATTCGCCCCGCCGGCACCCCACCGCGCGGCAGCCGCAAGCGAACGCTGGAAGGCCGCTTGAGGGTCCGCCGGCCGGCTTTTGAGAGCGACAAGGGCCGCAGCCGCCCCCACACCGCCATCCGTCGGCGGGAATGCCACCTGGTCGTCGTCCAACGGCACAATCACGGGTGAAGAAAGTGACGGTAACGCGGACCACAAATCTGCCAGCCCGATCGGCACGCCGGCCGACGGAGATGCCTGTTGGATGCGGCGGGCGAGCACGCCCTGATACATGTCGCCAACACCCGACACCCCTAATTGCGCCAACGTCGCTGCCAGCTGCGGTTGTATTAGCGTCTGGCCCTCAGCCAGAGGCGCATCGTGAAAACCAAAGATTGCGCGTGCCGCCGGGTCGGCGAATAACGGTCCGGCGACCAAGGATAAATCTCGCGCCAGCGCGGTGGAAACCGGGACGCCCTGCCGCGCGAGAGCGTCCACTTTGCCGAGCAGGAACTCGAACGGCAGTTTGCCGTAGCGCAGGTGCAGGAAGAAGAGCCCGCGCGGCAGCATCGGTACCGCGGCGGGACGATCGCCTCCACCGACACTACGCACCGGCGGCGAGACGAAGGTGATCGCCTCAGGATACCCGTGAGCGGGGGTGTGACTATCGGGTGCGTAGGCAATGCATGCACCGCCACCGCCAAGACCTGCGCGTGAGGGCAATGTGACCGCGAGGGCCAACCCGACCGCGGCGGCCGCGTCCGCTGCGTTACCGCCGCCCGATAGTACCTCTTTCCCGACCAATGCCGCACGGGGCTCGTCGGCTACGACCTCACCCAAAAAGCCTTTGACATAGCCCTGCTGACCGGGCGTGGGTCCGCCGCCGAACAATGTATGGTTAATGGAATCGAGGGTCGAGCAGCTGCCCACCAGCGTGCCGATCACCAGCGGAACTGCCAGACGTAGTCCCGAGCGAAGCCAAGACTGGAAATCCCTCCGGATCTCCGGGATGCCCCGCCAGCAGTTTCCGTCGCTGTCAGCATTCGTCCTAGGTATCGGCGCCATTCCCGTCCCTGGTCTCCATTTGTCAGCCTGGTCACGGGATCAGGCACCCGAAACGCATATCGAACCGAGATGTCGAACCGCGTTCGCGGCGCCACTCCTCAGCGCGGCCTGCCTCTCTATCGGAGTGGTCCGCGGCTTCCTGGTTCGCGATGGTGCCATAAACGGCTTCGTCAGCACCGGCAACCGGATGTTGGATAATCGCCACCGGCTCACCGGATCGGCGACGATAACCACCTCCGGATCGTCAGGTCGTCACGCCTCGCACGGCCTGTCGGGCAATGCAGTGCAGCCAAGGGTGTCAGTGAAACGCGCTGCACTCTAATATGAATGTATAACAGCCCACCCAATCGACCACCGATCTGCTACAACTCCGGCCGCCTCACTAACTTATGTTCGCGGGATCAATGCCCCGGTTGGCAGCCTGGCCGTCACGAAAGAAAAGTGCCCATGTGGTTTCCTCGCCGCGCCTTGATGCGAACGCCGTTGGCCTGCCTGCTGCTTTCCGGCATGGCGCTCAGCTCTGCCCCCACCCGGGCCGAGGAGTTCACCAGCGCGCAACGAGCCGAAATTATCGCCATCATGCGCGATGCAATGAAACGTGACCCATCGATCCTGCGGGACGCTGTCGTAGCATTGCAGACCGACGATGCGGAGCATGAGAAAACCGCCGCACGGGCGGCAGTCCTGGCGGCTAAGGATACCTTGGTAACCGACAACGATCCGGTCGCCGGCAATCCCCACGGCAGCGTGACGATCGTCGAGTTCTTCGACGTCCGTTGCCCATATTGCCGCAAACTGGAACCCGAGATGGCGGATTTCCTGGCTGCCGACCACGATGTCCGGCTGGTCTATAAGGATTTGCCGATCCTCGGCGCGGCAAGCGTACTTGGCACCAAGGCGCTTCTCGCCGCGCGGAAACAAGACGCCTATATCAAACTGCGCGACGTGTTAATGCGCATGCCACCGGACATCACCCGTGCCGCGATCGAGGCGGAGGCCAGGAAGCTCGGCCTCGATTCCGCCCGGCTGCTGCATGATATGGATGATCCATCGATTCAAAAACAGATCGATGCCAATCTGCGCCTCGCCCAACGACTGAACATCCAGGGCACACCGGCGATGGTTGTCGGAAACGATTTGCTGGCCGGCGCCGTGGATACGGCGGACTTGAAAGAAGCTGTCGCTCAGGCGCGATCTGCAAAGGAATAATTGGGGTCGATGACCGCGGACGCGGCTACACGTTCACTGGAGGCCCCTTAACGCTCCGTTGCACAGCGCGTCCGGCGCGGGTTTCCGCGGGACGCAGGGAACCGCCGGTGAGCGACTCGATCTTCTGTGTGTATGTCGCCAAATAATCGTCCATCGAGAGATTGCGCTCTGCGTAGCGCCGTGCCCCAGCCCGCAACTTTTGATCCAGTCGCTTGTCCTCCACAATCTCCAGCACGGCATCAGCGAGACTCTGCGGCTCGAAAAACGAGGTCAGCAAGCCGTTCCGGCCATGTGTAATGAATTCGCGCACCGGCTCTGTATCACTACCGACGATGGCACAGCCCATTGCCAGCGATTCCCGCAGCGACCAGGATGCGACGAACGGATAGGTCAGATAAACATGTGCGTCCGAACGGCGCAGTAACGCGAGATACGTTGTGTATTCGATACGGCCGGGGAACACGATTCGCGACTCGTCAATTTGATCTGCGACCTCTTTCAGAAAGACCTCGCGCCACGTCCCGCCATTCGGCGCCGGCGCGCCATAGCTAACGCCATCACCGCCTACCATGACCACTTTCAGATTCTTCCGGGCGCGGAGCACGGCAGGCAACGCCCGGATCATCGTGTGCACGCCACGATAAGGTTCGAGATCACGCGACACATAGGTCACCAGTGTGTCGTTGCGACGGATTGTCATGTCGCCGATTTTCAGCGGCGCGTGGCGGGCCTTCTCATCCGGCGAGCAGAGATCGAGATTGACGCCCTCCCACATCAACTCGATGCGCCGCTGAGCCCAGTCGGGATAGGTCGACAATTGCCATCTTGTCGGTGTCACACCGTAACCACCGAGGTTCAGCGCGATGTGATTGATAGCGTTTTTTGCTCGGATCCTGGGAAAGTCCGCTGGGTCGATCGGAAACTCCGGATCGAACACAACATCCGCACAGTCGGTCTGATAATAGAACTCCATGTAGCCAATCGCTGGCACGCCTGGAAACACGTCCGGCAGATTGAGCATTTCGCCCCAGCCCTGATGACCGATGATGATATCAGGTGTGAATCCCAGGTGCTTCAATGAAGTCGCAGTGCGGCCGACGATCTCTGCACGGCGGACCGCCACATCCAGTTCCCGCGCCGCAATATGCGTGTCCTGTGAGGCTGGCCTTGGTTTCAGGTAGGGAACCTTACGTACCCCGTCGATCGCGTTCGCATTGGCTTCGGTAATGAAAACGATCTCATGCTCTTGCATTGCCACCAGGTGGCGCACGAGATGCAGGAACTGACCAGGAAAGTTCTGGTGGACGAACAGGAATTTCACCGCGGGACCCGCGATGCCGACCGGCGGCGGGCCAGCCATTGACCCAGGACGTGATTGCCGGAACCCGATGGCCGAACCACGCCTTCAGGCGAGCGGAACATGGGGAACGGCGGCGGCACTCTGAAGCAACCATCCGCCAATGCAATCCTCTGTTTGCGCTGTCGCAAGACAAATGACGCCGTTTGGCTTCGTCGGCAGTGGGCCAGCGAATGATTCATGCCGATGGCCAGGGAACTTGCGTCGCTTCGTTCGCGGTGACCGACATAGCGCCTGCGATGAAACGGACAAAGCACTAATGGCGGCTCGACCGCGCCGGGGATTTGGGCGTCGATGCACGAGGTACTGACGGCCGCGGGGCCGCAGAGCGATCCGACGTCGAATCATCGGTTGACTCGTTCGCAGCCGAACGATCTACCCTGGGGACGAGTTCGATTTGAAAAGCTTCCATTGCCGCAAGACCTGGCGCTTCGCACGCGGTGCCTTCGTCGATCGGCCCGACCGCGCTGCCGTCGATGAACGTTGCGGAATAGCGCACGGTGAATTCTTTTGCCGCCGCACCTTTCAACCGCACGTTCAGCCCCAGGAGTGGCAAGGCCATCCCCCGGCTACCACAGAATTTGCCGTTTTCGACCCAGGGTGACAGCCAACCGCGCCCCAGCACACCCTGGTACTCCACGTCACCCGGCGCGACCGGCCCCTTGTCGGAGAGGCCAAACCCTTCGATCCATGCCCGGCTGCCACGTTTGCCGATCCATTCACCGAACTGGCCCGGCACGTCACCGGCACCTTGGATATGAGCCATGACCTCGGCATCACGCTCTTTGGGCGAGGGAGGCGGCGTCTCCGACCCGGCGACGGCTGGATCGCCCGCCAGACGCAAAACTTGCAAACGAGGCGCATTTTCCGAGGACTGGCCCGCCGCCTGATAAATCGTTACCAGCACCTGAGCCGGACCATCGCTGACCCGCACCAGCGCGGCGGTGTTGTCCAGCCAGCCGTCTTCACGGAACGTACTGATCGACACCGCCTCCGGCCGGCCGGCCATTCCCGGGCATCGCGTGATACGCACACCTGGCAACCCTGTTGCCGGATCCGGCGAGCGGCTGCCCGGAGCGGGAAACACACAGTAGACGCCGGTTTCCAGCGTCATCAAATTCGCTGAAACGCGAAGTTCAGTGACACGTCCGGCGGATTGTGCCTGAGCGGAAGAGGCAGGTTCCGGGGCCGCCGGCGCCATTGGTGCGGTTGGCGCCTCTGTTTCGTCGGTCAGGGTTTGAACCGCGCTGGCAGCAGGAGGCATGCGGTGTCTCGCTTATACTTATGGTTGCATTAGCTGAGTGCTTTGTAGGCCGAAGACCGGCGGATCGGAAGCAAATTGAACTTACGGTTGCATTAGTGGGAAACCTTGTAACCCGAGGGCTCGTGCATCGGCGATTGCGAAGATCGCCCCCTCCCTGCTTTCAACAACGTGTCATTGATCGCGGCAGGCGTCAGATGCAACGGAAGCAGGAAGCCGCGGCCCGTTCGCCGGATGCGTTCGGCCGGCGCGCCGATGTCAAACGCCGCAACGCGCAGCCCGGCACGCCACAACTCGGTCAGGCCAAGGCACCAGGTTTCCGGCCAGATCGAGGGCAACAATGCAAGCGCCGCCCGCTGAGCCCGGATCAGTGCAACAGCGTCATCCGGCTGATACGGTCCGGTCACGAACACGCGACCGGTGTCCATCAGACGCTCGTCGTCGATCGTCGTTCCGGCTACGACGAATGTCAGGTCCAGTTCACGATGCTTCGCATCAAGCGCGCAGGCGAGCAGCACGTGAAATCCCTTGTGCAGGCCGATCGCTCCAGCGACGCAAACGCGTACCGTGCCACTCACGCAAGGAATTGGCGGCGGTTCGGCCATTGCAGCGTCGTCTTCATGCGGGATGACGACCGGGAAAATGCCGGGAAAATGCCGCGCCAGCCGCGTGGCCGTATCGTACGACGGTGCAATAATCCGCTTCGCGCCAGACAGGATCGTCATGGATCGATCCCGCAAGGCCGTGACGCCGATATCCTCGTGCAGGTAACCGCCCAGTTCGTTAACGCAGGTTTGGCACACGGTTGGAGCTGGTTCGCCGCAATAGCGATCACCCCGGCCAACCAACGCGATACGAGGACAAAACCACGCATAATCGTGCACGTGAGCGTTGTAGGGGATCCCAAGCGCGCGGATGACCTCAAACACTGACGTGTCGTGGTTCAAAAGATGATGGAGTTCGGCTGCAACTGGTTGCAGGCCCGAAAGTAGACGAACGAGCGATGCCCGCTCGCGCGGCAGTTCAAAGCGTAATTCCGGGAGCGAACCGCTGGCGGCCACGACACAGGCCGAGCCATTCGGTGATTTCGTCGGACGCAACACGATTGCCCGGCGGCCCGTCGCCTCGTGCGCAGCAATCGACGCCTGCACACGCCGCTCGACGCCGCCTCCGTCGTCATGCGTGACCAGAACAACCGCCGGCATCGTGCCACCGCGCCATTGCGCCAGGTCAGACCGCCGCCTCGTGGAGGCAGAAACCGTGTTCTCATTCCGGGAGATTGGCGGCCCGGCTGAATCCGCCTGGTGCAAAGGTTGCCCTCTGGAGCGGGAAATTTCGATCGGATCCAGCCGGTATCTCGCGATCGGGCTGCCCGGAAGATCCACTCCATCTCGTCCTCGCACGTGGATTGGGGCGGTCCCGGCTGGAAGTTCCTCCAGGCGAACAACGAATGACCGAGGACGGGCGAGGGGTGCGACACCGCGAATGTCAGAAGAGGCATCGGTCGCCACGATTTCCCGGCGCACGCGTCCAACGACAATCGACAGGTGTGGATCAGTGTCCGGATCGCCCGGGCACCATGCCCAGCCGCGAAGTTCCCCCTCAAAGCTTTCGACATTTCCCTCGACCCGCCCGATCGCGCGAAGCGAGATGGGGCTCCCAATCAAATGCCGCGGGTGGCTGCCGTTACAGGCCTCCGTCACAGTCACAGATTGCGCCCGAGGCCAGGTTGCCGGTAGTGCCAGGGCATTCGGTCCCTTGAGCGGCGCTCCGTCGATCCGGATCTCGACCGGCAGGTTGACGCCCGGGCTCATCGCATGGACGACGAGGGCACCTGTGCCGGTCAGGCCGCACCAGCCTGCCGCGCCGGTCGCTCGCGCCACCTGGCCGGCGAGCCCGGCGATGTCGGGCGAGACCATGTGGCAGCCCAGTACCTCGGCAACTGCGGCGCGCGCAGCGGACAGATCCCCCATCAGAAGCCGCGCCGTGGCGAGCCCGAACCAGGCATCCCGTACATCGGCTGACGCCAGCACCGCCTCAAACAGTGACGCGGCTTTCGGGTTATCATAGCCAATCGCAGCAGACGCCAAAACCAGCGCGATCGTACCGTCTTGCGGCGCCAGCCGGTGTGCGCGTTCAAGCCAGCGTGTAGCGTCGGCCTTGTCGCCAGCAATCAGCGCCGCCTGGCCGCGCTCAAATGCATCCCAAACCTCCTGCGCCAGCCGCGCTGACTCCTCCGTGCCGCGATTTATGGATGCGGACATGGCTGCGAGGAAGCGATCAAACCGCCTCGTCCAACGTTTCGGTCGGTATGGGCGGTAGGCCGGCGAGGTCGTTCTTGGCGTCCTGCAGGCCTTGCGCAGCCGCACGTTCCAACCAAAAACGCGCTTCGGTCGGGTTGTGCTCACCGGCCACGTTACGCAGCAGGAAGCGGCCCAACATCATTTGCGCGTAAGGATGGCCGCGCTCAGCGGCGGAGCGGTACCAGATCTGGGCTTGCGAACGATCCACCGGCACGTCGTGGCCGCCGCCCAGCATCGCGCCGCTGGCGAACATGGCGCCAACGTGACCTGCCTCGGCCGCCTTGGTGAACAGGGCCAAAGCCGCCTTGTGATCCTTGGGTCCACCGGTGCCGTTCAACAGCATGTCGGCCAGCATGACCTGCGCCTCGATCATGCCGATGTCTGCCGCTCGGGAAATCCAGGCACGGCCCTCTTCCGCATTCTTTTCCACGCCGCGGCCTTCGACCAGCATGCGGCCGTACCAATATTGCGCGTTGACAACCCCATCGGCAGCCCGGCGCAGCCATTGCGCGGCCTTGTGATCGTCCCGTTCGATGCCGACCCCTTCGGCCAGACACACACCGAAATTGAATGCCGCGATCAGATCGCCGGATTCCGCCGCCTGCTCGAACCATTCCCGCGTGTGAATGGAGTCCTGAATATCGCCATGACCTTTGAGCAGGAGGTTCCCCAGGTCGGCATGGGAAGAGGTGTCGCCAGCCTCTGCGGCGATGCGGAACAACCGAGCTGCCTCGCCCTGGTCGCGTGGCACGCCAGCGCCGGTCAAATGAAGCATCGCCAACGCACGAGCGGCGCCTCGGTGTTTGTGCTCGACCGCCCGGCGGAACCACATCGCGGCCTCCGCATAATTCGGTGGCAGCGGTCCGCCTTTGGCGTAGATGTCCCCGACCACCGCCGCCGCTTCCGGATCGCCGGCCAGGGCGGCACGGCGCAACCATGACTCGCCGTCGGTTGCGTTCACTTCGACGCCGATACCGCGCAACTGCGCGAAACCCCAGCGCGCCTGGGCCGAAACATGGCCCTTCGCGGCTGCCTGAGCATAATAACGCGCTGCTGCAGCCTGGTCCTGCGGCACGCCAACGCCACGGTCATGCATCATGCCGTACAGGAACAGCGCCGTTGCCAATCCCTTTTCTGCCGCGCCGCGCAGATGTTCGACAAGTTCCGCCTGCACCTCAGGCGACTCGGAGTTACGGGCCAGGACAAGGGCGTAGCCGAGCTGGCCTTGCGGACATCCTGCCTCGGCCGAGCGTTTGTACCAGGCGTCAGAGGCCTCCTGGTCGCGCATGGCCTCGGGACCTGAGCCAAGGATAAAGCCAAGCACCGCCTGGCCTTCGGCCGAACCCCCCTGCGCTGCCAGCCGAGCCCAGTGTAAAGCGGTTTCGTAGTTCGGCCCGGCGGTGTTCTGAGCGCCAAACAGGACCGCAGTCCCCGCGCCGCCGCCCACTTGCTCGGGACCCATACCGTTCAGGCACAGGGTGGCGAGCAACGCCTGGGCCTCGACATAACCCTGGGTCGCTGCTTTCTCCAGCCAACGTACACCGTTGCCGCGACTGGGCGGCACGCCGGCGCCCTCAAGATAGCACCGACCAACCCGGAACTCTGCCTCTGCGATCCCGGCCTGTGCGGCCCTGCTCAACAAAGGAAACGCGGCGCGCCGTTCGCCCTTGTCGGTCAGACGCACCGCCCGCCGTAACCCAGCAGAGGCGGAGAATGGCGACAGGATTAGATCCAGCAGACCCATTCAGCCCCCATGACCAAGATCCAACCGTAGCAGACCCTCTACCTTGGCGGCCAGGCTCAACTGCGCTTGTTTGAGGTTAAGCCCACAACGGGACATGTGCCACCTTGCATCGTCACGCCGGAGTAGTTCCGTTGGCCATCACTGGGCACACACCGATGATTTCTCGCGGCTGGCCGATCGCGCCCCGGTATCTCGAACGAGTTGAAGCGTCGATCACGGCTCCCGCATGCCCTCACTCGCCAGCGGCATCACGCGGCTGAGGAAGTAGGCCATGACCGTCCGCTTGCCCACCAGGACGTCGGCGTTCACCGGCATGCCCGGGATGAGGTGGAAGTCCGGCGGGGTGTTGTGCAAATTGATCTCGTCCAGCGTGATCCGCGCACGATACCAGACGCCCGTGCTGGCACCGGCGGTGCCCGACATCGGTACCGGCACCGACCCGGATGGGTTCCGCTGCTCGTCTTGCGCGTTGAAACTGTCAGGGCTGATGATCCGCACCACACCCTTTGCCATGCCGTATTGTGTGTAAGGGAAGGTGTCGAATTTGATCGCTACCGAGTCGCCGACATGAACGTAGCCGTCTTCACTGCCAGGAATATTCGCTTCGATCTCCAGCGGCGCATTGGCTGGCACCAGGCTGATGATCTGCTGACCCGCGGTCAGCACCGCACCTGGCGAGGCACCTTTGGCGATTGTCAACACAGTCGCATCCTGGTCGGTACGCAACTCGACCAACTGCCGCTTCAACTGGGCCTTATTGAAGGACTCTCGCGCATCCGACAGTTTCGAGGTCGCCTCGGCCAGTTTTTCCGCGATGTCGGCGTGCCAGCTTTGGATGTAGCCGTCCCGCTCGGCGATCATGGCGGCCAGGTCGCGTTGCGCGGAGTTGGCGGTCTGGATGACCGAATCAAGGTTGCGCTGCATTTCGGCCCGTGTGTCCTGCGCCTGCAGCGTGTTGAGTTTGCTGCCGACGCCCAGACGGTCGAGTTCGTTCCGCATTTTTTCCAGGTTGATCGCGACATTCAGCCGATCCTGGTAGCCGACGATGTCGGAACGGGCCTTCGCGATCTGTGCCGTCAGACTGTCGGCCTTCTGCCGGTAGCCCTCCAGCTTGTAATTGTACTCGGACTGGCGCTGCGCAAAGATCGCCGCCTCCAACGCCAAATGCGGGTCGGAGCCACTGTAAACGAACGGCCTGTCCTCCACTTCCGCCTGCATTCGCGCCACCTGGGCGGAATAGTCCGCAACCTGGCTTTTCAGCGCCTCAAGGTCGGCGGCCGCGAACGTCGGATCGAGCCGTGCCAGAAGTTGGCCCGCATGCACCTGCTCGCCTTCGTGCACTTCGATCGAGCGGACAATCGAGGTTTCCAGCGGCTGGACCACGATCATCGGAGCGCGAGGGATCACTTTGCCCTGCGCAGTCACCACCCTGTCCACCTTAATGATGGACATTGCGGCGAAACAGGCCAGCACCATCGAGCCGACGGTCCAGCTGATGCCGCGCGCAATGCGCGGGACCGGGGCGTTGACGATAGCTGTGGACGGTGACTGATACTCCAGGATCACCGGCAGGGTTGGGTCGCCGCGATCGGCGACCGCCGTGCTAATTGCCGTGGAGGAGGTTTGGGGCAAGCGCGGCATGTCGGGGACCTTGTTTATCCATGTGGCGATTTTGCTGAGCCCAGAGCTGGCGATATACCGTGCACCGCTCAAGCAGGGTTTCGTGGGGGGCGATATCCATCACCTTACCCTTATCGAGTACCATGATCTGATCGCAGTCGACCAGTGACGAGAGACGATGGGTGACGATGACCATCGTGCGGCCGCGCGCAATGCGAAGCAGGTTAGCGTTGACCAGCGCCTCGCTTTCCGGGTCGAGCGCGCTGGTCGCCTCGTCCAGGATCAAGATGCGTGGATCGGTGATGAGCGCACGCGCAATCGCCAGGCGCTGCTTTTGCCCCCCTGACAGGTTCGGCGACCCTTCCTCGATATAAGTCTCGTAACCGTTCGGCATCCGCTCGATGAATTCCTCCGCACCGGCGAGCCGTGCGGCGCGGATTGCATCCTCCAGCGTCAGACCTGGACGGCCAGCCAGGATGTTGTCGCGGATCGAACCGCGGAACAGAAAGTTGTCCTGCAAAACGACGCCGAAGCTTGACCGCAAATGGCGCAGATTGATCTCACGCAAATCGGCATTGTCGATTTTGACGAAACCAGTGTATTCCCGGTTGATGCCTTGCAGCAGCCGCGTGATGGTGGATTTGCCGGATCCCGACCGCCCCACCAGGCCGAGCATGGTACCCGCCGGGATCGAGAAACCAACTTTCTCCAGCGCCGGAACCTTGGTCCCCGAATAGGTGAAGGTCACATCCTCGAAGCTGATCGCACCGGCGAACTTGGGCCGTAGCCCACCTGAGGCGGCATCCACTTCCAGCGGCCGGTTCAGCACGTCGGCGGCTTGTGCCATGGCGCCGCCGACCTCTTCCCACTCCTCGATCAGACGCGCCAGGCCAACCAGCGGCTGGCTGACTCGTTGCGACAGCATCATGAACGCGAACAGGCTGCCAACGTAGAACCCAGACTCCTCTGTCAGCGCAAGGTAAGCGCCAACCAGGATGATCCCCATCCACATGAAGCGCTCGATCGGCGTCACCAGCGTCTGCGGCCAATTGGCCAACTTGCCGAACGCCAGGCGCCACTTCCCGGCCTCGGCCACGCGCTCGTCCCACAGGGTCTTGCGTTGCGGCTCCAGCGCCAGAGACTTCACCGTCTTGATGCCGAACACCGTCTCACCCAACGCCGACTGCTTGTCGGTCTCCGCCGCGATCACGCGGCCATACACCACTCGCATCGGGCGCAGGTAGGCCAGGATGATCAGCATCACGATGGTTGAGCAGACCAGTACGATCCAGGCCAGTGTGGCATTCAGCCAGAACAGGAACGGTAGCAGCACCGCGAGTGTGATCAGGTCGAGCAACGTGGTCATCAACTTGCCGGTGATGAAATGCCGCACCTGATGGATCTGACTAACCTTGTACATCGTCTCGCCCGCCGGGTGGCGCTCGAAGTAATCCAGCGGAAGCCGGATCAGACGGGCGAAAACGTGCAGATTGAGTCGGGCATCGGTGCGTACGCCAACCACCGCGATGACCAACCGGCGAGCGAAGCCAAGAAGCGTCTCGTACAGAACCATGATCCCCAGGATCACGCTCATCAGGAACAGCGTCGAGAAACTGTGGTGGGTGATGACCTTGTCGATGACCGACATCACGATCAGCGGCGGTACGATGGTCAGGAAGCTGAGCGCCAGCGACGCGATCAGGAGGTCGCTGAGCGACTTCTTCTCCTTCATCATCATCTTGAAAAGCCAGCTGACGGTGAATGGCGGATCGGCCTCGGCTCCGCCACGCTCGGTCCGCAGCAGAATGGTCTCGCCGTTCCACACCTCGGCGAGGCGTAGCTCGTCGACCATGATCGCCGGGTCGGCTTCCGGTGCACGCGGGTCCTTCAGCGCGATGATCTTGGCTTCCGGATTGGCGCCGGTGAGCAGTCCAGCAGTGCCGTCGTTGAACAGGAGGACGACCGGACCAGTGCTGCTGAGATGCATAAGATGGCGCCAGCGCAGCCGTAGCGCACGCGACCACATGCCGGAATTCTTCGCCCAATCGGAAAGCGCAGCGGCACCGGGCACGGTTTCCCCCGGGCCGTTGCGGAATTCGTTGGGATCGAGCTCCAGCCCAAAGTAACGGGCTGCCATCATCATCGCCAACAGGCGCGGGTGGATCGGTGCACCACGCGAAATCCCAGCCGACGCGGCGTCGGGTGGCGGACCGCCGGTGCCATCGCCCTCCTGCGACATGGCTGGTTCCGCGGTATCCGGAACGGTGGGAGACTGACGCCCAAACCATCCTTGGCCGGGCGTTTGACCGTCAGAAATATCCACGAGCGAACCCTTTGAAAA
>Ga0187862_10002297_pt1 | contig 19500 bp, 18 predicted proteins | sample June2016WEW_10_1_FD_133003 | JGI IMG/M metagenome (GOLD analysis project Ga0187862, IMG submission 133003) | Peatland microbial communities from SPRUCE experiment site at the Marcell Experimental Forest, Minnesota, USA - June2016WEW_10_150 | ecosystem: Environmental > Terrestrial > Soil >...
TCGGAAGTATAGAACTTGCGCGCAAACCCGGTCCAGTCGTAGAGCGATGTGAGGTAGCTGCGCAAGACCATCATAGTCTCGCCTGGCTCGGCCCCTCGCGGGCACCTGGTCGAGCAGTCCCCGCAGTAATAGCACAGCCAGGGTTCGGGCGATCTCAAGATTTTCTCTTTTTGCCCCAGTTGAATGTACCTTACCAGTTTTCTCGGCATAGGGTTCTCAGGGGTCGCCAGGTCGCAGATAGCCGTGCAGTTTCCGCAGTTGTAGCACTTGTTCGCATCCTTTAGCCCGTATTCCTCCAGTTCCCTGATCAAATTAGGATCGACTTTGTTGCTCATCCGTTAAACCTCCTGAACTGTTCAGCCCGGCAGAGGAAGCAGAAGGGCCGCACCCTGCGACCGGGGGACCCCCCACTAACAGTTATTAATATCCCTTGTAGGGGTTCGGACCGATTTCGACGAGTCTTTCAGCAAATGTATCCAGCAAAGCTGGAAGCTTATCGTAATCGGTAATGGACACTGTCTCGAACAGGACACGATCCGACTCCAGCACGAGGCGGTCAAGAGTTTCCTTGACTTTGCTTAGCCGAATGTTAGCCAGTTCGCTGCCTTTGACCATATGGCACTGATAATTATCGCCGTGGCGGCACCCCAGCAGCATGATTCCATCGATACCCTTGGAAAGAGTGTCGGCGACCCACACCAGGTTGAGCGAGCCGAGGCAGCGAAGGGGAATCACGCGAACCCAGGCGTTGTAGCTCATCCTTCGAAGTCCGATCATATCCAGCGCAGGATAGGCGTCGTTTTCGCAGCAGAGCAGGAGGATGCGGGGCTTCTCCTCATATTCGTCCGGAACATTGATCGACTTGATTATATCGCCGATCATTCCGACCGAATAGTTTTTGAAGGAGATGATGCGCTCGGGACAGGCGCCCATGCACACTGAACAGCGCCGGCACCGGGTCGGCTGAGGAAGAGGATTTCCTTTTTCGTCCTCGTTGATTGCTCCGAACGGACATTCTTCCGTACAGCGCTTGCACTGAGTACAGCGCTGCATGAAGAATTCGGGGTAAGTCAAGTCACCGACCCTGGGATGAAAGGCCTTGCCCTCGCTGGTGAGTTCGACGCACTGGATGGCCTTGAGCGCCGCGCCGGTTGCGTCTTCAATCGCGTTTGAAATACCCATTGGACGGCGCACGGGACCGGCCGCATAAATACCGGTTCGGCGGCTCTCATAGGGGAAGCAGATGAAGTGTGAATCCGGGAACCCGTACTGAAGTTCGGGAAGCTCGGGGCCCTGGCGGTACTCGAGGTTCAGGATGTCAGAGACAAAGATGGAGTCGACTGAGGCAACCATTGCGTCTTTTTTCTCTTCGTCTTCTTCCTTCTTCAGCTTGTAATCTTCCCCGAACGCCGTGGCGGGCACCATACCGGTGGCGAGCACAACCATGTCCACGTCGTCCAGAAGGATCTTGTCCCCGAAAAGCTCGTCAAAAGCTTCCACGGAGAGTTTGCCTCCGCTGGTAAGAACCTCGGGCGCCTGGGTCCTGACGAAAATTACGCCCTCCTGCTGGGCTTTTCTGAAGAAATCCTCGCCCTGGCCGGGGGTACGCATCTCCTGGTAGAAGACGAACACGTTCGCCTTCTGGTCCTGCTGCTTGACCTGGATGGCCTGCTTAAGGGCCGTAAAGCAGCAGACCGAAGAGCAGTAAGCCAGGTGTTGCGGGTCGCGCTGACCGGCGCACTGTATAAAGGCGACAGTCTTCAGGGCCTTTCCGTCCGCCGGTCGTGTAATTTTGCCCGACTTTGCGCGTTCTTCGAACTGAACGTTTGTGATGACGTTCGCAGATGCGCCGTACCCGAGCTTTTTGTCCAGCTTTTCAGGGTCGTAGGGCTTCCAGCCCGCAGCCAGAACGACCGCGCCGATATTATGCTCGCTGGCGGACCCGTTCTGCTTGACCTGTGCGTTGAAAACACACGGACCCCCGGAGAGCTTTTCAACTTTGGAGCCGGTCAGGACCTTGATCTTTTCGTTGTTATTAACAGCGGCGATCAACTTGTTGATTTCGTTGGCCTGCACGTCCTTGAACGGGAAGGTAACGTTCTTTGAAACGTTTTTCTGAAAGCCGCCAAGTTCGTTTTCCTTCTCGACCAGCACGGCGGAGTATCCCGCCTTGGCCACTTCGAGGGCCGCCGTCATGCCGGTCGTCCCGCCACCCACGACAAGGATGTCCTTGGACATTTCCTGCTCGGGTATGAACGGTTCGGGAGGCAGCATTTGTTTCATCCTGGCGGCGCTCATCCGAAGGTAATCTTCGGCCATCATCTGCGTGTCCTCATCGTTTGCCGGATGGCACCATACTACCTGCTCTCGCAGGTTCACACGATCAAGGATAGTCCCTTCGAAGTTAAAGACATCATACATCACGCGCTGCGAACAGGCGGCGACAAGCAGAGTATTTACACCCTCGTTTGCAATGTCATCCCTGATCGTCTGTGCGCCTTCGGAGCTGCAAAGGTTCGGGTGAGTTTTGCACACCGCCGCTTTGCATTCAGACGTTGCAACCTTGCTGAGCTGTTCTATGTCGAGGGCTTCCCCGATACCGCAGCCCGTACAGATATATACCGCGATTTTTTTGTCCATCGAGTCTACCTCCTGCCAACGGATTGGATGGCTTTAAGCGCTGCGGCTGTGCCGTCCTGAACTGATTCGGAAACGCCTGCCGGGGTTCTTGAACAGCCTGCGGCGAAAAATCCCGGGGTCACTTCCAGGGAGGCGATGAACCCGTAGTCATCGCGCTGAGCGAAAGCAGGCGCAGGCGAAAGGGAAGTGTTAGGCTGCATGCCGGTGGCAAGCACCGCCAGGTCGACACTAATCTGGTTCAGGCTGCCCGCAGTGGTATCCTCGACCCTGAGGATCAGGTTCTTTGTCGCGCTATCCTCTTCGATTTTAGCGACTTTGCCTTTGAAGAAAGTAATATTGCCGTCTTCCTTCAGCTTGGCGTAGAAGGACTCCAGCCGGTCCATCGCGCGAATATCGATAAAGAAGATGAATATCTTCGCATCCGGATATTGCTCGCGCACATAGGTGGCCTGCTTCATGGAAGCCATGCAGCAGATGGAGGAGCAAAACGGGAGGTTGTTCTCATCGCGCGAACCCGCGCATTGTACGAAAGCAACCGTCTGGGGCTCCTTGCCGTCCGAAGGACGAACGATCTTGCCATTTGTGGGGCCGTTGCCCGCCGCCAGGCGCTCCATCATAACGTTGGTTATGACATTCGGATAGGTCCCGAAACCCAGCGTATCAAGCTTCTTGGCGTCGTAGGGGCTCCAGCCCGTTGCCCAGACCACTGCTCCGACCTTTAGTTCAACAGTCTTGGCCTGCATGTCCAGTTCGATTGCATCATACTCGCACGCTTGTTTCACCTTCAGTCCTTCCGGGCTTTTGGCAAGCGCCGGGTCGATCACAAAGCGCTGAGGGAAGGCCATTTCGTGCGGCAGGTATGCGGCCTTGATCTTATCCATTCCATAATTGAACGGATTGTCGATCTCCATTGTGCACGCCTCATAGCATTTGCCGCAGCCGGTGCATTTCTCATTTACATAACGGGGATTGATTTTAATCTTGGCGTTCCACGCGCCTTTTTGGCCGGAAACCGATTCAACCTCAGCCATGGTGAAGAAGCGGATCCTGTTGTTGTTTTTTATCCTGCGGAAATTGAGCTCGAGGCCGCAATATGGGGGGCACAGCTTCGGAAAGTATTGGTGAAGCTGGGCTACACGACCTCCCAGATAAGGATTTTTCTCCACGAGATAAACCTCGTGGCCTGCTTCTGCTGCTTCGATGGCGGCTGTCAGTCCGCTCATGCCGCCCCCGACCACCAGAATACTCTGCGTTTCTACGTCAACCATGCTTATCCTCCTAAGCTGATTAATAAAAACAAATATCGAGAACCCCGCGAGCTATTGGGCGCAATCCCCTTGAAGCAATTCGGTTACTCAGCGGGGGGAACGTAAACCGAAATGCCGTTCTGGCGGCGACTGCGTATCCCAAAAGATACCAGGTTCGATGAAAAACCATGAAATGAACAACTCGAGGCCATCAAGTGCTTAAGATATTCAACTATGGTGGACCTATTTTTCCGGGAGCTCAACGGAGTTGCAGGATTTACAATGAGAAAGCAGAAGGCGATTTCCGGAGAACTTCACCCGGTTTGTAACAGGAATTTGCTGCCCTACCACATTTTCCGAAAAGGTAATCCTTGCAGTCCGATCTTCATTAAGCCGCCTGCCTATATCGCTAAATTCAGTGGATGTCAATATTTTCGTTTGTTCATTTCGTTGATTTACCGAAGTTTTTGGCCCGGAGGCTGTGAACCGCGCGGCTGGGCCATAGCCAGGATCTCCATGCCCCCGCCAGGTTTGGTATCAATTGATTTCCTCCGGCTCCGGTTCCGTATCGTTTGCACCCAGAAGCACCCGGGCTTCTTCGGACGGAAGCTCCGGCTCCGGCACGTTGGCCAGCTTCCGCACTATTGCGCGAGATCTTTTTCCTACGTCATCCATGGTATTGGCCGCCTGATCCAATTTCTTCTTGACCCCGTCGAGAGTAGTTCCGAATTTCCCGAATTCAGCCTTGACCTCCCCTAGAAGCTTCCAGACCTCGCTCGATCGCTTCTGCATGGCAAGCGTTTTAAACCCCATCTGAAGACTGTTCAAAAGAGCGGCCAGAGTAGTCGGTCCCGCAACGATCACGCGGCATTCGCGCTGCAAACTTTCAACCAGGGAAGCCTTCCTTAATACCTCGGCATAAAGACCCTCTGTAGGAAGAAACATGATGCCAAAATCAGTCGTTGCGGGCGGGTTGAGGTATTTATCGCAAATCGTTTTTGCACAATTCTTTATCGTAGCGGACAGCATCTTTCCGGCCTGTTCTGCGGCTGCGGGGTCGCAATCGTCCTGGGCGTCAAGCAGTCTCTGGTAATCTTCGATCGGGAATTTTGCATCGATTGGAAGCCAGACGACTTCCATGCCGTCGTTCTCTCCCCGCCCCGGTAGCTTGATGGCAAATTCCACCCTTTCTTCGGAATTCTCCTTCGTTCGGACATTTCGTTCGAATTGATCCGGCGACAGGATTTGTTCAAGGAGGGCTTCAAGCTGGGTTTCCCCCCATACGCCCCTGGTTTTCACATTGGTCAGCACCCGCTTCAGGTCGCCAACCCCTGTCGCCAGGGTTTGCATTTCACCCAAGCCTTTATGAACCTGCTCCAGTCTTTCCGAGACCTGCTTAAACGATTCACCCAGTCTTTTTTCGAGGGTCCCCTGAAGTTTTTCATCAACGGTTGCCCGCATCTGTTCGAGCTGCCTGGAGTTGTCTTCCTGAATCTGTTTGAGTTTATCGTCTATTGTGTTTCGAAGGTCAGCCAGCCGGGTTTCGTTGGATTCGGTCAACCTCCCCAGCCTGACGGTAAACGCCTCGATTTGTTCCTTCTGGTGCGTGGCCATCCCGGACATTCCTTTAAGCACCGAATCATTGGTATTCTTCAGGGTTGCAGAAACCTCTTCTTTGAGTATTCTTGACCCGGAATTGGATTCTTCCCTCAGTTGATCGAGTTTTTTGCTGTTTTCGGATTGAAGAAAAGTAAGCCTCTGCTCTAATGTTTCACGGACCGCGCCCAGTTTCTGCTCGTTCGTTTCGGTTAGCTTCGAGAGCCTTTCGGAAAAGATATCGAGCTGGTTTTTCTGCAGGTTGGCAACATTGGTCATGCTGGTTTGAAGGGAGTCTCCGAAAGACTTCAGAGCGTTTCCAGTCTCCTCGCGTCCCTGCCGGGCGACCAGTGTGGCCTCTTCGCGATTTTTGGCGATTTCATCCCGTAATGAGCGCTCGCATCGCTCCACTCCCCTATCTACCGAATCGAAGCGGGGGATAGAGGTCAAATCGCCGGCCCTTCTGCGAAGCAGAATCAGGACGCAAATGACGTTAAAGCCCAGCAAGACGATTATGATTACCAGGGCAGCTAAGAAAGCCGTTTGTAAAATCTCCGCGTTGCCGAACAAAAACTGCATTCTTTTACTCCGTCTTTGGTCCTTACCCCGAGAGGGCAAGGGGGTAGTTTATAAGCGTCTCCATATTGCGCTCTTTCTAGTATCCTTTGCACCTGTGAGAGTCAAATAATTTGCAAAAGTCATTGTAATTCAATAAAATTTTGTTTTCTTGACAGTTTCAGTCTCCTGACTATTTTCAATCGTGGATAGATGTTTTTCGAATAAGGTGGAAAAATGAGCATCGAATGTAAAATAGAAGATGGCCCCGCAGCAGGGGACCGGGATGTGAGAAATATTCTGTGCAGCTCGAAAACGATAGCCGTCGTCGGCATTTCGGCCAAAGAGGAGAGTCCCAGCCACAAGGTTGCAAAATATCTGCTCGAGCATGGTTTTAAGGTGATAGGGGTCAATCCGAAGTGCGACGAAGTTCTCGGGGGAAAATGTTATCCGGACTTGAAGTCAGTTCCGGGGCATGTAGACGTGGTGGATATTTTCCGTAACCTCGATGCTATAGCGGGCGTTGTTGAGGAGGCAATCGAAATTGGGGCCGGCACGGTATGGATGCAGCTTGGTCTGGAACACGAAGAGGCGGCCCAAAAGGCGCGCCGCGCCGGCCTGAACGTTGTGATGAACAAGTGCATGAAAATAGAACACTCCCGACTTTCCGGCGGCCAAACGACTTGAGACCTCCAGGATTGACTTTAACCGCACACCCATCTGCCCGCGTCCTCGCTTCTCCGCTTCCCCGCGTTCCTGCGTCTACTTTGTCATTAAAGAGGGCTTATGGCTGAGCAGGTATTGTTCGGCAAAACGAGTTTTAAGGTTTCGAGGCTTGTGCAGGGTACCTGGGTAACCGGGGGCTGGGCGTGGGGTGGCTCTGATGAAAAAGAGTCCCTGCTCGCCATCCTGCGGGCGCTCGAACTTGGAATAAATTTCATCGACACTGCTCCCGTTTACGGGTTCGGAAAATCGGAAGAGATCGTCGGACGCGCGATCGGCCAATGGGGGCGTGAAAAAGTCACAGTTGCGACGAAATGCGGTCTCGAATGGGACCAGCGCCGGCGAATCCGCCGAAATTCCCGCCCTGAGCGCATTATGCTTGAAGCAGAGCAGAGCCTGCAACGGCTCGGAGTCGACTGCATCGACCTTCTCCAAGTCCATTGGCCCGATCCGGAAGTCCCTTTCGAAAACTCCATGCATGCGCTGATAAAACTGCAGGAACAAGGTAAAATTCGCTGCTTTGGCCTGAGCAATTTCAGCCGCGAACAGGCCATGGAATCCCTGAGAACGGGCCCCATTTATAGCATCCAACCTCCGTACAATATATTTGAGCGGCAAGCTGAAAAAGAGGTCCTTCCATTTTGCATTGAAAACGAAATTCCCACACTCGTTTACGGCGGGCTGTGCCGTGGACTCCTTACCGGCAAATTCACCGGAAACGAAACTTTTCCAAAAGGCGACCTTCGCCGGGCCGATCCCATGTTCAAGCCGGACCGCTTCAAAAAATGTGCAGACGCCGTCAATAAAATCAAAGCGGTAGCAGCCGAATATGGAAAGACCCCAGCGCAGTTTGCCCTGAGATGGGCCATCCACCAGCCGGGGGTGACCTGCGTCATAGCCGGGGCGAGGACCGCAAAGCAGGCCGAAGAAAATGCGGGAGCATTGGACTGGGAAATCAGGTCCATCGATTTTATTAGAGTGGATGAAATCCTCGCGGAGCTGACCGGGGAGTCGACAGGAACGGCGAGCGCAAGTCCGGCCACAGAATAAAGAAGTCATAAACTGCCAACGCAAATGAGGGAAAAATGAAACGCCAAAGGATTGCAGTCATCCCCGGAGATGGGATAGGCAGGGAAGTGATACCAGAGGGACTACGGGTGGTGGAATCCGCTGCCCGTAAGTACGGAATAGACATTGAGTTCACACATTTCGACTGGTCGTGCGTGGAATATTACCAAGAGCACGGTCAGATGCTGCCCCATGACTGGCACGCTCAACTCAAGACCTATGACGCTATCTTTTTCGGCGCTGTTGGCTGGCCGGACGTGGTCCCCGATCACGTCTCCCTATGGGGTTCCATACTCAAGTTCCGCCGGGAGTTCGATCAGTACGTAAACCTGCGTCCTGTAAGACTGATGGCGGGTATTCCCTGTCCGCTGGCCGGACGCAAGCCGGGGGATATCGACTTCTACGTGGTGCGTGAGAACACGGAGGGAGAGTATTCGAGCATAGGTGGGAAAATATTTGAGAACACCGACCGGGAAGTCGTACTCCAGCAATCTGTCTTCACCCGGAAAGGTGTGGACCGGATCTTGAAATATGCCTTTGAATTGGCACAAAGTCGCCCCAAAAAACACCTGACCTCCGCTACCAAATCCAACGGAATCGCCATCAGCATGCCCTACTGGGATGACAGAGTCAGAGAGATTGCCAGGCAGTATCCTGATGTCAAATGGGACCAGTACCATATCGATATTCTCGCCGCACGATTCGTTTTAAGCCCGGATCGCTTCGATGTGGTCGTCGCTTCCAACCTGTTCGGGGATATTCTCTCCGATCTGGGGCCGGCATGCACCGGCACTATCGGCATAGCGCCATCGGCCAACATCAACCCGGAACGGGTATTCCCCTCGTTGTTCGAACCGGTGCACGGTTCGGCGCCTGATATCTCCGGACGCAACATCGCAAATCCCATCGCCGCTATCTGGTCGGGGGCCTTGATGCTCGATTTCCTTGGCAACGGTGAAAAGAAGTTCACGGAGGCCCGCGACTCCATCATCGACGCCATTGAAGCAACCATCGTCGACGGGCCGCGCACACCGGATATGGGAGGCAACGCCCGCACCACAGAACTTGGCAAAGCAATCGCTGCGGCGCTCCGTTGACCGGAGAGACTGTTAACTCTCGTTTTTCACTGCGGCCGCAATCTGTGCAAGAGTTTTTTTTGCATCCCCAAAAACCATCATTGTGTTAGGCCGCACAAAAAGTTCATTTTCAATACCGGCAAAACCGGGATTCATACTTCGTTTAAGAACGATTACGGCCTTCGACTGATCCACATTTAGAATCGGCATCCCGTAGATCGGGCTGCCCGGCGTGTCCTTTGCGGCCGGATTGACCACGTCATTGGCGCCGACCACGATGGAAACATCGGTCCTTCGAAAATCATCGTTTATCAGATCAAGCTCGTAAAGCTGATCGTAGGGCACATTCGCCTCGGCAAGAAGAACGTTCATATGTCCGGGCATCCGTCCCGCAACAGGATGGATCGCATATCTTACGACAGCCCCGGTTCTTTCGAGCAACTCCGCCAGATCGCGCACCGCATGCTGCGCCTGCGCAACGGCCATCCCGTAACCCGGAACCACGATGACCGAACCGGCAAGCTTCAGCAGCTCAGCGGCATCCTCAGGCGTACCCTCGCGAACCATGCCGCTTTCCTTCTCCGTCGTTTTTTGTTGGACCTTAGCCCCGAAAGCTCCGAAGATGACATTGCGGAATGAACGGTTCATAGCTTTGCTCATGCGAAGCGCCAGAATAAATCCGGAGCCTCCGTCCAGGGCTCCGCAGACAATCAGCACGGGAACGTTCAAGGCAAAACCCGTCGCCGCCGCAGCAAGACCGGCGTAGGAATTCAGCAGACAGATGACGACAGGCATGTCGGCCCCACCGATGCGAACGATCATTAAAACTCCCAGAAGCAGCCCAATCGCAAGAAGAGTGTTGAACAATGCCAACTGATCCGGTCTCGCCACCAGAATGGCCAGCAGCGTTAGTGCTACTGCTAGAAGGACAATATTCATTGCGTTTTGCCCCGGAAAAGTTTGCGGCCGGCCCGGCAAGATGCCCAGCAATTTTCCGAAGGCCATCAAACTTCCGGTGAACGTAATAGTTCCGAGCAACACTTCAAAGCCAATTGCCCCAATATCAAAAGGGCTGAGTTCCAAATGATGATTGAAATATTCGGCCACACCGACCAGAGCAACCGCAAGGCCTCCGAAGGCATGGGAAAGCGCTATTCGCTCGGGCATCTTGGTCATGGGGATCCATCGGCCCATCGGAATCCCGATAACCGTTCCCACAACTAATCCCCCAACGATCCATTCATAGGTCACAATCCTATTGTTCAGGAGTGTGCCCACTACGGCAAGCAACATTCCGAATGCCGCAAGGTTTAACCCCCGGCGCGCCGTCTCAGCATGCGAAAGGCCGCGCAATCCCAGAAGAAAGAGGACCGATGCGATCAAAAGGGTCAAGAGGTACCCAGTCTGCCTCAAATCAATACCTGCAAATAGGTCATGGGCATTCATGCTTCGGTCTTCTCCTAAGATAGACTCAAATGCGGCGGACGGCCTGGTTACCTAACGCACACAATCAAGTGCATCCGGCGCTCGCTAGCGTCACGATTCCAGTTACGGCGCAAACAACGTAACGTCTATCGCTCGCGATGGGCCGAGGGGTGAGACGCCTCTTTCTTTTTGAACATCTTGAGCATCCTGTCCGTAATGAGAAAACCACCCACCACATTTATGGATGCCGCCGCCACAGCCACAGCGCCGAGAATGGAACTGGCCGTATTACGGCCCTCTCCGGCAATTATCAGCGAAGCCACAAGGGAGATACCTGAAATAGCATTGGTAAAAGCCATGAGCGGCGTATGAAGAAGCTGGGGTACCTTCGCAATCACGTTGTAGCCAGCGAAAGCCGCCAGGGCAAAGATGTAGAGCAGGATCAGGAAATTCTGGCATTCCATGTCGGCTCTCCTGATTTAAGGTATAAGGGAAGTTGGGCATCTAACCCGAATAATGCCTGGAAATAGTCTCATTGACGATTTTACCCTGGTGGGTAATCAAGCACCCTCCAATTATCTCGTCATCGAAGTTCATCCGGAACCACCGTTCTCCAGGGTCCCAGTATTCAATTACAAAGTTAAACATGTTCGCCGAAAACATCTGGCTGGCATGCACGGCAACGCTCCCCGGCAGATTTTCCAGACCGATGATGAGGACTCCGTTCACGTCCACTTCCTCGTCCGGCCGCGAACCGGCAACATTGCCCCCGGACTCTACCGCACCGTCCACGATCACCGACCCTCTGGACATGCCCCTGACCATCTCTTCGGTAATGATGAGCGGCGCTCTGCGGCCGAACACCTGGGCGGTGGTAATCACAACGTCTGAGGCGGCACACACACCGGCCATAGCCGCCCGCTGCATGGCAAGCTGCTCCTGGGTCAAAGCCCCGGCATAACCACCCTGGGTGTGACTGGTTTCTCCCAGGTCGATCTTGACAAATCGGGCGCCCAGGGATTTAACCTGTTCCTCAACCTCCGGCCGCGTATCAAAGGCTTCTACGCGCGCACCCAGCCGTTTTGCCGTTGCTATGGCTTGAAGGCCAGCCACTCCCGCCCCGACAATAAAGACCCGGGCCGGCGAAATCGTACCGGCTGCCGTCATCATCATAGGAAAGATCTTGGCCAGCCGCCGTGCAGCCACGATCACAGCTACGTATCCCGCCAAGTTGGCCTGGGAGCTCAGAACGTCCATTTTCTGGGCACGGGTGATGCGGGGGATCATTTCAAGGCTGATAGCAGAGACGCCCTGATCGCGCAGAATTTCGACCATCGCTTTTTCGCGGAACGGATCCATCAGATTGATGCAAATGGCATCCTGTTTCAGGTCGGCGACCTCTTCGAGGGAAGGTCCACGGATGCTCAGCACCAGGTCGGCACCTTTGAGCAAGCTCTTCCGGTCAACGATGACCGTAGCCCCAGCCTTGCCGTAAGCCTCGTCGGGAATGCCCAGGGAGCGTCCGATACCGGCTTCGACCACCATATCGGCCCCTGCATGTGCCAATCTGGCGGCGTGTTCGGGTAGAATTGCAACGCGGCTCTCTCGATGGCGAACTTCTCTTAAAACGCCAACAATCATGGTGGGCATTTGTCCTCAAGATGACTAAAGGGCATTGATTGGCTTTTTTTGACAACCAACACGTGGATTCCCGATAATAGCAAGAGATCGTAAGCGACCCGAAAATGACCGGGCCGATAAGTGGGAAGATAAGAAGAATATTTTTTTTGGCCAGAGTCCGCCCCTGTTCTTGCGAGGATGCGGGAAAAAAGACTGACACGGAGACACGGTGACACGGGGAGGCAACCGTCTCCCCTTCCCCCCATCTCCCCTCTCCGCAACGGTCTTTACCTGCGGTGCAAATTCAGGCTTTTCAGGCCGCAATCCTGCCAAGCACGACTGTGACGGACATTCCCCCATGCCGGATATTCCACAGGCGCACCCTGCCCGTACCCATTGCAGCCGCTTCCAGCCTGGACCCCGCGAGGACGGCGTATTTCCACCCTTTGAAATTAAGTCTCAGGTGCGCGCCGATTCTCTCGTAGAGGCCTGCACCTCCCGCGCTCAACCGCACTCCGTAGGGCGGGTTCAACACAAGCAGACCTTTTCTCAACCCCCTTTTCCGAGGATTGAACTCAAAAAAATCCATTTTTTCCCACTGGATGTCGGCACCGACTCCGGCGCGGTCTGCATTTTCAGCCGACACTCCTACAGCCTCCGGATCGATATCGATTCCGATGATCGTCTGGGGCACTTCGGCAAGCGAGGTTTCCTTTGCCTTGCGCAGCAGATATTCCCAGGTCTTTTTCTGAAATGAAGGCCACCCCTGGAATAAAAAATTGCGGCCAAACCCTGGAGCAATCCACCGGGACATCAAAGCCCCCTCTATCGGAAAAGTGCCGGAACCGCACATCCCGTCGACGAGTGGCTCATTGCCCGTCCAATCCGACTTTAAGAGGATGGCAGCCGCAAGCGTCTCACGCAGGGGGGCACCCGTGTGCCGGAGCCGATATCCCCTTTGGTGCAGATGGGCGCCCGACATATCGATGCTGATCCGGCAGTGGTTCTCCAGAAGACGAACGAGGATTTTTTGCTTCAGTTCGGAATCCTCAGACTTCAGCCTGCCGGCGGTCGATTCGCCCGGTGCTCCATGTTCCCTTTCTTTGACAAGGGTGTCCGAGGGATTGAGAGGTCCTTTTTTTCTCAGACTTTTTTCGATACTCTCGGCAATGATCTCGGCCACCCTTCCCTCGTGGCTTATCCGCGAATATTCCACGCGAGCTTCGATATCGAGCTTTATCTCCTGATTCAGCCAAAGCTCCCAGGGTATCCGCGAAGCTTTGTTGAAGAGCTCTTCGGCAGCACCTGCGCGAAATGGGGCAAACCTGCAAAGCACCCGGCTTGCGGTCCTGAGCCAAAGATTGCAGGTGTAAGCCTCTTGCAACCTGCCGCTAAATTCCAGCCCGGCATTGCTTACCTCCGGTTGCGGAATATCCAGCCAACGGGTCTCGTTCAGACATATGGGGGCAAGTTCGGGCGGGACCACAATCGCGAACCGATGCTCCGACCCGACGACGTGGGCTTTAATCCGGCGGGAAAAACCCGCTGTATGAGTTTGATTCGCGGTCACACTTTACCCGAAGAGGTGTTTGAGCAACGAATAACTTTACAAGGGGCTCTAATGCTAGCAAAATTGCCAGAAAGATCAACGCTCCGATTTCCGCGCAGTTCGCTCCGCTTGCCTTTCCTAATAGCAGAATCCGGCATGGGTCAAAACCGATGGGAATTCAAACAGAACTCAATCAGAAGTGCTCAAAAGCAATTGACTTGGGGGCGAACCATGCTGTAGACTACAAGGCGGTGATAAGTCGGTTCAAATCCAACCTTTATCTTTCCTAACACATTAATTTTAGATCGCCTGCTTTTGGTTTCTTCCGCAGAGGAGTGGCCCGATGGGAGGGGGAGTCCGCTTCCGCCCTGATGTCCTTGGCCTGGACGCTTCCTACATGCCTAGGAGGTACTCGCCGGCCTGGAAAGCGCCTTTGCCCGGCTGGAAGGAGATGCTTGACGAAGCATCTGCCAAAATGACCTCGGCCGTACTGCCCTCGATTTTTTTTCGAGCTGATGATATCGGAGCCTCCAGCAAGGCTTTTGAGGCTCTGTGCAGGCTCTTTCGACTCTACCGGATCCCGCTGGCGATGGCGGTCATTCCCGCATGGCTCAACGAAACCAGGCAGGAAAAAGTTTTCCGGGCGGCGCCCATAGATGAGGATCTCTGGAACTGGCACCAGCATGGCTGGAGGCATATCAACTGGCAAAAAGAGGGCGCCAGAAGTGAATTCGGATCGGACAGAGCCCCAGAGCGCATCTACGAAGATATTCTTCAGGGCCGCACTAAAATGGAGCGCATTTTCGGTCCAAATTTCGTTCCGGTCTTTACTCCTCCATGGAACCATTTTTCCACTGCTACTCTAAGGGCCTTGCGCAAACTTGACTTCAAAGGCATTTCGGCGACGGCGCCATTTTCGCCCGGCGTAAAGTCCCTTTACGGTATAAAACACTTTCCGGCCCGCCTCACCCTTCATACCCTGAAGCTCAAAAATCCTGCGGCTGACTTTGCCCTGTTGATCGATCAGTTTTCCGGGCTCGCAAAAATGAAGGGGCTGACCGGAATAATAATCCACCACCAGCAGATGACCCCTTTTGCTTTCGAATTCCTCGATCGGATGCTTTATAATTTGAAATATGTTATAGGAGCGCGATTTAGCAGCTTTAAGGAGATGTTGAAAAGCCTCGATGAAAGACCGGCCGGCGCTCGTTTACGCTGACGTAAATGGAAATATATACGACTGGCCAGCTCTGGAAATGGCGGTAGCCAGCGCGAACAAATGGCGAAGGCCTCGATCGGCTGAACTGATTCCGCTCCCCGAAGGCAGCGAACTGTTCCTCCTCCCTGAGCGTCTGCCCGTTGGCTTCAACCGGAAAGGGGGCAGGTTCGAGCCTATGTCCTCAGACCCTTTCGAGCCGGCCAAACCTGCCCGGGCTGTAGCCGCATTCATTTCCCCTGCCTACACGCGACTATACTCCCCCGCTTACAAGACCGCTGTCCGCGCGCCTCTTCTGCCTCTTTTCGCTTACACCGCCGTGGGCTGGCTAAACGGCGGCTTTGTAGTTCCTGCCATGAGAATCGACAGCGACCAGCGGCAGGATTTCCGCAATTTTGATCCAAAACTAATCGAGCGAAACGCCGGCGGACGCATGAAAGCGGAGCATAAAAACAGGCTCTTGCAGCACCTGGGCCGGTGCGCTCTTACCTACGGCTGCCCTGCAGCAAGAAACCTGTTCATGAACCGCTGGGAGGCCCCCCTTCCCACCTCCCCGGAGTGCAACGCCCGGTGCCTCGGTTGCATCAGCCGCCAGGATGGCACAGGCCTGTGCGCAACCCAGGATCGTATCACCTTCGTACCTACGCCTGATGAGATATGCGGCGTTGCAATCCCGCACCTTCAGAAGGCCCCTCGAGCGGTGGTCAGCTTCGGGCAGGGCTGCGAGGGCGAGCCGCTGCTGCAGGCTCAAACCCTTGAAGCCTCAATACGTATCATGCGAAAAGCCACAGGCCGAGGCACCATTAACCTGAACACAAACGGAAGTCTTCCGGACGCTGTGGAAAAGCTCTGCCGGGCCGGTCTCCAGAGCATCCGAGTCAGCATGAACAGCGCGCGTCCCGAGTATTATGAAAAATACTTCCGCCCGAAGGGTTATAGCTTCGAGCACGCGAGGCGCTCCATCTCCGTTGTCAAAATGAACGGCGGTTTCGCATCTATCAATTATTTCGTTCTCCCTGGATTTACAGATCAGAAAAGCGAATGGAACGCCCTCAGGAAACTAATATCCGAAACCCGTCTCGATTTGATTCAGATGCGAAACCTAAACATCGACCCCGACTGGTACCTGGACGAGCTAAGACCGGACCTGAGCGAAAAGGAGATTGGCATCCAGCGCCTGATCTCGCAAATCCGGGATGAATTCCCGGATCTCAGGCTTGGCTATTTTAACCCTCCACTGGATTAACGAAGGAAGATCTCAGGCCGGAAGGCCGGACATTCCAATTCGAAGCCGATCTCCACGCTTCGCAAGGCGCTGCGAAATCCGATATTGCCTCCACACTTGAGCATTATTAAAGGCATGCTTAATTTGCAAACGATTCAGTTTTGCAATCCACATGACCCATCGTGAATAATCGTCAACCAGAGCAACTTTAAAGGAGGAGAATTTATGTCTCTCACATTGCCCGACCTGCCGTTTGCGAAAAACGCGCTCGAGCCCTATCTCAGCGCAAGAACCCTGGAGTTCCACCACGACAAGCACCACAAGGCCTATGTCGATAATGGGAATAAGCTCATTGCAGGGACCGATCTGGAAAAAGAAGACGCCGAGTCCATAATCAAAAAAGTTGTCGGGGACGCTTCCAAGGCCGGGATATTCAATAATGCCGCCCAAGTCTGGAATCATTCCTTTTTCTGGAATTGCCTCAAACCCAAGGGAGGGGGTCGCCCCACGGGCCAGATAGCGCAAAAGATCGACGCAGACTTCGGAAGTTACGAAAAATTTGCAGAAGAACTGAAAAACGCCGGAGTTACACAGTTCGGAAGCGGGTGGGCCTGGCTGGTAACCAAAAACGGTAAACTCGAGGTGACCAAAACCGGAAACGCCGATACCCCGGTCGCGCACGGAATCAAACCGCTGCTGACCGTAGACGTCTGGGAGCACGCTTACTACCTTGACTACCAGAACAGAAGACCTGATTACATACAGGCCGTTATCGACAATCTGATCAACTGGGATTTTGTAAATTCGCGCCTTAAGTAACAGCAGGCGCCACGCAGCAGCGTGAAAAAACTTATATACACCTGCAGACGGAAAAGGCGGGCAAACAGCCCGCCTTTTACTTGATAACTCTACCCGAGGTTAATTGGGGTAAACGTTTCCAGTTTCCAGAATACACCACCCATTTCGGGTTTTCCCCAGAAGCAGGTTGACCTGCCAACCTTTCCGGCAGTGGTCGGTTATCTCCTTAGGGACACGCACTTCGACTATTCCTGAAGTCGCTATCCCGGACAGGATCAAGATTCCGGGATGGATCTGGTCGATTACGAAGTAGTCGTCCAGCTCTGCAGTCCAGTATCTGGGAGCATGGCTCTGGGCGTATTCGTATATCAATCTTGCAAGCCGTTCGGCCGCAGGCAGCTCTTTTGCTGCTTCGGCGGCAAGCCTGGTAACCCGGTCGGCTATTTCTTTTCCGATGTAACCGCTTTCTTCCAGCCACTTCACCAGTTTTTTTGCAACTACTCCCGCTGCCTGAAGCAAGGCCTCGGAAGCCATGACTTTTCGTATCATGAAATAGTTCAAAAAGTTGGGCAGGGAAGACACAATTTTTTCAGGACCGAAAATAAAACAGAATTCGAGGTTTTTCTGGAAATAGAGCTTTTCGTAGAGAGCTACTTCGGACGAAGTATCCAGGTCATGATATCCATGTCCGTTCAGACAATGGCGCAAAAGATCTATGACCTCTTCATACCTGTTGAAGGTCCGGGGCTTCAGCCGCTTTTGCTGATTCTTCAGAAAAAGCGCCAGCACCTCGTCGATGCTGGGCTGGGAAACCGTCGGAAAATGTAAAACTTTTTTGCTCTCGCTCATATTTGTCACCGTTTATACTCGACCCCGTTATATTCGCCTTCCGCACGAAGGGCAATAGCGAAAATCGCGATCCACGAGATAGCCGCACTGGGGACACCTGTCCTTGTGAGCTTCAGGGGAGGCCTCCCGAAAATCACCATCCGGGGAGGAAATCGCCCCGCAGCGATCACAGATCAGAACGGGGTCACCTTTTTTAACAGGAAAAAGAGGAATAAAAAACAGGCTCAGATAATGATCTACCCGCTTCAATCTGGCTTGTGCCAAGCCACAAGCAGAGCAAATTCTCGGAGTCTCGTCCAGAGTAACTGTCTTGGGCTGAACTCCGCCGATCAGGAAGAACATTTCTCCCCCGCGCCTCAAAGATTTAAACAGATATATAGCATATTTTTCAGGGGATTGCTATGCCTGGAAATAGGCTGAGTGTGTGTTGACTTTCCGAGTGAAACAGGTCAACATGACCATATCTTATCAGAAGGGGAGGCAACAATGACCAGGAAAACCATAAGCGTGGCGGAAGCCAAGAAGCATCTGTCCGAGCTACTCGGGCGCGTGGCCTATGGGGGGGAGCAGATCGTGATCACGAAGCGAGGGAAACCATTGGCCAGACTGGTGCCGGCGACCGAAGAGTCCAAACATCTTGCAGAAGCAAAAGGATGGCTGAACGACGAAGATGATTTCTTCGAGATTATTGACCACATCGTTGAGGGTCGCGATAAGCATATTCCGACAGTTTTTAAGGGGCAGGTGGCGGAATGAGGTATGTCCTTGATACAAACATACTGAGCGAATTGTTGAAGAAGCGGCCAAATCCTCACCTGATTGCGCGCCTGCGCTCAAAACAGCCCGGGGCATTATTCACGTCATGCATTTGCGTTATGGAACTTCGTTTCGGTGCGGCCTTACGCGGTGACGCTGAAATATTTTGGGAGAAAATCACGGAAGAAATACTTTCCAAGGTGACCATTTTGCTAATAGGTTCTCTCGAAGCGGTAACCGCGGGAGACCTTCTTGCCTCCTTTCAAAAGGCGGGTCAGATCATCGGGATGGAGGATATTCTCATTGCATCAACCGCCCTGAGCCAAAAGTGCATCATGGTTACTGCGAATACTCGTCATTTTTCCAGAGTGGAGTCCCTGAGTGTTGAGAACTGGCTGGAGCCAATGTGATAATCAGCCCCGGAGGACCCCGGCCATTTTCCTTCGTCTGCATGGACACATAAGGCAGAGCCAGTCTTAACAACCTCTCCATGCGGCCTCAAGTCCAATAAGAAACCTATCTGAGGGAGGTGATCAATGCGTAAGCTCAGAAAGATCAAGACAGTCTCAAAGAGCAAGCCCACTATAGAGGGTGCCGGCGTTCATCTTAAAAGAGCTTTCGGTTATTACCAGGTCCCACAGTTCGATCCTTTTCTTCTGCTCGATGACTTTCGCTCCGATGATCCATCGAAGTATCTCCCCGGCTTTCCCTGGCATCCTCACCGGGGAATCGAGACAATCACGTACGTCCTGCAGGGGGATGTGGAACACGGCGACAGCATGGGAAATAAGGGAGACATTACAGTCGGTGACGTGCAGTGGATGACCGCGGGAAGCGGCATAATCCACCAGGAAATGCCCAAGGGAGACAAAACCGGCCGTATGGGTGGATTTCAGCTCTGGGCGAATCTTCCCGCGTCCATGAAAATGATGGAGCCCCGCTATCGTGACGTCCGAAATGAGCAAATACCGGAGAGATCACTGGATGGAGGCGTAAAGGTCAGAATAATCTGCGGCAAAGTGAACGGGGGCCAGGGTATTGCGGGCGGCCAGCAAACCTGCCAAAAACGGCGGTGATACAATCGGCCATGTCATGATCAACGCAAACCCCTGCGCCATTGCCGATTTGTGAAGGCAAAATAGAACGGAGGGGGTTCA
>Ga0187862_10002298_pt1 | contig 19500 bp, 11 predicted proteins | sample June2016WEW_10_1_FD_133003 | JGI IMG/M metagenome (GOLD analysis project Ga0187862, IMG submission 133003) | Peatland microbial communities from SPRUCE experiment site at the Marcell Experimental Forest, Minnesota, USA - June2016WEW_10_150 | ecosystem: Environmental > Terrestrial > Soil >...
CCGATCCGATCAGCGGATGGAAGCTTCCAGGCGGCGACGCGGTCTGGACTTTGTGCAAAAAGGGTCTGAAACGATTGAAGCCCTGTCATGCCCTCGACCAACAGGCCGTCGCGGTCAACGAGATAGAACCGGCTCCGGGCTTCCTTCTTGGCAAGGCCGGCATCGATCATGGCGCGAAGCAAAAGAGCGCTGATGCCGGTGCCCGCCGAGCCCGCTCCGAGGACCGCGATGCGCTGTTCGGTGAGCGGCACACCGGTGATGTTGATGGCGCTTAGGATGGCGCCGACGGCGATAGCGGCGGTGCCCTGAATATCGTCGTTGTAGCTGCAGAGCCGGTCCCGATATTGCGCGAGCAACCGATTCGCATTGCGGAACGCAAAATCTTCCCAATGCAGCAGCACATGGGGCCATCGCGTGCGCACGGCATCGACAAACGTCGCGACAAAATCATCGTAGGCTTCGCCGCGGATGCGCTCATGCCGCCAGCCGATATAGAGCGGGTCGGCGAGAAGCTCGCGATTATCCGTACCGACGTCGAGGAGGATAGGCAACGTCGTTGAAGGATGCAGGCCGGCGCAAGCGGTGTAGAGCGACAGCTTTCCGATCGGGATGCCCATGCCGCCGGCGCCTTGATCGCCCAGGCCCAGAATGCGCTCGCCGTCGCTCACCACGATAACTTCGACACCGTCAAAGCGCGGATTGCTCAGGATGCGATGGATGTGGTCCTTCAGCGGAAAGCTCAGAAATAGACCGCGCGGCTTGCGAAAGATGCGGCTGAATTGCTGACAGCCAAGACCTACCGTGGGCGTGTAGACAATCGGCATCAGCTCTTCGATGTGCCGGGTCAACAATGCGTAAAACAAGGTTTCATTGGTGTCCTGCGTGCCGCGAAGAAACACATACTTTTGCAGATCGGTGCCGAGTGCGCGAAAGGCGTCGAGCCGGCGCTCCACCTGCGGATCGAGGTTGGTCACGTAGGGCGGAAGGAGACCGTGCAGATCGAACTCATCGCGCTCCGCCTCGGTGAACGCAGTGCCTTTGTTGAGGAGCGGATCATTCAGCAACTCATAACCGCTCATCGCCGTCGCGATGGTGCGTTCACTTATTTCATTCATCAACGCGGCCTCAGCAAAAAGGTGATACTCGCGAACGGCCTGAACTCATGGCGCCAGCGCGACAGAGCCGTCAAGAACCGGTTACTGCGAGCACCGCTTCCCGGATCTTTGCCATCGCGAAGTGGCCGATCTTTTCGAGTTCGAGATGCGGGAAGTTGGGCATTTCATCGGCCGCGACCACGCAATCGACAACCGCCGGACCGTCGATCTCCATCGCCTCTTTGATCTTGGTGTGCAGCTCGCCGGGTTTCGTGGCCCGAAATCCATGTCCGCCGCAAGCGCGCGCGAGTGCGCAGAAATCCGGATTGGGAAATTCGATGCCCGCCTTGTAAGCAGGCAAACCGACACTCTCCGCTTCCAACGTTATCAGCCCGAATGACGAGTTGTTGTAGATGACGACCTTCACCGGCAGCTTGTGCTGTACGGCGGTCAGGAACTCGCACATTAGCATGTTGAAGCCGCCGTCGCCACACAGCGCGATAACTTGGCGCGACCGGTCGAGCGCCTGGATGCCGTTGGCTTGACCAAGCGCCGTTCCGACCGCGGCGTTGTTAAAGGAGCCGATGATCCGTTGCGAACCGCTCTGGCGTATCCAGTTGGCGGACCACAGCGTGTTGAGCCCGGTGTCCAAGGTGAAAACGGCGTCGCGCTTGGCAACATCGCTGACGGCCCGCGCCACCGCCTGCGGATGAATGCGATCCATGCTGCGCGCCGGATCGGATTGTTTGTCCAGCATCTCATCCCATTTCTGGCGTTCTTTGGTCACCCGATCGCGGAATTTGGTATCCGTCTTGGCTGCGACCGCACCAAGCAGCAGTTTCAGCGTTGGCCGAACCGACGCGACCACCCCAAGAGCAGTTGGCGCACGGCGTCCAAGGACGCGCGCCCTGTCATCGACTTGGATGACGGTAGCTTTACGCGGCAGGAATTCCGAATACGGGTAATCAGTACCGAGCAGCAGCAGCAGCTCGCAATGCATTACCGCGTTGTAGACTGCTTTGGTGCCGATCATGCCGATGCCGCCCATCCAGCGCGGATCGTCATAGGGCAGGATGTCCTTGCCCTTGACCGAATGAATAAGCGGCGCTTTTAGCCGGTCCGACAATGCGCGCAGTTCCTCCGCTGCGCCGTGGCAACCGGCGCCGCACATGATGACGACACTGCCCGCCTCATCGATGCGGCGGGCAATATCGGCGACGTCCTCCGCGCTCGCAACGATCTCAGGCCGTGACTTCAAGGTTGCGACGCTCGACATGCCGCCGTCGGCCTTTGCTGCAATGACGTCCTGCGGCAACGTCAGATGGGCGACGCCGCGTCCTGCAAAGGCCGCCGAAATCGCCTGATGAATGACGGCCGGCGCCTGAGAGGGCGAGGAAATGGTTTCGGTGTAGAGCGAGACGTCGCGGAAAAGCAGGTCGGGCTCGGTGGTCTGGATGAAATCGGTGCCGTGCATCTTCCGTGGCATGTCGCCGGAAAGGGCCAGGACCGGCGCGTGGTCGCGGCTCGCCTCATAGAGGCCGGCGACGAGATGCGTGCTGCCGGGGCCGGTCGTGCCGGCGCAGACCGCGAGCTGGCCGGTGAGCTTGGCCTGACCGGCGGCTGCAAGCGCCGCACCTTCCTCGTGACGGACGCCGATCCACTCGATGCCGCTGCGCCGAACCGCGTCGGCGAGCGGATTGAGCGAGTCGCCGATCAGTCCGAAAATGTGCTTGACCCCGATCTGCTCGAGCACGCTGACCAGTATGTCCGCCACCGTTCGGGACATCTGCGCCTCCTTTAATTTTCGAGCCTCATGGGTTTTGAGGCTGTAGACCAGCAAAGTGACAGCTGAATGCAAGCCGATGGCTGCGCCACGGTGTCGTCGCCGACGCCGCAATGGGCATTGATAAGGCTCCCGAAGATCGCTGGCGCTCCCGTCCCGACGCGGGCGCCGTGTTGGTGGCTCACAGAATCACATTCTTGATCACATTCTTGCGCTTTGAGCGGGCTTCATAAACGCTCAAATACGCATGGACGTTCCGCAGTAGGGCGGTGGTCGCGGACCAGCTTCTCGTTGCGACGCCACAAATCGGCGATGCGTAGCCGGCGTCAATAGGCTCGGCGCCGATCGCCTATGGTTTCTCGCCTGTTGGCCGGCGCGGCACCATGGCGTTGGCAATCAGCTCTTGCACCACCTCGCCGTTCTGATTCAGCGTTAGGGTCCGCATCTTGATGAGGCCGCGGTCGGGGCGCGACTTGGATGGCCGCACCTCGATCACTTCGGTCTCGATGCGCAACTCGTCGCCAGGGAGGACTGGTCGGGGCCAGCGCATACCGTCGAAGCCAAGGCCAATAGTGCCGGTGGCCGCCTTATGCTCGCTCTGGGCGACAAGGCGCATGGTCAGCGCGGCCGTATGCCAGCCGCTCGCCACCAGACGTCCGAAAATGGACTTGCGCCCGGCCTCCTCGTCGAGATGAAAGGGCTGCGGATCGTACTGTTTCGCGAAGGCGACGATCTCTTCCTTTTCGACCCGCGCTCGTCCGCTCGGCTTAAGGACTTGCCCAACAACGAAATCCTCGAAGTATCGGTCACTCATACGTCGTGTGCTCCTGGCTGAGGGGCCTCACCTCGCCGTTTAGTGTGCAGGAATCTCTCGTCGTCGTCTTTCCTTCTTTCCGCCGCTGCGGTTATCATCGGCGAGCCGCACTGGAGCATAGCCATGACGAGAAGGCGTGTCGTTTTCGCGTGTACCGTTCTCCTTCTAGCCGTCGGCATATCGCCTGCGATGGCGCACCAGTGGCACGGCTGGCACTGGGGCCACGGCGGTCACTGGCGTGTGACCCATGGCGCGATTTACGCGTCGGAAAACCGGATCGCCTTCCTGGAAGCGGACCCGGAGATTGATGACGGCTACAAGGCGCCGATCATCACCCGGGCGCGCGCCGACATTTTGCGGCTGCGCGCCACGCTTCATCCGGCGCGGTGGCGCTGGGCTAGTCCCTGCTGCTACGGCCGCAGGCCCATTCACATCCGATGAGCTGCGCGCGTTGCTGAAGAGCCTCAACCCGCAGGGCGAGCGCCGAACGAACCCGGCAATCGTCCCAGCAGCCCCTGCCGGGCACGCATCGACCAGCCACTGAGGCGGTCCATATAGAGATAGAGCACGGGCGTCGTGTAGAGGGTCAGCAATTGGCTGATCAGGAGCCCGCCCACGATCGCGATTCCGAGCGGGCGGCGAATTTCCCCGCCGTTGCCGAAGCTCAGCGCCAGCGGGATGGCGCCCAGGATCGCGGCCGACGTCGTCATCATGATCGGACGAAAGCGCAGCAGGCAGGCTTCGAAGATGGCGTCGTAAGAGCTTAGCTGGCGGGACCGTTTCGCCTCGATGGCGAAGTCGATCATCATGATGGCGTTCTTTTTGACGATACCGATCAGCAGGATGACGCCGATCAGCCCGATAATGTCGAATTCGGTGTGGAAGACGATCAGCGCCAGAATGGCGCCGACGCCGGCCGACGGCAGCGTCGAGAGAATCGTGATCGGATGAACGTAGCTCTCGTAAAGCACGCCGAGGAGGATGTAGACGGCGGCGATGGCGGTGAGGATGAGAATCGGCTCCTTCGACAGCGATTGTTGAAACAGCTGGGCCGTGCCGGCGAGCGTGCCGGTTATCGAAGCCGGCATATTGATGCGCGCGACCGCGCTGTTGATCTCGTCCGCCGCCTGACCAAGCGACATGCCGGGTTGCAAATTGAACGACATGGTCGATGCGACGAACAATCCTTGATGATTGACGGACAACGGTGTATGGCCGGGCCGGTAATGGCTGACCGCGGCGAGCGGAATCATGGTTTCGAGCGCGGTAGAGACCGCCGCGCCGGCTGATGTGGCGCCTTTCCCGGTATTGGCAAGCGAGTTGTTGGCGGCGTTGCGCGCCGAATTGTTGTTGGCGTTTGCCGATGCGGTTGCGGTTGCGGTCGCGGCGGTTGTATTCGCGCTGACCGCGGCTTTCGTGACCGTCCCTGCCGGCGCGTTCGATATCGCGGTCCCGGGGGCCGTCCCACCGGAGGTGGCGACATAAACGTCGCGAAGCGAATTGGGATATTGCGTGTAACGCGGGTCGATCTCCATCACCACGTGGTATTGATTGATGGCGCTGTAGATGACGGAGACCTGACGCTGCCCGAAGGCGTCGTACAGCGTATTGTCGATTTGCATCGGGCTTATCCCGAGGCGGGCGGTGGTGTCGCGGTCGATGTCGAGATACGTCTCCAGCCCGCGTTGCTGTTGATCGGAGCTCACATCCGTCAAGACTTTGCTGTGCTCGAGCGCGTCGACGAGCTTGGGCGTCCAGGTGTAGAGGTCATCCACATTCTCGGATTGCAGCGTGTACTGGTATTGCGCGTTGCTTTGTCTGCCGCCGGCGCGCAGGTCCTGGACGGCGGCTAGGTACAGGCGTCCTCCCGGGACCTGGGCGAGCTTCGGCCGCAACCGCGCGATCACCTGATCAACCGAAACGCGTTCCGACAACGGCTTCAGCGAAACGAAGACGTTGCCGGTATTGATCTGCGCATTACCGCCGCCGCCACTGCCGACGCCGGTATAGCCCACGACGTTCTCAACGGCGGGGTCTTGGCGTACGATGTTCATCATCTGCCGCAACTTGGCACTCATCAGCTGGAACGAGATGCTTTGATCGGCTTGCAGTGAGCCGATCAGCCGTCCGGTATCCTGCTGCGGAAAGAAGCCCTTGGGCACGACGATATACAGCACGACATTGAGGCAAATCGTGGCGATAAGAACCAGCAACACTAGACGGCTGTGATGCAGCGCCCAAGTGAGCGAGCGCCCGTATCCGCGCCGGACTCGCTCCAAGATGCCCGGGCGGCGTTCCGGTTGTTGCGCCGGTCGCGTTCGCAGGAACAGCGCGCACATCATCGGCGTGGTGGTCAGCGAGATCGCCAGCGACACGAGAATCGCAATCGAAAGCGTCACGGTGAATTCGCGAAACAGCCGGCCGAGAATGCCGCCCATCAGCAAAATCGGAATGAAGACTGCGATGAGAGACAGGCTGATCGACAGGACCGTGAACCCGACCTCGCGCGCGCCGCGGAATGCCGCCTGCATACGCGGCATGCCTTCTTCGAGATGGCGCGAAATGTTTTCCAGCACGACGATCGCGTCGTCGACGACGAAGCCGGTAGCGATCGTCAGCGCCATCAGCGACAAGATGTCCAGGCTGTAGCCCAGGAGATACATGGCGCCGAAAGTCCCGAGGATGGAAATCGGCACCGCAACGCTCGGAATCAGCGTTGCGCTGAAGCTGCGGAGAAAGAGGAACACGACGATCGTGACTAAAATGACCGCCATGACCAAGGTCAGTTCGGTATCATGCAGCGAGGCGCGAATCGTGGTGCTGCGATCGATGGCGACGGTCACGTTCATATCGGCCGGCATGGCCGCTTCCAGATGCGGCAATTCTTCCTTCACGTTATCAATGGTCTCGATAATGTTTGCGTTCGGCTGGCGGAACAGAATGACCAGCACCGAAGGTTGTCCGTTGGACATGCCGAGATTGCGCAGGTCCTGAACGGAATCCTGGACGGCGGCGACGTCGGACAGGCGTACCGCCGAACCGTTGCGGTAGGCGATCACGAGCGGAATGTAATCCGCGGCCACGCTCGCCTGGTCGTTGGTGTAAATCTGATAGCGGCGGTTGCCGTCGTCAATGGTGCCCTTCGGACTGTTGGCGTTGGCGGATGCGAGCGCCGCGCGCACGTCTTCGAGGCCGATGCCGTATTTGTAGAGCGCCTGCGGGTTGAGCTCGACCCGCACGGCGGGAAGCGTAGACCCGCCGATGACGACGTTGCCGATGCCGCTGAGCTGCGAAAGCCGCTGCGCCAGGATATTGCTCGCCGCGTCGTACATCTGACCTTGCGTCATCGTCTTCGAGGTCAGCGCAAGGATGAGGATGGGCGCGTCGGCCGGATTGACTTTACGATAGGTGGGATTGCCCGGAAGGTTGGCGGGCAGATCGGCGCGGGCGGCGTTGATGGCGGCCTCGACGTCGCGTGCGGCGCCGTCGATGTCGCGGCTGATGTCGAATTGCAGCGTGATGCGAACCTGCCCGATCCCGCTTTGCGAGGTCATTTCAGTCACATCGGCGATCTGGCCGAGGTGGCGTTCAAGAGGCTCTGCGACGCTGGTGGAAACTGTATTGGGACTGGCGCCGGGAAGCGTCGCCGAGACGGAGATGGTTGGGAAATCCACTTGCGGCAGCGGCGACACCGGCAACCTGGAAAATCCGAGGATGCCGGCCAACCCAATCGCCAACGTGAGCAGCGTGGTCGCTACTGGCCGCGAAATGAATGGCGCGGAGATGTTCATTCGGCCGGCTCGCGGGGCGCGAGCGGGTTTGGCGGCCGGTGCCCGCTGAGACGCACCGCCAGGCGATCGAAGTAAAGATAGATGACCGGGGTAGTGAACAACGTCAGCAACTGACTGACGATCAGCCCGCCGATGATGGCGATACCGAGTGGTTGGCGCAGCTCGGAACCGGTTCCGGTCCCCAGCATGAGCGGCAGCGCACCGAGGATGGCCGCCATAGTGGTCATCAAGATCGGCCGGAAACGCAGCAGGCAGGCTTGATAGATCGCTTCGCGCGGCGGCAAGCCCTCGACGCGTTCGGCCTCCAACGCGAAGTCGATCATCATGATGGCGTTTTTCTTGACGATGCCGATCAGCAGGACGACGCCGATGATGGCGATAACGTCGAGGTCGTAGTGCAGCAGCATCAACGACAGCAGCGCGCCGACGCCCGCCGACGGTAGCGTGGACAGGATTGTGATCGGATGGACGAAGCTCTCGTACAGAACACCGAGCACGATGTACATCGCCATCACAGCGGCGATGATCAGGAACACCTCGTTGGCCAGTGACGACTGAAATGCCGCCGCAGTGCCTTGAAACGCGGTGGTGAAGCTTATCGGAAGGCCGACGTCCTTCTCGGCCTGTTCAATGGCATCGACTGCCGTGCCAAGCGAAACGCCGGGCGCGGTATTGAAGGAGATGGTGGTGGCGGGCAACTGGCCGAAATGCGTGATCAACAACGGCCCGGTATGTTCCTCGACGTGCACGATGGCGGAAAGCGGCACCTGCCCGTTGGTCGATGAGGACGATGACGGCAGGTAGATCATCGACAATCCGTCGAGCGAACGTTGCAGCGACGGGTCAACCTCGAGGATCACGCGGTACTGGTTCGACTGCGTGTAGATGGTGGAAATAATGCGCTGCCCGAACGCGTCGTAGAGCGCGTTATCGACGGTTGCCGGTGTGATGCCGAAACGAGCGGCGGTGGCGCGGTCGATGACGATATTAAGGGTCAGGCCCTGTTGTTGCAGGTCGCTGGCCACGTCGGTGATCTGCGGCAATCGGCTGAGCCGCTGCACCATGCGGGGCACCCAGGTATTGAATTCGGTGGAATTGGCATCCTCGAGCACGAAGTGATAGGGGGCCCGGCTGATCGTGGAGTCGATGGTCAGGTCTTGCACCGGCTGCATGTAGAGCGTGGCGCCGATGATGCCGGACACTTCATTTTGCAGGCGGCGGATGATTTGCGTTGCCGTGAGACTTCGCGCGTCGTGCGGCTTCAGGTTGATGAGAAACCGGCCGGCGTTTTGCGTCTGATTGGTGCCGTCGACACCGATGAACGAACTCAGACTTTCGACATCGGGGTCCTTCAGAATCGCGTCGGCGAGCTGGCCCTGCAGGCCCGCCATTGCCTCGTAGGAGATACTTTGCGAGGCCTCCGAGATCGCCTGGATCATTCCGGTATCCTGCACCGGGAAGAAGCCCTTGGGGATCAGGATGTAGAGGATGAGCGTGACGGCGAGCGTCAGCACCGCGACCAGCAGGGTGAGCGGCTGGCGGTCCAGCACCCAATTCAGCGCGCGGCCGTAAAGCGCGATCGTCGAGTTGAAAACGCGCTCGGCGTGAAGATCGAAGCTCGAGCGTTCGGCGTCCGGCTGATGGCGGATCAGCTTGGCGCACATCATCGGCACCAATGTCAACGAGACCACGGCGGATATGACGATCGTGACCGCCAGCGTGATCGCAAATTCATGGAACAGGCGGCCGACGACCTCGCCCATGAACAACAGCGGGATCAGCACGGCGAGCAGCGAAATCGTGAGTGAAATGATCGTGAAACCGATCTGCTGCGAGCCCTTGAGCGCGGCCTCGAGCGGATGCATTCCGCTCTCGACATACCTCGCGATGTTCTCGATCATGACGATGGCGTCGTCGACCACGAACCCGGTGGCGATCGTCAACGCCATGAGCGACAAATTATCGAGGCTGAAGCTGAGCAGATACATCGCTCCCAGTGTTCCGACGAGCGACAGCGGCACCGACAGGCTCGGAATCACCGTTCCCGGAATTGTGCGCAGGAACACGAAGATCACCACAACGACGAGGACGACCGCGAGGCCGAGCTCGAACTCGACGTCGGCCACCGAGGCGCGGATGGTCACGGTCCGGTCGCTGAGTACGCCGACATCGACGGCCGCCGGCAGCGTGGACAACATGCGCGGCAGCAAAGCTTCGATGCGGTCCACCACCTCGATGATGTTGGCACCCGGTTGCCGCTGAACGTTGAGAATGATCGCCGGAGTGGTATTCGCCCAGGCACCTAGCTTGTTGTTCTCAGCCCCGCTGACGACATTTGCCACATCGGAGAGCCTGACCGGGTCGCCGTTGCGGTAGGCGATAATGGTGTTGGCATATTGCGCGGCGCTATCGATCTGATCGTTGGCATTGATCGTCGTGGCCTGTGCGGGGCCGTCGAAATTTCCCTTCGGCGTATTGACGTTGAAGTTGCCGATGATAGTGCGGACGTCGTCGATATTGAGCCCATAGGCGGCAAGCGCCTGCGGATTGAATTGGATGCGCACCGCCGGTCGGTGGCCGCCGCTGATGCTGACAAGCCCGACGCCGGTCAGCTGCGATATCTTTTGCGCGAGTCTAGTCTCGCTCAAATCCTCGAGGTCGGTCAGCGACATGCTCTTCGACGTCACCGCGAGCGTCAGGATCGGCGCGTCGGCCGGGTTGATCTTGGCGTAGACCGGCGGGATGGGCAGATCGCTGGGCAGCAGGTTGTTCGCGGCATTGATCGCGGCCTGGACCTCCTGTTCGGCGACGTCGAGGCTTAGATCGAGGCTGAACTGAAGGGTAATGACCGAGGCGCCGGCGGAGCTCGATGACGTCATCTGGCTCAATCCGGGCATCTGCCCGAGCTGCCGCTCCAGCGGAGCGGTCACCGACGACGTCATCACTTCCGGACTGGCGCCGGGATAAAAAGTCTGGACCTGGATCGTTGGGTAGTCGACCTGAGGCAAGGTCGAAAGCGGCAGGAAAGTGTAGGCGACGATGCCGGATAGCATGATCGCCGCCATCAGCAGCGTCGTTCCGACCGGCCGCAAAATAAAGGGTTCAGAGACGTTCATCGCATCGTTTCATTGCCGCGCGCGCGCGCGGCCTCGCGGAACCGTTATTGGCTGCCGCTATTGTGCCGATTTTGCGAGTGACCGGAGTTCTGCGGCGGCGCGTTCGGCGCGGGATTTCCCGGAGTTGTTGCAGGCGCCTGACTGCGGGCGGCAGGCACTGTCACGCGCGCGCCGTCGCGTAAGCGGTCGGTGCCGTCGACGACGACTTGCTCGCCTGCGGTCAGTCCTGAATTGACCGCCGCCATCGGACCGTCGTTCGGACCGATACTGATCGGCCGCACCGATACGGTGTTGTCGGCATTGATGACATAGACGTAGCTGCCGGGCGCGCCGCGCTGGATGGCCGCGGTCGGCACCGTGACCACATTGTGCAGCGTGTTCACCAGAAGCTGCGCATTCACGAATTGGTTCGGGAACAGAGCGCTGTCCGCGTTGTCGAACTGCGCGCGCACTTTGACAGTGCCGGTCGTGGTGTCGATCTGACTGTCGAGAGCCGCCACCCGCCCGGTCGCGAGCATCTTGACGTTGGCGCGGTCATACGCGAACACCTCGAGAGGGGTGCCGGCGTTAAGTTGCGGCAGGACGTCCGGTAGATCGTCCTCGGGGATAGGGAATATCACCGTGATCGGCTGTAATTGGGTGACGACGGCGATCCCGGTCGTGTTGCTGGTCTGCACATAGTTTCCCGGATCGACCAGGCGAAGCCCGATACGGCCGGTAACGGGGGAGACAATGCGGCAGTAAATGACATTCAGCTTTTGTTGATCGACCTGCGCCTGATCGAGCTTCACCAAGCCCTGGTCCTGCTGCACGATGTAGACTTGATCTTCGTATTGCTGGCGGGCGATCGAATTCTGTTCGGCCAATTTCTGGTAGCGCGCAAGGTCGACTTGCGCCTGCGCGAGCACGCCTTGATCGCGCGCGAGCTGGCCCTCGTACTGGGCTTGCAGAAGCTGGTAGGGCCGGGGGTCGATTTGCGCCAGAAAATCACCTTGCTTGACCATCTGTCCTTCGGTGAACCCAACCTGCTGGAGTTGACCGTCGATCTGGGTCTGCACGGTGACGGTGGCGATCGGCGTGACGGTGCCGAGCGCGTTGACCGTGACGCGAATATCGCCCTGTCCGATGGTTGCAGCGCCGACCGACTGAGGCGGGGCCTGCTGAATGCGCCCGCCGCCCGAAGGCTGCGCCGCATGTATCGAGCGGAATATCAGATAGGCGCCACCAACAATGGCGATCAGAACGATCAGGCCAACGACAATGCGCGTTCTTCCACGCCGGCTTTTGATGATCGGCGCGGGCGCCGTTCGGCGAAGATCCGGGCTGACGTCGTCATCCGTAGTGCGCGTTCGCTCGTCCATATGTGTGTTCGTTTATCCACGCCTTGGCAGTATATAATGGGAGCCGGCGCGCCTCACCTAATGAAAATTCGCTAATGAGAAGGTGACACTGGCCCCAAGCGGAAGTCGCCGCCGACGACAATCGGGCCATGCCGCGCGAGCCGACGCGGCGCCTGGCCGTACGCCCAAGAATCGACCGCCGAATCAAGGGCTTGGTGCGCTCGCGGGCGGTTCCAGCCTCAGGCCCGCACCGTTAGGCGGAAGTTGTGGCAGCAATGAGAAGTCCTTCTCCAACTCCTTTTTTGTGGGCAGCAAGTTGGTATCCCAGCCGCCACCGAGCGCCTCGATCAAGGCGACGCTGGCAAGGAAGAGATCTTGGCGGATCGTCAATTCGCTTTCCTCGTCGGCCAGCAACGTTATTTCTGCTGTCACCACGGTGGTGAACGCCACCGTGCCGGCTTGGAACTGATTCAAATAGACCTCGACCGCCTGACGCGCGTCCTTGACGGCTTTCTGTTGAATAGCGAGCTGTTGCGCCAGAAGACGAACGGCTACAAGCTCATCCTCGACCTGCTGAAATGCGGTGAGCACGGTCTGACGATAATTGGCGACGCTTTGCCAATAAACCGCGCGCGCGGCGTCTACCTGCGCGCTACGCAATCCGCCATCGAACAACACTTGCGTACCTGCCGCGCCGAGCGACCACACTATGTTGGCGACGTTGAAGGGCAAAGGATGCGTGCCGGTCCACTGAAATAGCCCGGAGAGACTGATGTCCGGGAAAAAGGCGGCAACCGCGACGCCGATCAGTGCGTTTTGCTCCTGCATCGTCCGTTCCGCGGCGGCGATGTCGGGCCGACGCTCCAGCAGGGAAGACGGAACTATGACGGGGGTCCTCGGAATGCTGCCCGCGAGGAGGTGCGGTTCGATCGTCAGTTCGGCAGGCGGCCGGCCGATCAATATGGCGATGGCGTGCTCGAATTGCGCGCGCTGCACGCCGACATTGATGGCCTGCGCTTCGGTGGTGAAGACTTGGGCCTCGGCGGTGGCCACGTCCGCTGACGTACAGCAAGTGGAACCGGGGGGTCCGTAACCCGCATTGAACTGATTTCGCACGATGTTGAGCGTCTTTTTGTATTGCTGGACCGTGCGAATAAGAAGAGCGTGCAGCGAATCCGCCGCGCGCAAATTGAAATAGGCGGTCGCGAGCTGCGCCTGCGCCGACAGCTTGGCATTGTCGAGATCGGCAGCACTCGCCTGCGCGGCCGAGGCGTTGCTCTCGATTTGCCGCCGCACTTTGCCCCAGACGTCGAGGTCCCAGGCACCGGTGAACCCCGGCACGAAGGTCGTGGTGTACGTGCCGGCCGCCCCGGCGGTGGCGATCGCGCCGGCGGCGCCCGATTTCGGCCCGTTATACGCGCGTGTCGCGTTGTAGGCCGCGTTCAGCACGGGGAACAGCGCCGCTTGCGCTTCACGGATCAGCGCGCGCGCCTGCTCATAGGCTGCAGCCTGGGCGGCCACGGTCTGGTTTGAAATCTCGACTTGTTTGATGAGGAATGCGAGCTTGGGGTCTCGATAAAACGCCCACCAGTCGCCGCGATTAAGCGCGTCGCTGGGCGTGGCGACTTTCCAGCCCTTGAGCTCCTTGAACTTCGTCGGTGTTGGAGCCGCCTCGGGGATGTAGTCGGGACCGACCGCACATCCGGCAAGGGCGAACACGAGCAGCAATGCTGGAAAGCAGGCTCGCGTGCGCAGCAGCGCTCCGCGTCGCACCCAACTGCTTCGATCACAACCAGGATGGGCCAACGCAACCACTGCCACAAACCCGTCGCTGTACACCCCGAAAATCGAACGAAGCCACGCCAAGCTCCGCTGCGGCACTGGCGCAGCGTTTACTCAATAACTTGCACGTTTACGCAGCGACCCCCGGCCCCCAGCGATCGGGTTAATTATAACCATGCCCCACGCCCCCATGAATATCAACTGCGCGCCAGTGGCGCGGCGTCGCCGCGCCGGTTTCGTCGGACGATGTGCTGTTCCGGCGACACCTGCCCCACCATGTCGTGCGGCGCGCGCGCGAGGAGCACGCTTAAATGTCATGCGCGCGCGACCTGGATGGCCTATCATGGCAGGGAAGAACGTTGAGATCGCGTGCGCTGATTGGCGACGTGAGTGTTGCCGTCGTGCCGTGCGCGTCTCCCAAGGAGGTGCAAATGCCGTACACATACACGCTGACTGCCATAATTCCGGCTTCGCCTGCGGATGTCTACCAAGCCTGGCTCGACAGCATCGGCCATTCCGAGATGACGGGCGGCGAGGCGGAGATGTCCGATCAGGTGGGCGCGGAAGTATCGGCGTGGGACGGCTACATCAGCGGCCGCAATCTCGAATTGGTCCCGGGCGAACGTATCGTTCAATCGTGGCGCACCAGCGAATTCGGCGACGAACACGAAGATTCGCTCATCACCATCATGCTCCAAGAGGTGGGCGGCGGTACCCTCCTGACGCTCGAGCACAGCAACGTGCCGGACGAGCAAAGAAGCTATGAGGAGGACGGCTGGCAATCGAACTATTTCGAGCCGATGGTCGCCTATTTTAGCGAACGCAAGGAAGGCGTTGCTGAACCGGCGCCGAAGGAAAAGCCGCGAAGGAACGCGGCCAAAAAAAGCGCGGCCAAGGCTTCGGCCAACAAGGCGGCCAAACGGCCGGCCAAAAGCGCCCGCAAGGCCAAACGCACGGTGCGTGCAAAACCCAAGCGCGCAGCATCGCGGGCAAAGCCTTCGCCCAAAAAGAGCAAAAGCAAGATCAAACCGAAGGCCCGCTCCACGACCACGACTGCGCGCAGGAGTGCCAAGCCGAAGGCCCGTAAGAGTGGCCGCGGCAAACGAAGATAAGCGGGCTACTACCGCGTTTCGCCAACCAATGCCGGCTAGACCACGCTCAAGGGTCTATTGGATTTCCTGCCGACGTTGCGCCGCGCGCTTGCGCGGCGCTGGGGCCGGCGCCGGATCGCCGCCTAGGCCAAAGATATGTGTGAAGAAGTTACCCCCACCGGGATAGTAGCTTCGTCCGCCGAAGAAACTTTGTTGATCGGGCATTGCCAGCGCCTCACGGCGAACCGGGTTCTCTCTGCGCTCGATCGGAAGGTCCGCGACTTTGCGCTCGTCGCCTTTGAGGATAGCCAGCAGGGCCTTGTCGCGGCCGTAAACGTCCTCGCGGAATTCAAGCCTGCCTTCCTCGTCCACAAATGCCGTCTGATAGGTCAGGTGGACCGGCAGGAATTTTGGGAATTGGATGTCGGTTTCGCTTTGGCCGAACATCTTACGGATGCGGTCTTGCGTGTAGCCTTCGCCCGGACGGACGATAGACAGCAGCACCTCGGCATATTTCACCGGGTCCTGCACCCGCATGCAGCCATGGCTGAACGCCCGTTTGTCGAGCGCGAACAGGTTCTTGTTCGGCGTGTCGTGCTGATAGACCAGGAACTTGTTGGGGAAGTTGAAGCGCACCCGGCCTAGCGCGTTTTGTTCTCCCGGAGGCTGAGAGATGTGAACGGTGCCGTCCGGGTTGGTGCTGACCTTAAGCCCCATGCGCTCAAGCACTGTGGGGTCCTGCTGCAGCGCCGGCATATACTCCCTGGCCACGATCGAGGGCGGCACGTTCCACGTCGGATTGATCGTGATGAACTTCATCTCCGCGCTCATGATCGGCGTTGGCATGTTTGGCTTGCCGTCGACGATCTTGGTCATCCAAACTTGATGACCGTTTTCGACCACTCGCAAGGTAAAGTCGGGAAGATTGACAATCACGTAGTTCTTGCCGAGATCGTGCGGCATCCACCGCCAGCGCTCCATGTTGGCGATGACCGTATCGATCGGGCGATCGGGCTGGCGGCCGTTGAGCGCTTCGACCGTTTGCGGGGTGAGTGTGCTGGTGGCCTTCAGCTCATGTTCCTGCTGAAACTTCTTCACCGCATCGGCAAGCGCTTTGTCGTAGGTGGTGCCGTCGCCGCTGAGGCCGAGCCGCTCGCGCAGTTGCGGCACGCGCTCGTCCTGCATACCGATCTTGAGCATTGGCCCGCTTGGGAACGGCGCTTTGCCGGTCTCCTTGCCGCCGTGGAGCTCTGCAAGCTTGGCTTTGAGCGCAAGGTAGCCAGGGCTTTTCGGCTCGTAGGAAGCCAGTGCTTTACCGGCGTCCGCGGCATCCGCCATATTGGCGAGAACTTCGGCCGGGGCTGGCACCTTCTGCTCGTACAAGATATCGCCGCTGACGCGCGACCAATGCACGCGTCCCACTTGCGCATGATGCGCGTAGGTGACGACCGATGCGGAAAGTCTCATCTCGGCCTCGGCGAGAGCGGCCGGATCGGTGAGCGAGGATAGGCTCGGTACCGGGTAGTCGGCGGGATCGAGACCATCGGCGTCGACCTGATCGAGATAGGCTACGGCATCCTTTGCGCGCGCATTCGGTTTGCCGTCGGTGATCCACAGCGGCGCGTAACTACGGGCGGAATAAAATGCCTCAAAGGCGGCCCTGTCCTTTTTGCCGCCCAGGATGCGGTCGAACTTGCCGCTGGCAAGATCGCGCAATTGGTCAGTGATCGCGGCGTTGGCGTCGACTACGGCGCTGGCGGGTGGCGTTGCCGGAGCAGCAGCCGCCGGAGTCGGGACTTCATCCCCTCCGGTCGCGGTGGCAGGTTGCGGGTTCGCGGCCGGAACCTCGGCCGCCGCCGGCGCCGCAGGCTGCTCGGCCGGTTGAGAGGGTGCCGCCACAGCCGCGGGCGCTTCGGTCGGTTGAGATGGGGTCGCAGTTGGTGCGGGGGCGGTTACGGCCGGCTGCGGGTCGGTCGATTCCTCGGGCCTTGCCGCCGGGGCGGCCGCTGCCGGCTGATCATTCGAATCATCCGGCTTCGCAATCGCCACGACCGTCCGGTCGGTCGATGCCTCCGGCTTCGTTGCCTGAGCAGGCGACGCCGCCGGTTCGCCGGATGGCTCGGCAGGCCTTGCCGAGGGTTGGTCGGTTTCGCCGGCCGGCCGCGTTACGGTGGTTGCGGCCGGTGACGGGGCCGCGGCGTCAATGCTTGACCCGGATTTCGGCTCTGCAAGCGCGCCGCCGACAGCGCCCGATAGCAGGAGAACAACGGCGGTTGAGGCGAGAAACCGATCAAGACGGACGCCCGGCATTGCAAATTCTCCTTTTCGAGACGGCGATGAGGCGATCGCAAAGCTCTTACGCAGATTGGTGACGATTGGATTGGTCCCCAACCTCGTCATTTTTACGAAGCCAAATCCTATTTACGGAGCCAAGTCCCATATTCGTGCTTACCCTACGTGAAGGTAGCCAATTTGTCGCGACGCAACCTGTCAAAAACGGGGCTAATTCACGCAATTTTCCGTGGCTGTCGCTCCGCGGCAACGCCCTCGGGGCCCGCATCGCCGTCGCCCTCATTCAGACCTAGCGCTTCCAACTTGCGGTAGAGGGTCGAGCGCCCGATCTGCAACCTCCGCGCGACCTCCGACATCTGCCCGCGGTAATGAGTGATCGCATAGCGGATAAGTTCGGCCTCGAGCTCTTCGAGTGGCCGGACCTCGCCCTCGGCATCGAGCAGCGCCAGAGCGTCGACGAGGGGAGCTGCCGGCATGGCCGGCGGACTCGGGAAGGGCCCCACAACCGCAATGGGCTCGCCCGGATAATCCGCCAACGCCAACGGATCTTCCGGCAATGCCGGCATCGGGCTCCCGGCCGGCACCGAAATCTGCGCGGCGATCTGGGGAAATTCGTCGACGCCGACGCTGTCGCCCTCAGCGAGGACTACGGCGCGGAAAACCGCATTTTCGAGCTGGCGGATATTGCCCGGCCAGTTGAAGGCGGTGAGGAGCCGCAGCACTTCGGGTGTGACCGAGCGGATACGCTTTCCTTCCTCCGCCGCAAACAGCGCCAGAAAATGCCGGGCGAGGGCGGGAATGTCCGCGGGCCGTTCCCGCAACGGCGGCACGGTGATCGGAAACACGTGCAGCCGGTAGAACAGATCCTCGCGGAAGCGGCCCTGCTTCACGTCGGCGATCAGGTCGCGATTGGTGGCCGATACAATCCGGACATCCACCTTGACCGGTTTGCGGGCGCCGACCGGCTCGACCTCGCCTTCCTGGATGGCACGAAGGAGTTTGACCTGCGCCGCCAACGGCAACTCGCCGACTTCGTCGAGGAATAGCGTGCCACCCGAGGCTTCGATGAACTTGCCGACATGGCGCTCGGTCGCGCCAGTGAAGGATCCCTTCTCATGTCCAAACAGGATCGACTCGACCAGGTTTTCCGGCATGGCGCCGCAATTGACCGCAACGAACGGCTTCGTTCGCCGCTCGCCGGAACCATGGATCGCGCGCGCAATCAATTCCTTGCCGACACCGGATTCGCCGGCGACGAGGACGGGGATGTTGGAGGTGGCTGCTTTCTCGGCCATGCGCAGCACGGCGTGCATGGCCGGGCTTTTGGTAATGATGTCCGAAAAGCCTAGCGTGCCTGACCGGCTGTGCTTGAGACGCGCAAGCTCGCCTTCGAGCGCGCTGGTGTTGAGCGCGTTGCGCAAACTCACCTGTATGCGCTCGGCCCCGGCCGGCTTGACCACGAAATCGACCGCGCCCGCGCGCATGGCGGAGACGACATTGTCGATGCCGCCATGGGCAGTCTGCACGATCACCGGCACATTGATCGCCGCCTGACGCAATCTCGCCAGTACACCGAGCCCGTCGAGGTTCGGCATCACCAGATCGAGGATCACGCAATCGATGCGCGGGCCATCGGAGCCGGTGAGCAGCGCTAGCGCAGCGTCGCCGTTGTCGCGCGTCAACGTCTCGTAGCCGAATTTTTGCAGCATGCCTTCGAGCAGCCGGCACTGTACCGGATCGTCATCGACGATGAGAATGGCCATCAATTCTCCGGGGTGTGGCACGTACCTTGTGCCGTTTCGGGGCACTTTGGCCGAAGGGGCTTAACGGATCATGAAACATTGGCGGCACACGGCGAGGGCCGGGACACGATCCGGGGTTTGTTCCACACTTGCCCGCCGTCGACCCACTCATCCACAAGGGCTATCTCGGCGAATTAGCCGATGCGTATCTGCCTGTTGGCGTGGACAGGAAGGACCCGAGGGTTTCTCCAGTCTATTCGGACTTGAGTGGATTTCCGCCGACGCTGATCCAGGTCGGGTCGGATGAGACGCTGCTCGACGATGCCGTCCGCTTTGCGGCCGCTGCTGGAGCCGCCGAGGTTGCCGTGACCCTGGAGATTTGGCCGCACATGATTCATGCGTGGCATCTTTGGAACGCGCACCTGGAATCCGGCCGCCGCGCACTCGCGAGCGCCGGTGCCTTTATGCGCGGCCATCTTTGAGATTGATCGCGGCGACACCGGTCCCGCGATCGCCGTTCCAACAAATCGCAACGTGAGCTTTATAAACCGCGCCCGGACAAAACCGCGGCGAACTCCCGTGCAAAAGTATGTGCATCGCCGGGCCAACGCGCCGATACATAATTACCGTCGCGCACGACGAAGGCGGCGCGGTC